>Ga0207062_1125_pt1 | contig 19816 bp, 23 predicted proteins | sample Alteio_BWMinCont_28_FD_153266 | JGI IMG/M metagenome (GOLD analysis project Ga0207062, IMG submission 153266) | Enriched cells from forest soil in Barre Woods Harvard Forest LTER site, Petersham, Massachusetts, United States -... | ecosystem: Environmental > Terrestrial > Soil > Temperate forest >... | reverse complement strand
TTTGGAGGATGCTACTATTTTTTGATAGCCATCTGCACATGGCTAATGAGCGTCTTTCATAACGGCACGGCTTTGCCCCTGCCGTTGTATATTTTCGCGCTGGGTTTGCTTTTGTTAGTTGGCTGCCAATTGATTAAAGCCCCTAGTTGCCAAACGCAAGCCGGAATTGGGGTCAGGCCTGACATTCTGACATTTGCTGACCCTTGAAAGTGGAGCCTAGGCAATAAACTTAGCTTGGGGGATCGCCATGACCCCAATTCGAATTGTCATATTAAAATTGGTAAGGAGCTAAGCTGAGTCCAACCTAGCACTGTCCCTTTGGATCGCGATTGTTTTTCCATCCCTCCATAAACAACATAATTCTTTGAAGGATCATTTCCCGATAATCGGTCCCATATTGCTAAATTAGAGAAGAAGTCGCTATTGATTGTCTCTCCGGATTTTATTTCAATGGGCACGAGCGATATCCCACTCTCTAGAATGCAATCGATTTCAACACCGGATTTGTCTCGCCAAAAATAGAGATTTGGTTTGAGACCCGCATTAAAACGCATTTTAAGTAAATCTGATAGAACCATTGATTCAAAAAGTCCACCTCGCAGGTAATGCACAGCAAGATCTTTCGGAGATTGGATTGAGAGAAGATTGCAAGCAATTGCGCTATCATAGAAGTATAGTTTGGGTGATTTCACTAACCGTTTATTGAAATTTTGATGATGAGGCTGTAAAAGAAACACCACGTATGTGGCTTCAAGTACTGAGATCCAGGAACGCACGGTATTAGCTGTGATGCCGCAATCATTACCGATTGAAGTCAAATCTAACAGCTGACCGATCCGCCCGGCACAAAGTTGAAGGAATTTTTGAAACAAAGAAAGATCCGCAATCTGTTTGAGGTGACGTACATCTCGTTCAATGTATGTCTGAATATAGCTTTGAATCCAGTCACGAGTTTCAATTTTCTTTGCATAAAGAGAAGGGTAAAATCCTCGAAAAAGGACGTCTTCCTTTTCTTTTGGAAGGAGAGAAGCGTCTTCCAGTTCCTCTAAACTGAGTGGGAGAAGTGTAGTGATAGCAATTCTTCCTGCAAGTGTCTGGCTAATCTGTTGGTTCAAAAGAATGTTTTCCGATCCTGTCAAAATGAAAAAACCAGATTTTGGCCGCTCATCCACATATTCCTGAATATAAGATAAAAGGTCGGGTACTCGCTGAACTTCATCGAGAATAACACCGCTTTCACCCTCCAACGACTTTAAGAAGCTTCTTGAATCTTCTGTAGCGAATCGTCTTGTATCAAGCGCCTCTAAGTTGATGTATTTATAGTTGGAAAATAAGGCTTTGGCCAAGGTCGTTTTTCCTGACTGCCTTGGTCCCAAAATTCCTACAACAGGAAACTGTGTACTTAGCTTTTTTATGTGTGTAGCAATCTTTCTCTTTATGAACATACTTCCTCCTTTGTCCAATTATGCAATCCGATTTCATAATTGTCAATAAATACACAAAGAAAAAACTTAGCATTCAAAATTGAAATTGGGGTCAAAATTGGGGTCAGGCCTGACATTCTGACATTTGCTGACCCTTGAAAGTGGAGCCTAGGCAATAAACTTAGCTTGGGGGATCGCCAAATGTCAGAATGTCAGGCCTGACCCCAATTCCTGGAAATACAATTAAAGCATTTTCTGTTAATTTCAGTATTCAAGAGGTAAAATCATGCTGCGTGATTTTCTTGGGTATGGGAATAAAGTCCCCAAAGTTGTTTGGCCGCAAGCTTCGCGTTTGGCTGTGAACTTTGTCATAAATTATGAAGAAGGCGCTGAAAGCAATATTCTTGATGGCGATGCGCATTCAGAAAATTATTTGAGTGATTTACCCGGGGCCCTTCCTTTGGACGGAGAGCGTAATCTATCTGTAGAGTCGCTTTTTGAATATGGCAGTAGGGCAGGAATTTGGAGGCTCCTACGTCTTTTTGAAGAATATAATATCCCGCTGACAATCTTTGCCGTAGGGCTTGCTTTGGAAAGGAATCCGGTCATTGCCGAAGCGCTTAAGAATAGTCCGCACGAAATTGCAGGGCATGGATACCGCTGGATCAATTACCGCCAAGTCAGCCCTGCCATAGAAAAAGAACATATTCATAAAACCCTTGCCGCTATAGAGCTTCTTACTGGCAAGCAAGCAAAAGGCTGGTATACAGGCCGCAAAAGTCCCTATACACGCCAATTGGTTGTAGAAGCAGGTCTTAAATATGATTCCGACAGCTATGCTGATGATCTGCCCTATTGGGTAGACGTGTCAGGCAAAAAGCATTTGATCATACCTTATTCTTTAGACGTGAATGATTTTCACTATACAACTTCCCCCGGATGGAACAATGGATTGGACTTCTTGGATTATCTTAAAGCAACATTTAATTGTTTGTACAATGAGGGTGCAACCTTTCCGAAAATGATGACGGTAGGATTGCACGCGCGATTGTCCGGGAGGCCTGGCCGTTGCGAGTCTCTGCGCCAATTTTTAGACTATATCAAAACATTCCAAGATGTGTGGATTTGCCGTCGGGAAGAGATCGCAGAGCATTGGACTAAAACCTATAAGTGATATATCCATGGAAGAAGATTATATTATCAGGAGAATGAAAGCGGAAGAAGTCTCTATCGCCATCGATTGGGCCAAAGAGCAAGGGTGGAATCCGGGGCTTAACGATGCAAGTTGCTTCTATCAGGCTGATCCCAATGGGTTTTTTATCGGCCTTTTGAAGGGAGAGCCAATAGCCATAGGATCAGCAGTATGCTATGGCAATGATTTTGCATTTTGCGGTCTATATATTGTAAAAGAGGAATTTAGAGGCCGAGGCTATGGCTTGCAGCTGACTCATGAACGCTTGAAATATACCTCCAATAGGCTGACAGGGCTTGATGGAGTGATCGACAAAGTTGAAAAATATAAACGCCTAGGCTACACCGAAGCCCATCGCAATATCCGTTTTTGCTTTACTGGCAAGCCTTCATTTACACCTTCACCTAATGTTGTAGATATTTCCAAAATTCCCTTTGAGCAGCTTGAAGCGTTCGATAGAAAATATTTTTTAGGTCCGCGAAATGCATTTTTGCATAGTTGGATTGCACAGCCGGAATCAAAATCCTATGGCTATGTTGAACAGCAGCAATTAAAAGGTTATGGAGTCATTAGAAGATGTTTTAATGGCTTTAAGATCGGGCCATTATTTGCCCAAACAGCTTCAATTGCTAAAGCTTTATTTGAGGCCTTAATTTCCGCCGTGAAAGAAGGGCCTGTCTTTCTTGATTGCCCTGAACCTAATCATGAAGCTATTCAGATGGTTCAAACTTATCGAATGGAACCTCAATTCCAAGTCATCAGAATGTACCGTAATGGGAACCCAAAATTGCCTTTGCAAGAAATTTATGGGATCACAACATTTGAGCTTGGCTAGGGCCTGGGGCCAAGCCTGGGCTGAAACGGATGGCATTTTTTAGAGAAAATTCGATTCAATTTTTACCCCCTAGTTTTGTTACCATTAGTCCAAGCCTCTTGTTCAGCCCCGAACGGGGCTAATTGTGTAAAGCCCATAGTGTAGCCTCGATAGAGGCAAACTATGGGTAACTGACCTGTTAAAATGTAAGTCCCGAAGGGGCGGCTTGTGTAGCCAGTATAGATTTTTCAGACACGTTTTTGAAGCTTGCACAAGCCGCCCCTTCGGGACTTACATTTTAACTCATACAGACCCATAGTTTGCCTCTAATGAGGCTACACTATGGGCTTTACACAATTAGCCCCGTTCGGGGCTGAACAAGAGGCTCTCAAAATAGATCTGAAGTATTTTAAATTGAAGACATTGCGCCAACCCAAGCTTGACTGGACTGCAGTTACGAACCCTGTTAATGGTCCTGTTTTATTTTTTTTAATTCATAAGTATGATAAACTGCTTTAGTCTATTGTTTTGGCATAAAAGGAAAGCCTATAAATGTTCAATGTCAACCATGATCTAAAGCCTATCACTGAGACGACTGTTGTTGTCGGGATGTCCGGAGGTGTTGATTCTTCCGTAAGTGCTTTGCTGCTTAAGCAACAAGGCTATCGGGTGATAGGGCTGTTCATGAAGAATTGGGAAGAACATGATGAGCATGGCGTCTGTCAAGCTTCTAAGGAATATGCTGATGTAGTCAGAGTTTGCGGGCAGATTGATATCCCTTATTACTCCGTCAATTTTATAAAGGAATACCAGGAGAATGTGTTCAGCAACTTTTTAGATGAATTTAAGAAAGGCTATACTCCGAATCCGGATATCCTTTGCAATCGTGAAATTAAATTTAAAGTTTTGCTGCAAAAAGCCATTGAGTTAGGCGCCGATTTTTTAGCCACGGGCCATTATTGTCAAGTTGGCGGCAATGCAGACCGCTTACATCTTTTAAAAGGTGCAGATCCGGGAAAGGACCAGAGCTATTTTCTTTATGCCATCGACGGGCAATCTCTGAACAAAGTCATGTTTCCGATCGGCCATATGCATAAAAGTGAATTACGGGAGATTGCCCGCAAAAATGGACTTGCCACTTCAGAAAAAAAAGACAGTACCGGCATCTGTTTTATTGGGAAGCGCAATTTCAAGCAATTTCTTGGTAAGTATATTCAATATACCCCTGGAAATTTTGAGAATCTGAAAGGAGAGGTTGTTGGACAGCATGATGGAGTGGCTTTTTATACCCCAGGGCAAAGGCGCGGAATGGGAGTAGGAGGTCCCGGTGAAGCTTGGTTTGTGGTCGGAAAAGATGTCGAGCGCAATGTTGTTTTTATTGACCAGGGGATTTTGCATCCTGCCCTTTTTTGCGATACAGTCACAGCCACTGATCTCACCTGGATCGGCGGTGAAGCTCCAAGTTCGTTGCCGCTTCATTGCAAGTCCAAGGTGCGCTATCGGCAGCCGGACCAGCCTTGTGTCATTGAAAGGATTGAAGGCGGAAAGGCATTTGTGACTTTCGATGTGCCCCAAAGGGCTGTAACGCCAAGGCAATCGATAGTTTTTTATGATGGGGATATCTGCATAGGCGGCGGCATGATCGAATCGCCAGGCCCCTCGTATCATCAACAGGGACGCCAATTGCCGTCGATCGTGTCTCCCTAAACCCTTCCTATTACCTATAAGTCCCTCCTGCTGTGGGACACAGCAGGCCACATACAGATTTCCCTTTTTTGAGGAACGCAGCAAGGACATGTAGCAGGAGGGACTTATGGGTAATAGGATGCTAAAACCAGCGCACCACACCGATTTTAACGCCTGTGCCGCGCAATCCATGCTTTTCTTTAGACAGGCTGAGATTGTAGGCCCCGCCGATATTCACTGACCATGTATCTGAAAGGTCTTTTTCAAGTAAAAATGAGTAGGTGGGCCCTTTGCAATTACTTTTAAATTTGCCAACGTGGGAAATGATTGTTCTTGAGCGTGACCAGGCGTATTGAAAGCTGCCGTAAAGGCGCCAGCCTTCATAAAACTTACAGCATATTTCTAGCCCGAGATATGGCGACCACGCTTTAAATTTTTCATTTAAATTTTCTAACATATATAACGGCAAATCAATCTTTGTCCATAGATGTGAGTAGGTGACACCTAGAAGGGGTGTAACCGCGAACATGTCATTGAGGGGTGTATAATGCCCCACTCCAAATGCCGCCGTAAAAAGTCCGCCTTTGGCAGCCCCTCCGTTAGCGTAAAGGAGGGTGGGTTTTACATACAAGCCTTTCCATATGGTATATGAAGCATCCCCTCTGATGGCCCACATGTCCATTCTTTTGACAGTATGTCCGGATTCAAGGATATCCACATGGACAAAGGCAGGACCGATGTCAACTTTACCGACACATGCGGCATCTAAAGAACTTGTGAAAGCAGTAAAAAGACAAATCGTTGAAAATAAAGATAGAAAGATCGATTTCATGTGATTTCCGTTATTATGAATTTTTAGGATTATGAAAAAGCTATTCACTCTTCTGAAGAAGCAAAACTGTTTTCTTCAAAGAGATTCTTCAATAATTTTTTTAATTTGGGGTCAATGGTCTTTAAAGCATTTGAACCGCGTGTAATTTGTGCGATGCTGACATGGAATTGACTGGAGATTTCTCTTTGGGTGATCTGATTTTCGATCAATGACTTAATGATGAGATATCTGGATGCTAAAGTTTCTTTTTCTTCATAAGTTAAAAAAAGATCAAAAAATCGGCCTAGCTCTTCGGGAGTATGGATTTTTGAGCAAAGTTCTAAAAAGGAACGCCAGCTTTCCTTCGCAGATTTTTTTGAAGAGATCATAGAGCATCTGGGGTTAAGATTGATCAAAATTAATTTTTGTATGTCATAATGCTATAGCAATGTAACACTATGACGCAATCTTTTTTTCTATTGCACCTACCTTACGTAAAAGCTTTGACGAATTATTTCCCGAAAGGTACAATCTCCATCTATATCCCTAACCGCTTCGGGCATCGAAGCAACAAAGTTTAATGAACAATCGAGGAATGTAATGGCTAAAGAAGAAGCTAAAAAAGTAAAAGTGAAAAGACCGACAGCTCTAAAAAGAGATATTCAAAACGAAAAGAAAAGAGCGATCAATCATTCTTTCAAAGCGACTGTCAGAACAGCTGTTCGCAAGTTAGAAAGCCAAGTTAAGGCTGGAAGCGCTGAATCACGTCAAGAAGCTCTTAGCCAGGTCTATAGTTTAATGGACCAAGCGATTGCTAAAGGTGTTTATAAAAAGAATAAAGTCGCCCGTTCTAAAGCTCGCTTGACAGCCAAAGTTATTGCTGCTAGTAATGCTTAATCCAGCTTTTACAATCAGGTGACCGGCTTGGATTTTCGTCTCGACCGTTCATTTTATTCACGGCATGTTGTAGATGTTGCCCGCGATCTTTTGGGAAAAGAGCTATTTTTCCATGATCATCGCGGCATCATCATTGAAACAGAGGCCTATCGAGGTGCGGATGATCCCGCTTCCCATGCTTTCAATGGGCCGACAGCAAGAACAGAAGTGATGTTTGGCCCTCCTGGTTTTAGCTATGTCTATTTCATCTATGGAATGTACAATTGCTTAAATATCGTTGCAGAACCTGAAGGTCAAGCAGCAGCTGTCCTCATCCGCGGTGTCCGCCTAGTGGACGCCCCCTTTAGGAAAATAAAGGGGCCCGGAAAGCTGTGCAAGGAATTTGGGATTACCCGTGAGCACAACTTTCTTGATTTAACAGTCGAGCCTGATTTCTATGTTCTAGATGGACCTCCCGCAAAAAACATTAGCGTTACCCCGCGTATTGGCATTTCCAAAAATAGCGAGATCGCCTGGCGCTTTGTCAGTGAGGATTGTGACTGACCAACCACAGAACGGATTTAACGCAGAGGCGCAAGAGACGCTGAGACGCAGAGAAGATTGAAAGAAATTTAAAAAATCTTTGTAATCTCTCTGCGTCTCAGCATCTCTTGCGCCTCTGCGTTTAACATCGCTTATAAGTCCAGGTCCGCGCCTATCCTCTATTCGACTAAATCACCATTTGCCCTGAAAGGATGGCTTGGAGTGACAGGATGAAGACTGTCCAGCAGGCTTGGTTTATCGATTTTTGCTACCCAAATTTCATGGTCTTGGCGCCCAAAGGTTAACCAGATAGTGTCGTCTTCGATCAGCATGCCCGCGGGGAACACAACGCATACAGGCTGCCAATAATGATCGTAGGTTGCTCCGCTATAGAAGCCTTTTGCGATGATTGGCTTTCGGCTGATATGAGTAATCTCAAAGGGAGGCTTATCTGCAAAAGTGTAGGCGCCAATGAAATAATGAGGGATCATTTGGCCTTCTGAATGTATTGAGGACAGCAGGATAGAAGAATGGAAAAAAGTCAGATAGCGGTTATCGACTTTAAGCGCCGGCGTGCCGCCGCGAAGTTCGCCCCACATCCAGTGAAGATCAGCGTGGGTTTTTCCAACAGTATAGCAGCATTCAGTCCCTGCTAAAGGCAAGAAAACAAGGTGGGGTGTGATACTGTAAACAAAGTGCAGGAACCCGCAATAGTCAAACGGAGTCCAATTTTTTTCTCTTTTTTCAGGAATTTCGCCATCAAAATAGGCCAAGCGGTGTTTATCATGGATAAAAAATTGAGTTCCATCGAACTCTAATTTCGCCGACCACATGCGGTATCCGCCCTCGGTAATATGATCGTCAATATTTGCGCTATAAACGATGTGGACTGTATCTCCAATTCTAGTCAAGCGGACATCATCAATGCGTGAGGATTGCATTCCAAAATTTAAAATGAATGGATCGCTGATCGGATTGAAATTATCATCCAGCCATACTAGGCCTACGATAGATTCTGAAGCAGAGGGGATGGTGGATGGTTCAATCACTTGGCGGAAGCTCATGAGCAAAGAGTCATTCCATCTGACGATTGAAGGGTTGAAGGCATCTGGATAGCCATTGATATCGATTTTTTGTAAATCGATGACAAAACTATGCGGGTTAATTTCTAAATCGACACTCGCCATTAATGGTGAGGAGCCTAGTATAGAAAGGCCAATAAAAAGTGAAAAAAATTGTTTGATCACGTGATTGTATCTCCTTTATAGAGTTATTCGCAGGTTATATCAAAAGGTTGAGACCGGTATTAAGGAATTTAATAATCCCTGTTTATCGATCGCAGCAACCCAAATTTCGTGGTCTTGCCTTCCATAAAAAAGATATAGAATATCTCCTTTACAAATGTAGCCGGCAGGAAAAACTGCACATATAGCGTGCCAATAGGGTTTATAGGAAGCTCCATGGTAAAAATTTTTTCCGACTATAGGCTCGGGACTGATTGTTAAAATTTTAAATGGAGGTTCAAGAGAGAATGTATAAGCTCCAATGAAATAATGTAAAGATTCTTGTTCATTGGAATGGATAGATCTCATTTTTATCGATGAATGGAAAAAGGCAAGATTGAATTGGCCATTAATATTAACACCTGGAGTGCTGCCGCGCAAAATTCCCCAATCCCAATGAATGTTTGGATTTGTTTCGGCGATAGTTTCACATCCTTTAGTGCCGGGCAAATAGCGGAATATACGATGGGGAGAGATACTGTATGCCAGTAAAAGGTGATCCTTATAGGCGAAAGGAACCCACCCTTTTTCACGGATATTCCGGCTTTCGCCCTCAAAATAGAAAATAGCCTCAATGTTTTTCGGAATGATCGTTTCATCGACCACTTCCAGTTCGGCAATATAGACTCTAAAGCCACCTTTAGAGAGCTTTTCATCGCGATTGTCATCATACGTCAAATAAAGAGTGCCATTTACATTAAGGAGATGTCCATCTTCAGCCCTTGAAGGGGAGTTTGGGGAAACATATGAAGGGCACAAATTTAGAATTTGAGGGGTTGTGACGGGTAGGAAATTTTCATTCAGCCAGACAACCCCGATTTCAGAGTTATATTTTTGATTGATGTCAGGGATAATTCTAAAAGACATTAAAAGCTTGCCATTCCAGCGGATAATCGAAGGATTAAACGCGTTTGGATACCCCGGAATTTCAATGCGTTTGGTTTCAAGGACAAATTCTTGAATGCGATCTTCCAGATCTATTGACGGAGAAAGCTGCGGCTCAAGAGGTGATTCGCAAAAGAGCAACATAGCCTTAAAAAGGAAAACATAAAAAGTAAGGGCCCTTCTCATCATGGCAAATAGGGATATAGCGTAGTTACAGGTTTTAAACTGGCCAATAATTTAGCTTTATCAAATTTGACAACCCACATTTCGTGATCTTGCCGTCCATAGGACACCCAAATGTCATTGCCTTCCACAATTAAGCCTGAAGGGAATATGACTCTTAGAGGCTTCCAGGTAGTGTACATCGGCCCTTCATAAAAAGTCTTTGCGACAATGGGGTGGTGACTGATCCCTGTCACAGCAAAGGGATATTGCCCCTCAAAAGTGTAGGCGCCCATAAAGTAATGGTTCATCACTTGACCATGGGATTGCACTGATGCCATTGCTTTGTTGGTGTGGAAGAAGCTTAAATAAAAATCATCGACGCGAATGGCGGGCGTCCCTCCCATTAAATTCCCCCATTCCCATTTGATCGTTCCGATCGAGCTTGCAAGAGAGATGCATCTATCCGATCCAGGCAAAGGGATAAGGAGACGGTGCGGTTGAATGGAATAAGCTAATACCAACATATTGTGATAGGCAAATGGCACCCAGTTTTTTTCTTTGCGCTGGGGGATTTCGCCGTCATATTGGATAAGGGAAGACGGAGAGGAGATCTTGAAGCTGCCATCATCCAAGATTTCTACTTTACCGACCATCATGCGGCTGATAGGGGTGTCGAAAGGATATAGATTGCTGTATATCATCAGCAGGTCATGGCCCACAACTAAAAGCCTGGGGTCCTTGGCTTCAGAGATTTCTGCGGTCAGCTCATCCTCCCGAACCAGCAACGTAGGCGTACTAATAGGGTTAAAATTATCATCAAGCCATACAAATCCAATTAAATCGGTCGAATGCGTTTCAGGATCATAAGTTCGAAAGCTCATTAATAGGTTGCCTTGCCAGCGTACAATGGAGGGGTTAAAGGCATCAGGAAATTCAGGGAGTTTAATTCTCTTTGTTTCAAGGACAAAATCTTGTTTTAAGTGGGTCAAGTCACGCAAATCCTCTCCGCATAAGGGAAAAATTGCCATCATAGCCGTCAATAAGATTAGAAACGTTGTCATTAGTGTGCCTTATAGCTAAAGTCAATTATTGGAAAGTTACTGTTTGGCCAAAATTCAAATGGAAAAGCGTTGTAGACCTTTTCAAGGTCGCATTGAATTTTTGGTTCACCGCCCATTGCCAAGGCCTCTTCAACAGATGTTGCAAAGGTGAATTCAGAACGCCCTGTCCCTTGATAATAATCATAGAACTTTAAAAGAGGCTCATTTTCGCTTAAGCGTAGCAACCGGGCCGGAATTCCATAAGCTTCAGCAAGTACAACGCCGTGAAGAGAGCTGGAGATGACCAGTTTGCTATTTAGAATTTCCCTGATAATCAGGTCCCAAGGTTCTACGACAGAGATAAGATGCGGGTCATCGGAATTGACGAAATGACCTCCGTCAAGATAGTGAATGATGACCAAGTAATCATTTTCCGGATTTTCCCTTCGTTTGAATTCCGGAAAAAGGTAGGGAAAAAGCAGGGCGGGATCCCCATAAATTTCAGGAGCAAGAATCCCAAAATTCTCCCATAAAAATTGTCTAGTGATGGGTCCTCGGACAGACCTGATGTCTAGAGAGTTAAAAAGATAGTCGCTTTTGTTAGGGCGTTTTCCATTGATTCCTGAACCCCAGACAACATCTCCTTCGTAGGCAAAATAGTAGATCGATCCGGACGCGAGCAGTTTCTGTTCTTGAGCGGGGCTCCGTTTATTGTAGGATTTGAGAGGGCCGCCAACAATCCTTTCAACGAGGATGTAGGAGACGTAATCCCCAAAATTGACAAAGTTGCCTTCCTTCCACCAAAATAAAGGAAGACCTTCTTCAGCTGTCGTGATGGCACTCACAATAAGGCTTGAAGCTATAAGAAAAGATCCAAGAATTTTACGGATTCTCGAATTAGTGGAACAACTCATCCTGGCAAACTCACAATAAAATTTTAAATACAAAAAATGCAACATTTCCGAATTATTGGAAATCATTATCTACATGAAAATGGAAAACCCAAAATTTTAATGCCCTGCAGTATGGAAATTTAACCACAGAGTGCACTTTATAATCTCACGTTAGGGCCAAAAGCGAAAGAGGACTTTCGCACTCCAAACGCTTCGCGAAATAGATGTCTAAACGACTTGAACTTTTAGCATCGCGAAGCGTTTGGAGTGCGAAAGTCCTCTTTCGCTTTTGGCCCTAACGTGAAGCATCCGATCATACTTTTGCAATTCGTTTTTTTCGGGGCGTGGTGTTCTCTATACTCTCTCTGGTTAAATTTGAGAGATTAATGAGCACTGTGTCCTCTGGGGCGTTGTCTTGAAGGTTTAACGGCCTTTTTGGCTGCTTTAACGACAGGGGCTGAAGCGCTTTTCAGTTTGCTTTTGATCCCTGTGCGGCCTGTAGCCCTGGTCGCTTTTTTTGTGGCGGCGGAGGAGCTTTTAAAGCCGTTGACAATTTTATTTCTAAGAGATTCCCCAGAAGAAGGCGCTAGCATAAGTGCTGCTGCAACACCGATGGCGCTTCCAATAAGTGCTCCTATAATAAATTCATCGGATGATTTTGCTAACATTGGATTATCTCCTATTTTGCAACGAATTATAAACGCGAATGCCTAGGGTTGCCCAATCGACGATATTGTTGACATGTTTTCCATTGAGATGTCTTTTCTTCGGAGCATTGAATTTATCGAGGATTGTCATTAAAGTGTCTTTCCAATCTTCCAGTTTCTCTTCGAAATTCTGTTTTCCTTCCTGGATGCCATCTATGACATCCTTGGCATTGTCAATGATATCATCATACTTATCTCCCAACCGCGCACGAAGTTTTGTGCCGGATTGAGGGGCTAGCAAGAGGCCTGCCAATGTTCCAAGAACAATCCCTGAGAGACCTCCGATAAGTAATTTATTATGGGAATGCGAAGGTTCTACACCATGGATGAGGTCCATGAAGTGTTGAGCATAATCTTTAATCCCATCGACATATTCATGCGTTTGGTGATTCAGGCTGTTATAACCATTGATGATATCATCCTGGAGTTCCCTGCCGGATTTTCTCGCTAAAAATAGTGCGCAAATCCCTCCAATGCATCCTCCAATAAGAGCCCCTTTCATCAAGTCGTTGTTTTTCATATTACTTCCTCCTTAGATAGTTGGCGCCTACTTTTAGTCCCGCTAAAAGTAAGTCGGTAAGAGCATCAGAACTTTCATCAGATTTTAAGCGATCTCTGCAACAGCGCTTTTCATACATATAGTTTTCGCGGAAATGCGAGGATTCTTCTTGGGCAACATCTCCGATATTTGAGATCGATTGAAAGGTGGAATCCATTTTTCGCATTTTTATGGTCAGCTCATCGGTCAAGACGTCAAGATTGCGCAACGTCTTTTGGAGCGTGATCAAAGTGCGGTAAATGTAAAAAGCTAAAATAGCGAATATTATCAAAGCTATCAGCGTACATATTTCGAAGATCATATATATCCTCTAAGTTTGACAGGAGAATTATCTCCCTTTTTGTTCGATCGCGGCTTCTTTGTTGATACCAGATGCAAAAAGCGAGCCATCAGCAATTTTTGATAAACGTTTATCTGCTGCTCCTTCCTCATTAAGATTTTCTTGCAGAAGATGTGCCACTTGGTCATCAAGTTTCAGATGTTTTGCGAAGCTGTGCAATGTTCCATAGATTGCCATTTCACAATGTTCAACTTTTAGAGCTGAGGCAATAATTGCCGCGTCCAGGAGAGCAGATTTGGATTTATTTTTTATAAGCTCCTCGCCTTCTTTCAAAATCCCTTCCATTGAGAGACTTTTTTTTGCATTTGGACTAAGGTTGAGGATTCCGAAAATTTGCTCAAGTCTTTCTACTTGATATTCAGTTTCTGAAAGGTGTGAGGAAAGAGCATCTTTTAAATCTTCTAATTCGGCTAACTTAATTAATTTGGGGAGAACATCAATGATTTGCTTTTCTGCGCCTAACATTGTTTCTAATTGAAGGATAAATAATTCATGAAATTGGTTGTTTTTCATGGAAGCCTCCCTATAAATAGGTTAAGGAGCACAAAGATATTTATGACGATAGTCATAATATCAATTCTCTCCCTCTAATCAGGAAACTGATCCAATGCTGGATCATTAGGTAGATGTGCTTCGTTTGCATCTTGGGTGTTGTACTGATTGACATCAGTTTTTGGCTTTTCGGTGGTTTCGCATCCAACTAACAATAACATGGATAAATATAATAATTTACGCATAGATAGCTCCTAAATAGGTTTTATCTTAAATTCAAAAGGGTCTTTAATCTTCGATTTACAATTCAGAAAGCTCGATTGAGTGTGCAGAGCCTGGGAAATAATGAAATTTTTTGTCGCGGCGCCGCCAATTTTTAGGTTAGAGATCTAAACTTCACATTAAGCCGAGCGGTAATATATGTAAATATTTTTTTGAAAAGTAAGATAAAAAGGTGAAGTATTATCACTTCGCCCAGGCTTTAGACAAATGTATACAATATCAAATAACTCCAAATAATTTGAGTAAGATAATTATGAAGATTGGGACCCCTAATAACCACAAACCTATTGCTTTGCCCATATCAACTCCTTTATTTAAGACAATTCGGACTTTATAATTAAAGTCCTGATTTCTTAAATCATCCCCTCAAATTTAGTATAAAACTCAAAAGTTTGTTTGTAAATAAATTTTTAGAATATTACGTAAAGAATATTATTGTGTAAAGCGCAATGAATCGACTTTAATATTGATAATGGCTGTGGGATAAATACTGTTAATCTTACCAGTGAGAAATGTTTTTGCTTGTTCAGTTTTAACACTCCCATCGACTCTCACCTTCCCATTGACAGTGGTAAGAGAAATGTTATCAAAGTCTTCCTGAGAGAATCCTTTGAGAACATCACGAATATTATTGTTGGTAAGCCTGTCTTGATCTGTGGCGGCCAGATCTTGGGGATAAACATGTGATGTTTCCACTTGGATATGGTTTGGTCCGGTGTCAATAGTCGTGCTCTGTAATTCACCAGTAAGACAGGCGTAAAAAGAACAGAGGATTGGAAGTAAAAGTAATTGTTTCATATATTCCTTATCACTTAAAAGCTTATTTTTAAAATAACTCTTATAGAGTTATTTGTCAATATCGGGACTTAGAGACAAATGAATAAGGAGCCTGTCCTTATGAGGCAGTTGCATAATTCCGCGGCGGTAGCCGCCAAAAGGGATTAGCCCCGCGTGCAGCGAAGCGAAACGTGGGGTTGGAAATTTAAATTGACAGTAGCTGCGGTAGCAGCGTAAGAGCATTCTTACGCTGCTACCGCAGCTTTTTATTTCACGATCTATCGACCCCACGTTCCGCTTCGCTGCACGCGGGGCTAATCCCTTTTGGCGGCTACCGCCGCGGAATTATGCAACTGTCTCTTAATGTCGTTTACGTCGTTATCGTCATTCGTCCTTTACCCCTATTTATCCAAGGCCTCAATGGTTTCTGTCGGAAAGGTGGTCAGTGCAGCTTTTTGCAGCTGATTCCAGTGGCCGTTGTCGAACCAGCCGTGTGTCCCGTTGCAGAAGATGTAGAACGTGATTGCTCCCCAGATCGGCAGAATCAGATAGGTCAATTTCAGCCAGCGGGGAACCGGTGCGTCTTTAGAGGCAATTGTTGGATCATTTGAATATTGCTCTAAATGTTCTTCTTCATCATGGTTTTGAGTCATCTGGCATCTCCGTATCGTCTTTCATCATTTGAATTGAGGCATCCTCATCCATATCAAGCCGTCCCTTTCTCCATAAATAAAGGAATATTAAAAAAGCGCTGCCGACAAAGGCAATGATTAAACCATAATGCAGGGCACTGCCATAGACTCCAAAGCTATCGATTGTTTGATTAGTCATGGCAGCTTCTTTTTCCCTTCAATGATCTCTTTAGTATTTATTGGATCCAACCCCAGCCACCATGCTTGTGTGGGAGGAGTAATTCTTGTTCCTTTTGTCATCAAATATTGGAAGATTGATTCAAACTGATAATTGGGAACTCCGGTAGTGCCTTTTGCAGTACCCCGAGGATCAAAATCAAAGAAATGTTGAAAAGAAGGCATGATCGACCCTTTGGATGCGGTTTTCGGCGACCAGAAGTGCCCTTTATGCCAATCTCGGCTAGGTCTTTTGATCCCCGTACGGGAAAGATCGGGGCCGATGCGGCGCGTGCCCGGAAAAGTGATTTTCTGATAGATATATTCGTTTGCCGAAGAAGGCGGAGCGGGGAAAGCAGCCGACCCATTGAGCACAACATCTTGGATAAGGGTTCTCGTTTGGTCGGTGTGGCAGTACCAGCAGCCTTCAGCGGCATAGATCTGTTCGCCATGATGGATAAGTTCTTTTTTCGATCTAAAGCCTAAAGAGTGGCTCTTTAGTTCATTTAGATCGCTGATTTTTTCGCCGTAAGGGTCGTAGCGCCATCCTTCAGTATTGCCGAATTTGTAGCGCGTAATGCGATATTCCCGCGGATTCAGGATGTAGATAACTCCTGAAGAGGTGTGCCAAGGTTGCTGCTGCTTTTCGTCGATGATTTTGTAATTTTCATCCACCCAGTTTTCCACAAAAGCATCTGAGGGAGCCAAAGCGAAAGCTTCATTGCCTTCAGAAGCGTAAAGCTCGTAGATGTCGAAATCCGGCTTGTTAAGGCCTTCCTTCTTCCAGTCAGGGTGGTCTTTTTCCCATTGGGATTGCAGAGAAGCCCTCAATGCATCGGCGGCTTTACTCGCATTAAAGTCCTGCTTGGGTTCCGACGGCAGTGGCTTTCTTAATAGCAAAAGCTTTGATGTCAGCTTTAATTCCGGATCATCGGCTCCGGTCACATATTTTTCAAGCTCCGGAGGGGCGATGATCCGCATAGTGGCTGATTCTTGAAAAGCCATCAAAGAATAGTCATTGGTAATGTGATAGACAAACTGCAGATCGCCGCCGCCTTTTTGAGAAGAGCTGATGTAGGTATTTGGATCGGCCACTTCATACATCTGCACTTGATAGGAGCTTGTGGGTTGTGTCCATGTGGGATCAACGAGGCTTGGGGCAATAAGAGTGACTGTGACCGCGCCGGAAAAAAGAAGGATAACGCCGATGACAGTGATGACAGCAGATTTTTCAAGATTATAAAAAAAGTTGCCTTTATGCTTTTCGCTCATGGTTGCACCTTGGAAAAAGCTGGTGATAGAGTTGGTTTGACGACAGGGATTAAAACTATCGTATTAAAGATATTGATGGCGAATAGGACATTGGCAAAGAGGACAATACATCCTCCAATCGCCCTCCAGACCCAAAATGGATGCATGGAAGCGATGGTATCCACGAAAGAAAGGCGTGTAAGTTGATGGTGGAACTCTGCATAAGTGTTGCCATCTGCCCATGTGGCCCATTCCATTCCCTGCCAAAATCCCCCGATCCATAGGGACAGCAGGAAGGGGATGCTGCCAAGAAGGTTCAGTGAAAAATGCCAGTTGGCTAAAGCTGTGGACCATAAAGGCTTTTTCGTAATGACCGGAATCACTTGGTAGATGCCAGCGATGGCGAAGAATGTGAAAGTGCCGTAGAGGGAGATGTGCGAGTGGCCGATGATCCAGTCGGTCTTGGAAGTGATCTCATTGACATTCCTGAGGGCCATAAGGGGGCCTTGGATGCAAGTTAGAAGGTAGAAAATATTGCCCATCATGATAAAGCGCACAGGCGCGCTTTGAGTGAAGGAGGACCAGTGCGGTTTGACGGTGGCAAAGAGGTTTGTGACGACTGTCCATACAGGGATAAAGAGCCATATGGAAAAGACAATAGAGGTTGTTTGAAGCCACTGCGAAACAGGCCCGTGGATGATATGATGCGCCCCGATCCAGGCATAGACGAAGGCAATCGACCAAAAGCCGATCATGGACAAGCGGTGGCTGTAAATAGGCGTGTTGGCGAGCTTCGGGAGGAAATAGTAGGCTTGCGCCAGGCCCATCGGAGTAAAAATTAAGCCTACCAGATTATGGATGTAAAAGAAACTGACATTGACCCTTGAAATACCCTCTGGAACCCAGTTGATGGCGAAAAATCCGACTAAGACAGTAAAGGACGTCCAGATCATCGTGCCCATGGTGTACCATAAAGACACATACATCTTTTCATAGATCCGAGTGGCAATAGTGGCATAAAGGTTGACAGCCACCATGATAAAAGCCGCTGTAAAAAAGAACTTTGCCGGAAGCCACCCTACCCACATAGGCAGTTCGGCATATTCCCAGCCGAAATTCGTGCCCCAAGGCATAGAATAGGTGCCAATGATTAAACTTGGCCACCAGAAAGAGGCGGAGACATATGCCAGACGGCTGCTCCATAAAGGCACTCCGCATAATCGCGGCACAAAATAATAGAAAAGACCGATATTTGCTGAAAGCAGCCATAGAAGAGTGACATTTCCCACATGGATAGGCCTGATTTTTCCAAAATGCACATATTCGCCCGAGAAATAGTCTGGATAAACAAAACCGTTAAAGGCAATGAAAACTCCAACTGTCATCCCAAGGATCATAAAAATAATGGCTGGATAGAGCATGATTTTTACGGGAGTGTCATCATACTTCACTGCTTGTTTGACGGGAATGTCTGTAGGATTAAGCATCTTTACCATTAGGTTTAGAGGTTTGATATTCGGAGATCTCATCTACCAGGGATTTTTCATTTTGCCGTTGACGCATACCTTCTGCAAAGCTTGCGATCAACCGGTTTTTCAGCTGTTCAGCCGCTTTGATGCGTCCATCGAGTTCATGCAGGGCCAGGGTGCGGTCGGCAGATGTCATTTTCCCTTCAATGACAGTCCGCTCTTTTTTTAGCCGGTCTAATTGTGAATTAATGCTTGAAACAAGGTCTTGGCCTTGCTTTTCTATGGCTGCTTCATCAGATTCGGATAACTGATAAATCAGTTTATTATCCTTCAGTTGCAATCTGCTGCCTAGCATATCAATGAGCTTTATGTAATCCTCAATATCTTGTTGATTGCCATTTTGGAGGATCAGGGCCCCCACAGACTGATAGTTGTCCTTTTCAGTTTTGATCTGCACACGAAGTTCAGCATAGAGATCATCGGCATATTGTAAATGGTTGAGTTTTCCCAACTGTTCAAGCTCGAGCTGATAGGCCTCCACTGATTTCTTGTCCGGGCCGCTTTCTTTAGGCTTGGATCGATAGAGCTGTTCACGGTCGCTCTTCAGTTGGCGATAGAGGGATTGGGCGCTGCTTAAATTCTTGAATTGCTCGATACGCGAGTGTTCAACGAGGAGGTCCGTATTGTCGAAAGCGGTGAATATAGCCTCTGACAGCTTTTCGTGCAGGCTTTTTTCGCTACTCAACGAACGGATGAACATGACCAATTGCATGCGCTGCAATGAACTTGTAAAGTCACCCCAAGGGGTCATTGCCGTTCCGGTGACGCCATATTTGATCGACCTCAGCAGCCTTAGATCATCGCGGGTATTAATCCAGTCCAGATTTGTGAGCATACGCGGTTTAGCTTCGGTCATTGTTCCGGCGCGCATGCCCGAGCCGTCGGCATCTTTGCCGTGGCAGACAGCGCAATTCATCTCAAAGAACAGCCTTCCCTGTTCAAGATTGTCCGGGGTATAGAAGTCCTGTTTAATGAAGTAAAGCTCTTTTTCAGGGCTTGAGTGAGGATTGGGCGCAGCATCAAAAATCTCTGAGGCTTTGCCGGAAGGTGAAGGCGCTGGAGCATTCTCAAGGGTTGCATATAAGTATTCGCTCTTCGGCAGGTCTTTGAGAACAACCCCTTGAGTTTGAATGGATTTATGCTTAGAGACATTTTTGCCGGAATCCTGAATCAGTTCATGCAGAGTGCCTTCATTTTCCAGTTCATGCAGAATATCTTGCGGAGAATATTTCCATTTAGGCACCTCTTCATTATATTGTGCGTTTGGAAGTGATGAATAAAGCCAATCCGCCAGCTTACCGATCTCATTTTTTGTAAGTACAGGGATTCCATCGGATTCCTGCTTTTTGGGGGCTTCTCCCCAAGGAGGCATCGGCGTGCCTTTAACGCCATGAGTGATCGATTCTATCGCCCGTTCTT
>Ga0207062_1126_pt1 | contig 19836 bp, 14 predicted proteins | sample Alteio_BWMinCont_28_FD_153266 | JGI IMG/M metagenome (GOLD analysis project Ga0207062, IMG submission 153266) | Enriched cells from forest soil in Barre Woods Harvard Forest LTER site, Petersham, Massachusetts, United States -... | ecosystem: Environmental > Terrestrial > Soil > Temperate forest >... | reverse complement strand
GTGCCATGGCGTCCAGATACAGGTCACGACGTTCCTGCTTCAGCACCACCAGTGCGTGTTTGCCGTGGTCAAGCAGGAAGTTGAAAAAGGGAGCCACCGCATAAAGCGCATCGGCCAACACCAAGTCGAAGGCTCGCGGGTAGCGCGTCAAAACGCGCTCCAGCAAGCGGAGGGCGGTTTGCACTTCGTTTTCGCCGGGACGTTGGGGTTCCTGATCCAGGAGCAACCGCAGCGCGGGCCGGCCGGGAGGGGCCGCGGGTAATAACATCAGAGTAACTTGGCGGTGATAGTGCTGCACACGATCGCCGTGTTCGCTGTGGATGGTGCGCTGCAGGCAACCGTCACAGTGTCGCCGGTAACTGGCATGGCTCTCGTGGCCGTCCAGCACGGCCAGGCCCATGCCGTGATGATCGGGCAGAGCCTTGTTGCGTTTCAGCTGTTGATAGACCAGGAAGATGCTTTTCCGAAGTTGGTCGGCGTAGAGGGCGGCATGGACTCGGCCCAGGGTGTCGGCGCTGGCCAGCGGTTCGTGCAGCCATTGTTTCCAGAAGCGCGGAGCGGAGATTTGGGCCAAAGCGTTGAGGCTGGGCAGGCGGGTCCAGAACATGACCAGAGCGGCTTTGACCACGGCCGGGGTGGAACGACGCGGATCCAGTCTGCGATCTCCCAGGGGCGCCACCAGCGTCGTGGAGAGGCAGAAGATTTTTTCGCCGTAGCTGATCAGGCGGCGGAGAACGGTTAGCGTTTCCTTTCTTTCAGTCGTTTCCACTCCAGTTCGGAAACTTCTTCGATGAGTTCCTGCATTTTGTGATAGTCCGTGACGGCCTGCCGTACGCGCTCCTGCCAGGCTTGCGGTACGCAGATCTGGCGCAGCTTTCCGTCCTGGCTTTGTACCAGGTACAAGGACTTGTGGAGTTCGCCGCGAGTGCAGCGGCAGTTGGGTTTACCGCACTTGCCCAAGCGCTCGGACAGAGTGCCGCGAAGGAACCAGCAATTGAGAGCGAGGCGAGCAAACTGAGAGCGAAAGTTGCGCTCGACGGCGGAGAGTTTGGTGCGATGGAAATCGTCATTCATGGTACGGATGATTTTACACCTTATACATATAGTCTATACAAGATAGACATACGCAATACAAGGCAAAAATGGAATGCGAATCTGCTCTGGAAGGATGGAAGATCAGAAAACGAATCGAATCAGGCGCTTATCTCGGTCGCAAAGTCAGCGTTGCGGAATCGCTGTTCCGAGATCGAGAGAAATTTCGTGTGTGCTTGCCGTAATTGCGAATGACTTGAAGTTGGACGGACGGCTACCCCGCCGCGATCATCGGTACAGCCGCGAGTGCCGCCAGCAGTCCAATGAACTTCCAGCGGCTGAACTGTTCTTTCAAGACTAGGCGCGCCATCAGGACGGTCACCGCTGGGTAGAGAGAAGTGAGAACAACGGCCTGGTCCAGGCGCCCGCGCTGGCTGGCGGAGATGAACAACGCGCTGGCAGTGATGTCGAGAAATCCCGCCAGCATCCCTAGCGTCATACGAGGGCGGTCGAGGCTGAGCGGTGCGCGCATGGCAACCACCGCGACCGCAGTGGCCATGAACGAACCGACGCGGGCGATAACGGCAATCCAAAGCGGCGAACCACTCGCCTGGTTGGTACAGAGGTAAAAGCCCGCGAATCCGACACCGGCGAGGGCGGCCATGCCCACTACGCCAGGGCGGCCAGAGGCTTTTTCCACGTCGAGGTCCTGCGGTTCCGGGCGCGCGATGAGCCAGATGGCGAAGCTCGCTACCAAAAAACCGGCTATGGTCCACAGGCTCGGTGCCCCTTCCCTCACGATGTCGACCAGCGTGGGGATGGCCGCTCCCACCAGCGCCGCAATCGGAGCCGTCAGGCCCATTTTTCCGAAGGCGAGGGTGCGATAAAAGATCGCCAGCGAGAATCCTCCGGAGGCGCCTGCGGTGAGCGCCCAGACGATGCTGGCGCCAGAGAGAAATTTCCCATGCTGCGCTAGCGCTAGCGCGAACATCAGCGCGAATGCGCAGAGGTGCGAGAACGCGGTGAGCACGAAGGCGTTGGCGCGGCGGGATCCGTATCCGCCGGCAAAATCGGCGGCGCCCCAGAGAAATACGGCGGCGACGCTGTAGGCTGCCGGCACGATTTGGGTCAGCGCGGACACGCCGCACGAGCGTAACACGCTGCCGGTGCAGGGCACACTAAGGACAGCGAACGACAGCAAACGACTCGCCCATGGATAAATAGATTAATGGACTAATGGATTAAAGGTGTTCGATGCGATAGGCTGCGAACTGTCGCCCCGAGCATAGCAACCAGTATGAGTGTTTCCCTGGCACCCTGACTCAGTGGTGTTGGCGAGAACCGAGGTCGGTCGCTGCGCTCGGAAGCCCAGCCGCTGGGGGGAATTGAGAGGACATGCCGTGGGGGGGATTGAAGCGATAACAATGACGATGAGAGCTATTTTGATGATGGCGCTGTGTGGGTTCTTCTTCCTGGCGGCAGCGCAGAATCAGATCGCGGGAACAAAATCTTCGCCCTTGCGCCAGCCGCCTCCCGATTGGGCCTTCGCGATCAATCGAGCGACGGGAGAATCGGAGGCCGCTGCGGACCCCCTCGACGCCACTCCGCGACACCTGCCGGACAGCGAAGCCTCGTTCACCCTGGCGAGAATTGCAGATTTCTTCAACCCGCCGGATTGGCATCCCGCAGATCATCCGCCCATGCCGCTGGTCGTGTCGCGCGGCCGTGCGCCGGAGGTTTTCGCCTGCGGCTATTGCCACCTCCCGAACGGGCAAGGCCGACCTGAGAATGCCAGCCTCGCGGGCCTGCCGGCAGCTTACATGGTGCAACAACTGGCCGATTTCAAGAGCGGTCTGCGCAAAAGCTCCGAACCCAGACACGCGCCTACCAGCGCCATGATCAAGAATGAAACCAAGGCGAACGCCCAAGAAATACGGGACGCCGCGGAATATTTCTCGGCGCTGAAACCGAGACCATGGATCCGCGTAGTCGAAACCGGCAGCGTTCCCAAGACTCAGGTGGCGGGCTGGATGTTAGTTCCCGAAGCCGGCGGCGAAACCGAAACGATCGGTGCGCGCATTATCGAAACACCGGAAAACCTGGAACGCACCGAACTGCGTGACGACCACTCCGGGTTCATTGCCTACGTGCCGGAGGGCAGCATAAAGAAAGGAAAGGCGTTAGCGACGGGAGCCGCCGGGAAGACTCTTCGCTGCGCCACCTGCCATGGCCGCGACTTGAGAGGCAAGGACAAGGTTCCGGCGCTGGCGGGCCGTTCGCCCAGCTATATGGTGCGGCAACTCTTCGATATTCAAAGCGGTGCGCGCGCTCCAGCGGCAGTTCAACCGATGAAGACCGTCGTCACCAAACTGACCGTCGACGACATGGCGGCGATTGCCGCATATACGGCTTCGCTGCATCCGTGAACCAAACCCAGTTCCCCCATCCGAGAGGGCTCGGTGCACGCAACTCGGTGCCCGGAACTGCTTTTCCGCATGATAGAATTTCTGCACGTCATTTCCCGATCAACCTGGTTCAGGTTTCGTTCCAGGATTTCGTTCTGAGAGTTCATTTGATCGAACTGGCACCCTCGATTCTTTCCGCTGATTTTGCCCGGCTGGGTGAGCAGGTGTGCGCCGCAGGGGAAGGCGGCGCGAGTGTAGTCCACGTGGACATCATGGATGGACACTTCGTTCCGAACCTTACGATAGGGCCGCCGGTGGTGAAGTCACTTCGTAAAGCGACGAAGTTGCCGCTCGACTGCCACCTGATGATCGAGAATCCCGACGAATTTATTCCCGCATTTGCCGACGCGGGCGTGGATTGGATTTCGGTGCACCAGGAAGCTTGCCGGCACTTGAATCGCACCCTACATCTGATCAAGAGTCACGACTGCCTGGCCGGCGTGGTGATCAATCCGGCGACGCCGGTCGAGACGCTTGCGGAAGTGCTGGATATTGTCGACTACGTGCTGGTGATGTCGGTCAATCCGGGGTTTGGCGCGCAGAAGTTTATCCCGTCCACGCTGCACAAAATGAGGCAGTTAGCGGAGCTTCGCAGACAACGAGGTCTCCAATACCGCATCGAGGTGGATGGTGGCCTGGCCCTCGATACCGTCGCCGATGTGGTTCGGGCGGGCGCTGAAATTCTGGTGGCGGGCAACGCCGTGTTCGGAAATGGCAATCCAAGACAGAATGCGCAGGCGTTGTTGAAGGCGGCGACCGAAGCCGCGATGCAGAAAGTTTAATGCTTGTTTTTGTGCGACCAAGTCGGAGCCTGCCCTGAGCCAAGCGTGCCGGGTGAACTCCGGCGGTTCCTGCGGCCAGATCGGCCGCAGAATAGTCGACAGAAAAGAGCCGAGCTTCGCTCGGCGGACAGCCGAGGGCGGCCGTCCCCAAATGATTTTACTTCGAGGTACAAATGTCACGTCGCATTCCGTTGATGGCTGTGGTGGGCATGCTGCTGGTGATCACCATCGCCTGCACCAACAAGAAGTCGGTGAACCCGCTAGCCAATGTCGGGTCGAAGCAGCCAGATAAAGTTCTGTTCGACAAGGCCATGGACGCGATGCGGCACAACCGTTTCGACGTGGCGCGCCTGACGCTGCAGACTTTGATCAACACCTACCCGGATTCCGAATACATTGCCCGCGCCAAACTGGCGGTCGGCGACTCCTGGTACGCGGAGGGTGGAGCGGCCGCCCTGGCGCAGGCCGAGCAGGAGTACAACGATTTCGAGATTTTCTTCCCCAACATGCCCGAAGCGGCCGAAGCGCAGCTGAAGATCGCCAACATCCATTACCAGCAAATGGAGAAGGCGGATCGCGACTACACTCACGCCAAGCGGGCGGAAGACGAATACCGCAAGATGATTCTGCAATACCCGGATAGCAAACTGGTGCCCGAAGCCAAGCAGCGTCTGCTGGAAGTGCAGGAAGTGCTGGCCGAACGCGAGTTTGGAATCGGACGCTTCTACTACCTGCGCCAGTCTTACCCGGCGTCGATCGCGCGCTTGCAGTCGCTGGTGGAAAAGTATCCCCTCTATAGCCGCGCCGACGAGGCACTCTATCTGCTGGGTCAGGACTATGAAGGACAGATCGTGCGTCTGCGAAGCGCGCCGACTTGCGACGCGCACGGACTGCCGCGAGGTTGCGCGACCGAGGCGGTCAAGGGACGCTATATTGGGGACTTAACCAAGAAAGCGTCGGACGAATATTCGAGGATTCTCACGCGCTATCCGCTGATGGACCGCTCCGATGATGCCAAAAAGCGTTTGGCATCCCTGCACCAGCCGATTCCACGGCCAACCAAGGGGGCAGTCGCGCAGAATAAGGCCGAACTGGCCAGCCGGAGCGAGTCGAACACGTTGCAGAAGATGATGCAGATCGCGAAGAAAGGGCCCGACGTTGCCTCGGCCGCCAAGGTAGGGGAACCGTCGCTTGCCGATCCGGAGCCGGTGACTGCGACCTCGGTTGTCCGCAGTGAGACGTTCGCGGCCGCGGGCGTGAGCGAGAAAAGCGTGGGCGTGGAAATTGTGAAGCCCGATCAGCCAACGCCGGAGGCAACCGCTCCGACTTCGGATGCAACTCCAGGCGGTTCGCCCTTTGGTAGGACTGCTTCCGGGACAGCGCCGGCCGGCGGTGGCGATGCCAACGAGCTCAGACCCAATGCGGCCGATAGCAACGAATTGAAGCCGACCGATAGCGCCGGCGAACAGGCACTGCCTCCGCCCCCGCAGGTAAATGAGATCCACTCGGGTGAGTCATCCTCCGCCACGGCGAGCGCCGACAGCTCGGCCCCAGCCAGCGATGCAGAACTCTCCAGCAGTAAGAAGAAGAGAAAGAAAGGGCTGAAGAAAATCGTTCCGTTCTAGAGGCAGACCTCAGACATTTGACCTTGCGCTCATCTGGAATGACCTTGTTGTTTATCCAATTTCCCGCCGCCGATTGGCGGCGCGCAGTTCCATACTCCACTAGGTGCTGACCAGTGGTAACCGGTTACTTCCCTTCTGCAACATTGACTTAGAGTGTGGCTCAGGTTACCTTCGCGTTATCCCCTTCAGTAGAGGAAACCTTGGCCAGGAAGATACTGCTCGCCGATGACAGTGTGACCGCCCAAAATATGGGGCGGAAGATCCTTGCGGATGCGGGCTACGAGGTCATCACCGTCAACAACGGTTCGGCCGCGCTGAAGAAGATTGCCGAGCACAAACCCGACCTGATCATTCTGGATGTCTATATGCCCGGCTACAGCGGGCTGGAAGTGTGCCAGCGCCTTAAAGAAGCGCACGAGAGCTCACGGGTTCCGGTCCTGCTGACGGTGGGCAAACTGGAGCCTTTCAAGCCGGAAGAAGCCAAGCGCGTGCGCGCCGACGGCTTCATCGTCAAGCCTTTTGAAGCCAGCGAATTACTGAGCGCACTCAGCAAACTCGAAGATAAGATTGTACCCCGTGCGGAGGCCTCGAAGCCCGGCCGTTTTGCCCGGGTCACTGCCTCCCTCGACGACGGGCGGTACGACAAGAGTTTTGCCATCGACGAAGATGCGGGATGGAAGAATCGGATCTCGTTTCCGCCCCGGCAGAAACAAAAGTCCGCCGCCGAGAACGGCGACGGCGGGACACCGAACAACTCCAGCGTGGTTGGGCGTAAGTCGTTCGAGAAGCCGCGCGCCGCTTACGCGGAGGAACCTCGGATCGATCTCGCCGCACTGGCGCCGGAAGGCTTGCCCAAAGATGTAACACCAGAGGAGATCGCCGCTTTGGCGGCAGCCGCAGCGCAAGTGAAAGGCAACTTTGCGGAGTTTACCGAGCCTCCTCCGGTCCAAGTCCAGACCACCATGGAAGAGGCGGAACAGACCCGGTCTGCGGCCGCACTTCCGCAGGAGGTCTCGGCAGCAGCGCCGATGGCACCCATCGCCGAGGAAAAATCCGAAGAGAACCTCGAACCGAAATCCATCGAAAAATCCGAAGAGAAGTCCGAAGAAACGTCCGAAGAGAGAATCGACGCCCCCGTGGAGACGTCCAGCGAGGCTGTCGAAGCGGCCAGCATGCCGGATCCCAGTCCTCTGGATGTGCTCGCTGCGATTGCCGGCCTGCACCCGGATGCCGGCCTCGCGCCAGTTACAACTTTAGGAGACGGATTGCCGGCGCCCGGCGTTGTCGAATCTTCTGCGAGTAAACCGACAGAGAATGAACCGGTAACACTGGCAGTGACGGGAGCAGCCTCGGATGGAGAGGCGCCGCGATGGAGGGCAACTTCGGTTGCACTTGGCCCGGAGGACTCCGCGATTTCTCTCGAACATGAAATGCAGAAGGCCTACGCCGCCTTCGCCGCCGCTGAGAACCGTCATGCGGCATCGGTTACTGACGTTCCCCAGTCGGTGGAACCGGCCGCCGCAACCGAAGATTCATCGCGGATAGATGCGGCGCAACTGGAGCCATTGGTCTCGATTCCTGCAACGCCTGCCCCGGAGGCGGCGCAGACATTGAGCGCGCTCGGCAACGCCTCCAGCGAAGCCATCCGGGCCGCAGTGCAAGAACTTGAAATGGTAGCGGAATCCTATATTGGGGAACCGGCTTCTGCCGTGGGCCTCGATCCGGTTTCCTTGGCGGAGCCCGAAGCAGCGAGCCAGACTGGGTCTCGAGCCTCTCAGATCGAAGAAGCCAGTAGCGAAGAAACTCCAACTGCTGCAACTGGGGAACTGCCGCCAAAACCCTCGAATCCGGATAGCCCGAAACCCGACGAAACGGATTCCCGAGGTCAAGAACTGAAGAACCAGGAATCGAATAGCCAGAATGAATATCTGAAAAATGACCAGCCGGTTGTAGCCGCGGCCGCAACCACACTTGATGAAGGGTACGGGACCGTCACGGAAAAGCACGCGGTCACAGAGTCCGCTTTGGTCAATTCCGTTTTGGTCCATGAAGTTGCTGTGGAACAAACTTCCGCAAGCCAGGCTTTTTCCCACCCGAATGCGCTGCTCGCCCCTGAACTGGCTGCGGCAGGCAGCGGGAAGATGGCGAAGAAAGAATCCGAGGAAGCGGAGAGCACTGCCGCCGCTTGGGCCAGCTGGCGACAGATTCGTGAGTCCGGCGATTCCAGCTCCGGTTCGGCGGTATCCTCCCACCAGCCAGAATCTTCGGCTCCTCAAGATGCGGCAGCCATGGCGGCCGCCGCCGGCGCCGAAAAAGCCCCCGAGGAAGCATCCGCAGAATCCGAATCCGCAGCCATTGCCAACATCGTCGACAGCGTCCTTGCCGATTTGCGGCCGAAGATCTTCGAAGAAATCTCGCGCAAGATGGGAAAAAAGAAGTAGAGGCCTACCCGGCGACCCGTTTCATCGCCCTCCTCCATATCAGCGAAACGATCATGATCGACCATCAGGCGGAGGGTTGTTGCGCGGTGACTTGCGCGCAATCTCCGAGCTGACCAGACCGACTCGCGGCAAACAGTGGAACCACGGCTCGCATGGTCGTTCCCTTACCCTCTGATTCCAGTTCCAGCGTGCCATTCAGTTCGAGCATTCGCTCGCGCATCCCGGCCAGGCCGACGCCCGCTTCCGCACTGGCTTCACGCAGTCGATCGAGACGCTCCGCCGGTATGCCGCAACCGTCGTCTCGTACTTCTAGAATTATCTTTGCGAGTTGGCGCCGAAACAGGACGTGAACCCCTGCAGCTCCCGAGTGCCGATGCACATTCGTCAAACTTTCCTGGAGAACACGGAACAGGGCAATCTCCATGTTCATCGGCAACCGTTCCTGGTCGGTCGCAAGGTCGAGGGTTATGTTCAGTCCACTGCGCTTGGCAAAGCCCTCGATGAACCACTCCGCCGCACAGGCAAAGCCTACCTCATCGAGGAGCGGTGGATGCAGCAGGTACGACATGGTCCTTATTTCCTCAATTGCCTGATCCGCCAATTCGGTCGCTTGCTGGGCAAGGGCCAGTTGGGAGGGATCTCCTTTGCAGTGCTGCTGCATGAGCAAAACGCTCATTTTTAGCGCCGCCAACGTTTGGCCGGTGCTATCGTGCAGGTCGCGAGACAACTTGCGTCTCTCCTCATCTTGTACCTTCAGAAGCCGAAGCGAAAGGATCTGCAATTCGGCGGTGCGTTGCAGAATCACCGATTGCATCTGGGAATGCTCGACCGCCATTTGCCTAGATTGTTTTGAAAGGGTCCACATAAATCCTCCTGGGAGCGGTAGGGGGAACATAGAAACGAGTGCTCTGGTTTTTTTAATTATTGGTGACTCAGAGTTCCTGAATTATTCCATTTTCCGCTTCCGGAATCTGATCAAAACTGCACATGCCGCAAAGAGTCTCCCGGGACAATCCGACGGAAACGCGGCGCTCGCGGCTCGGCTTCCGGGGTGTTTTGATAATTAAGAACTGCCTTTCTAATTTCGTTTAACGCCGCATGTTCAATTTTCGGAAAGCGAAAATAGCTGGCGACTGGATCATTTCCATCGCCAGGGGCCATGGTCGCGATATGCCTTGTCTGGTGGATGCTTCGGATGTTCGTGCTGTGAATCTGTTCATTCAGGTTCCCCCACCTCCGGCATAAGCTTCTGGCGACGATACTTCGCCCTTTTTCTAGAATCGTTCCCTGGCTCCTGTTGCGCGACCCGCTTGGATGCAAACGAGAAAAGTTTCCAGCACTTGCCATCTTTAATCTGTATCGACGAGAACGGGATGGATCGCCTGCCTCGTAAATGACGGGATGGCACGCGCCCAAAAATGGCCCGCCGAAACATTCGCATGCATCACGTGAACCTCCCACGAACCCGGGAATCACCTCCACACTTCATGCGCGATGCAAGTTCCAATTCCCCGCCTCCGGTATCCGCGAACAACAAAGACCTCCGCCATATCCCAGACAATTTTCATTTCTATACAGTTCCGACCCTCTCTTCACTAAAACCAACTGCCAATCTGCCCGCCACTGTGGTCAGAAACGGATGTCGGTCAGGCTCGCTCCAGTAAAGGGGAAGGCCCTTGTATCCAAACCTGCAATCCGCTCCAAGATCCAAATCTTGGAATTCACTGAAGTCGTGCCCGTACAACTCAAGCAGGTTAGCCAGGACCGGCTCCTGCTCTGGAGCAGCGGGGGTAACTTCGATGTAATACGCCGGGCGAAAAATCAGTTGCAGAACAATTGTCGTGGTAGTTTTCCTAATGCCCTTAACTGTCGAGATGGGATAGCTTTGCATGGCGCACAGCGCCACCACGATGAATGAAACGGGATCTAGTGGCGGTAAGTTCTTTTTCTTCTGCAGTCATGTCTTTGCCCAAGAACTTTGTGGATCGGAGTCCCAGGCATTCGGCTCGACAGGAATGATAATGATAATGATAAGGACTTGAGGCGGTGCGGGCTGGGTGGAGGATGATAATTCCAAGCTAGCATCAACGGTGGTTTGGATCGCCTAGGCTACAGCCACGTCGTCAGTCGAAGCGGTCGCCGGCGAGGAGAGCGGGAAGGTCGCTGCGATGGTCGTTCCACGAGCATTTGATTCGACACTCAGCTTCCCGCCAAGCTGGCGGACCCGCTCCCGCATACCCCTAAGACCCACGCCCATGGTGCTATCACCGCGAATGCTCGACGACTTCTGCGCCGGTATCCCTCTGCCACGATCCTGAACTTCGAGCCGAACCTCTCCCATCGACCGCAGCAAACGAACGGTAGCTTCTTGACTGCCGGAGTGGCGATGCACATTGGTAAGGCACTCCTGAACTATTCGGAACAGGGCAACCTCCAGATCGGAATTCAGCCGACCAAAGTTGGGGTCCCGCTCCAAGGTTGCAGCAATCCGAGTGCGCTGTTTAAATCCCTCAACATACCATTCCAGCGCAGTCCATAGACCTGCTTCGTCCAATAAAGGCGGATGCAGTAAATGTGAAATGGCGCGAAGCTCGCCGTCGACATTTTGCAATATCCTATCGCTATCGGAAACCAGTTGGGCTTGTTCCGGGCTCAGGTTCTCAAAGGCTTTGAGATGTCCCAAGTTCAGCATCAGCGCGATCACCATTTGTCCGGTGCTGTCGTACAGTTCCCGCGCAATCGCTCGGCGTTCTGCATCCTGCATTTTCAATAATTGTGCGCTAAGTTGATGTGCCGCTTCTGCTGCTTTACGGTCAGTGATGTCCCGGTTTATTTCGAGCCAGCTCATGGCATTATTGTGTTCGTCCTTGAGGGTTGTCCAGCGGCTGGCAACGGTCACTCTGGTGCCATCCCGCTTGGTGTGGACGAGGTCTCCCTGCCAACCGCCGAGTTGGCGATGCCTAACGATTTCGGCGAGGGGAACGGGAAAATCGGTGTGCAACAACTCGTGGGGCGACTTGCCGATAGCATCCGCGCTGGCCCACCCATAAAGGCGTTCCGCGCCTTTGTTCCAATAGGTAATCGTTTCATCGCAACCGACGACAAAAATTGCATCATTGGCGGCGTCCAGCCATTCCGATTGCGCTCTTGCGGTTGCCGTTTCTTGTGAAAGATTTTGGTTGGCGATCTTGAGTTCTGAAGTGCGCCTTTGCACTCGACTCTCAAGCTGCGTCTGCGCCTTCCGCAGTTCGTCCTCGATTCGCCTGCGCTCAGCAAGCTCCCGTTCGGATCGTGCCTTTGATTGACGGTTCGCCTCTCCAAGGGCAACGACGAGACCTGACAGGAGCGAGAAAAGCACCATCCCAGAAATTTCGCCTTTAGGATCCTGGAACCTGAACGAATGGAAGACTGGAAGAAACCAATACCAGATCCCAACCACGCTTATGAGTAGGCAGACTACAGATGGGCCGATGCCGCAATACCAAGCGGCGAAGACTATAGCTGCCCAAGCAGTGAGATAAGGGTTATTCGTTCCCAATAAAGGGGATAGCAGCTTCCGCAAGAGCAGCGCGGCCAATGCGCCGAGAACCGCAGGAAAATAGCCACGGGTATGCAGGGTGATCCTGAGCATGACAGCATGCTTCCAGATTAAACGGACGCGACTGTGCGCGTTAAGATTTGATATTTGGCCTAAAGGTTGTAAGGGAAACGCCGCATTGAGGAGGGCATCAGGTCTTCGCTGTATGCTGCCACAGCGGAACAAGCTCAGGCTGCCGGAACGAATCCAGATTGTCGATCCTATGCGTCTCGCTCGGATGGGGATTCCAGATCTGTCAGGGCAGGGCATCTCACTGATTGAGGATCCCCACGACGGCTCGCGATGCGAAGCACATCAGCCGGGGTCCTTCGTTTCGGCCTCGAAGGTTACATCCACGTGAGCGCCATTCGTCAATGCGACCGGTCCACCATCAACGCCAGTGAACTTGTTCTCAATCCGAATTTCCCGAAACAGATGCTCCGCTCCAGTTATCGAAATCTCAACTTTTTCTGGTTGGTCGGCAAAGCTGGGCTTCACAAGTTTGTTCACGACTGCGGGAACTGTCTTCCAGGGTCTATTCCTTTGCCATATGAGCTTGGGGTGCTGCTTAAATCGCCGCTGCTGTTTGCGCGCGATGATCTCACCCAGTTCGCTCAGCAACGTCGCGAATGTGTTGTAGTCTTTTTCTTCCTGAATACCAATGCACAGGCTGTTCATCCGCTCGCATTCTTCTGGGGTCATATGTTTATTAATAAAGAAGACGGAAACGCTGTCAAGCCTGGGTTACTAGTTTTTTCCAAGTTTTTCTCAGTGCTTGATTCGTTCCGAAAAAACTTCGGTTTTCCGGGCAGTTTTCTTGGCTGGCAGCAACTTCTGCGGTCGAACGAAAACCTCGTGGGCAATATCGCGAGTTCGATGTTCCGCAAATTTATGCACGGCTGGGAGACACCCAAAAAGCCCTGGCATTGCTAAACCGCAACGACCAAGAACGAAGAGCTCTGGCGTTCGGACCAGCGATTCGGGAATCTCGTTCGGCGCATGGCGCTCACTCCCAACGCCAGGGCTGACTAGAAAAACGGTCGAGACGAAGAGACGGTGAAAAGAAGAGACGTGAAAAAATGACGGCGGGAAATCTCACTGCTCTCCTCGAAATGCTGAGTGCGTCGCTTTGCCGACCCTTTGGCAAGACCCTCGTCGGTTGCCTCCCGCAATCAGGTTGCGATCTCGGCGCGGAGAGAGCGGAGCGGAGAGAGAAGAGAGAGAGCAGGTCGTATCCTGCCCTCTCCACCACGGCACCGTTCCATCACTTCTCGGCCATCGGACACGGGCGGTAAACCAACGTCACTATTGCAGCCTCATGAACCGGGCTCCGGATCGGCCGAAGCGCAGTTGTTGCTGCATCAGCTTGCGTGCATCGTCGCTCAGAATCCTGCGGGCGATCACGCCTTGTGAAGTACTCTCATTGGTCACAACAGCGTGTATCGGTCTGGCCAGATAGGTGTGAATTTCGCCGGTGCTGGTGAGACCCAAGCCAGTGATTTCTCCGCGGGAATTGAGGGAGCAACCAGTTAGCAGATACAGGGGAGAATCACCCACAATCAGGGCGTTGAGGTCGCTCATCAGGCCTTTCTCCCACAGAAACGCCCGCGGGTTGAAGTTCGCGTCAAGGGACGCGCCCACCACCGAGCCGCCGTCGTTTATGCTGATGCTGACGCTCGCTACATCCCCGGAGAGTGTGCCCAAATCCTGCATCCCAGTTCTCCAGGTCCAGAGAAAAGCGTGAAACGTTGTGTCGCCCGGCAGGTCCGAGTTACCGACCACCTGACCTCGGTTATTAATGTCATAAGCGATGTTCCCGCCCGCCTGCCCCGTTTCGCCGCCGAGATTGCCGAGGTCAATCGCTTTGCCTTTTTCCCAGAGCAAGGCATGAATCGGCACGAGGTTGTAGAGGAAATTCGGGTTGAAAGTTGCACAAGTGCCCGACCCGCCGACGACCTTTCCCTCGTCGTTCATCTCCTGGGCGACGCCATCTGGATCGCCCCCAAACGTAGGCAGTTGGTGAATCGCTCCTTTTTCCCAGACGACGGGCTTAAAGTGGAGAACTTGGGGAGCCGGGCAGCCTGGGTCCGGTGTCGAGTTCTCCGCAAATCCGGCCACTTCTCCCCGATTGCTGACCGCCATTGCCACACCGTTGTTGCCACCAAGTGTCGGGAGCTGAACCATTTCCCCGTCCCGCCACAGGAAAGGCAGACAGCTGAGGTGGGTACCGAATCCGCAAAAATCTTCGCCGTTGGGATCCAGAGTAGAGGTTTCAGCTTCACCGGCGGACTGGAATCGTTCGTTGTCGCCAAAGGCGATGCTGTTCGGTCCCCCCAGTCCGGGCTCACCGATGTCGACCTTCAGTTCTTCCAGCCAAAGGGTTGCGTGCTGATTGCCGTCCGGGAGGCTCGACGAGCCACTCACTAGACCATACCTGTTAATGAAGAACGGCTGACTGAAACTGCCGCCAGACAAAGTGCCAAGATCGGTCACGGTGTACTGGACGGCTGGGAGGAGAGTAGGTTGCTGAGTGTCCTGCGCGGCGATGGTCAGTGGAACCGCCAGCACCGCCAGTAACCACGCCGAAAGCGACAGCAGAGATTGGGATTTCATGTGGCCTCCTAAAGTTTTTGTCCGCGTTGTATGCGGTTGATCTGGAGCTCATTTCGCTCTTGTCTAAATAGGCGCAATCGGTCGCGCGGAACTATCATCCCGAAATCTCTTTATCTTTGAAGGGTTGGCTGGGCAAGGTATGATTCCCCGTGTGGGGGCTATGGGGAACTCAGAGCAGCCGGAGAACAAAGCGGCGCAGGCTCCCGATCATGGGGAAGTGAGCGGGTTGCTCCGAGCCTGGAGCGACGGAGATCGAGCCGCACTCGACCGGCTGACCCCCATCGTCTATGACGAACTCCGGCGCCTCGCCAGGCGCTACATGCGAGGCGAGCGCCCCGGCCACAGCCTGCAGACAACGGCCTTGGTGAACGAGGCTTACATGCGACTCATTGATTACAAAAGCATGCAGTGGCAGAATCGTGCCCATTTCTTCGCGGTTTCGTCGCAGTTGATGAGGCGCATTCTGGTCGATCATGCGCGGCGTCACAATCTGAAACGGGGAGGCGGGGTGCAGCACGTTTCTCTGGAAGAAACGGCCGTGCTGGGCGACGACCGAGCCGCGGATTTGGTCGCACTCGATGACGCGATGGATGCGCTGGCCCGTATTGATCACCGCAAAGTGCAGGTCGTTGAAATGCGTTTCTTCGGCGGACTGAGCGTGGAAGAGACGGCGGAAGTGCTCAAGGTCTCGCCCGTCACCGTGATGCGCGACTGGAGCACCGCCAAGGCCTGGCTCTACCGCGAACTGACCGGCGGGACGACCGATGGACTCTGACCGCTGGCAAGAAGTCGATAGCCTGCTGCAGTCGGCGCTGGAGCGGCCGCCCGAGGAGCGCGATGCGTTCCTGCGGCACGCCTGCGCGGGTGATCAAGCCCTGGAAAACGAAGTCTGCTCACTTCTGCGGGCACAGCAGCAGGCTGGAAGTTTTCTCGAGAGTCCCGCCATAGAAGCAGCCGCTCTTGCGCTGGCGCAGCAGCAGCACCAAGAAGCACAAAAAGAAGCACAAGCGGACGACGAGTTCCTGTTTGGCCGCACGGTATCCCATTACCGCATCGTGGGAAAGCTGGGCAGTGGCGGGATGGGCGTGGTTTACAAGGCCGAAGACACCGAGCTTGGCCGCTTTGTTGCCTTGAAATTTTTGCCCGAGGACCTGTCCCGCGATCGGCAAGCTTTGGAACGCTTCCGCCGCGAGGCGCGAGCAGCCTCTGCTCTCAATCATGCCAATATCTGCACCATCTACGAAATCGGCAAACACGACGGGCAGTCTTTCATCGCCATGGAGTTCCTGGACGGTGTGACCCTGAAGCATCGCATCGCCGGCCGTCCCCTGGAAACCGAGTTGATCTTGACGCTGAGCATCGAGATCGCGGACGCACTGGATGCAGCTCACGCCGCTGGAATCGTCCACCGCGACATCAAGACTGCGAACATCTTTGTCACCCAGCGCGGACACGCGAAGGTCCTCGACTTCGGCCTGGCCAAGCTTTCCCGCAACGACGAAGGCGCGGACCTGAACGCCTCGACCATGGAGGGATCTCTCACCCACCCGGGCACCGCTGTGGGGACGGTCACCTACATGTCGCCGGAGCAAGTTCGCGGAAAGAAATTGGATTCTCGCTCCGATCTGTTCTCCTTCGGTGTGGTGCTCTACGAGACCGCAACCGGAACGCTGCCCTTCCGCGGGGAAACCACAGGAGTGGTCTTCGACTCCATCCTTAACCGGTCACCTGTCCCTCCCCTGCGAGTAAATGCGGACCTGCCACCCGAACTGGAAAGAATCATCGGCAAGTGTTTGGAGAAAGACCTCGAGCTTCGCTACCAGCACGCCTCTGAAATAGAAGCTGATTTGCGACGGCTGCGACGCGACTCCGATTCGGCGCAACTGCCGGCGACTACCGGGACCGAAACCTCAGGTCGTAGCAAAAAACATGGGATGGGCATGGCTCTTGCTGCAGTGGCTGTTCTGGTTCTTACCATTGGTGGTTACTTCTATCTTCATCGGGCGCCGAGGCTGACCGACAAAGACACAATCGTCCTCGCTGATTTCCTGAACACCACGGGCGATGCCGTGTTTGACGGCACGTTGCGGCAAGGTATGGCCGTGCAGTTGGAACAGTCGCCTTTCCTAAGCCTCATCTCAGAGGAGCGCATCCTGCACACCCTGTCCCTGATGGGACAGTCATCCGATGCGCGGCTTACTCCAGAGATCGCCCACGAAGTCTGCCAGCGCACCGCGAGCGCCGCCGTCCTCGACGGCTCGATTGCAAATCTCGGAAGCCATTACGTATTGGGGTTACGGGCAAAGAACTGTCGCACAGGAGACATCCTCGATGAAGAGCAGGGGGAAGTGGCAAGGAAAGAAGACGTACTGAATGCTCTGACTGAAATTGCCAGTAAGTTCAGAACGCGAGTCGGAGAATCCCTGGAGACAGTCGAAAAGCACGACACTCCACTCGCCGAGGCTACGACCCCGTCACTGGAAGCCTTAAAGGCTTATAGCATGGGCTGGAAAGTTGTCGCCTCCCAGGGTGGCGATGCCGCGGTTCCTTTTTTTCAACATGCCGTCGAGATCGATCCCAAATTTGCCATCGCATACGCGTCGCTCGGGCTCATGTACGGCTCCATGGGCGAAACGGAAGTGGGTACGGAAAACACTAGAAAAGCCTACGAATTGCGGGACCATGCTAGCGACAACGAGAAGTTCTTTATCACCGCTTATTACGATGGACGGGCGACGGGAAACCAGAAAAAGGCGCAGCAGACCTGCGAGGCGTGGGCACAAGCTTATCCTCGTGAGTGGAAGCCCCACTCATTTTTAGCGGGCTTCATTTATCCTGTGCTCGGCGAACATGAAAAAGCAGCCGAAGAGGCCCAAAAGACGATTGAACTGGCTCCGGACTTTGGCGTTGGCTATGCCCTTCTTGGTTCCAACTCTATTAGCCTCGACCGTCTGGGAGCAGCCGAAGACGCGGTTCGCAGAGCCTCCGAGCGAAAAATCGACATGCCTCTGTTAGCCCTCCTGCGATACGATATCGCTTTTCTGAAAGGCGAAAGCGACGGCATGCAGCGGGAAGTGGCCGCGGCTCACGGAAAATCGGGAGCGGAAGAATTGATTTCCGACCACCAAGCCTTCGCCCTGGCATACACCGGTCACCTGCAAGAGGCCACTACGATGTTACGGCGGGCAAGCGATTTGGCGCAGCAGGCGGCCCATCGAGAAATGGCGGCTCTATTTGAAACCCGAGCAGCCCTGTGGGAAGCCTTTTATGGGAACGCGCCAGCCGCAAAGCCGACAGCAATGACAGCCCTTGCGCTTGCCAAGAACCGGGAGGTGCAGTATGGCGCGGCCGTCGCCCTGGCTATCGTGGGGGATTCTTCGCAAGCGCAAACACTGGCCAACGACTTAGACCGGAGCTTCCCCGAAGATACCTCAGTCAAGTTCAATTATCTGCCCACCATACGTGCGTTTCTTGCGCTGAATCATGGCGATCCCGCAAAGGCGATCGAACTTCTCCAAGTTGCCGTTCCCTATGAACTGGGCCAGCCGCGCAGCACTCAAACGGGTTTCTTCGGGGCCCTCTATCCCATCTATGCGCGTGGTCAGGCGTATTTGGCCGCCCGCCAAGGCCCTGAGGCCGCCAGAGAATTTCAGAAAATTCTGGATCACCCCGGGATGATGGTCGGGGATCCCATCGGCGTACTCGCTCATCTCCAACTGGGTCGAGCCTATGCCTTGCAGGGCGACACGACCAAAGCCAAGGCGGCATATCAAGATTTTCTTACCCTCTGGCAAGACGCCGACCCCGACATTGGTGTCCTGAAGCAAGCCAAGGCAGAGTACGCAAAGCTGCCATAGCGGCTTCAAGGAGGAAAGCGTGTTTTCGGCAGGCCTGCGGAACCCGGGTACAAAAGCGAGCAGTAATTCAGGAGTCAAGGTCGATGAGCGCTAACTCCGGGTGTAGTTCGACAGAAGGAAATCCATGTCATCTCCAACGCCATAGCCGAAGTCATGGCTAATGGTGCGTATTCCGACGATGTGGATGGTCGATTCCAGCACGCGATGTGAATGGTCATTCCGGCCATGTGAATAAAGTCGGAGCGCAGCGACGCTGGGATTACAGTCATGCCCGACCTCTTCGAGATTAATCAAGGTGCACGATTCATATTTAGCATTGTTTCGTTTCCTTTTTTGACATCGTTTCGTCTCTCAGTTGCTCTTCTGAAACCAGCTCTCGGTGCTGGCTCGTTTTCGTCGTTGTTGCGCCTGTGGCGCTTGTTCTCGGAAGAATGTCGCGCCAGGATCGCCCGAGAGCGACGATCTCCGACTCGGTCGACCCACAGCATCCCTGGTGCGACCCCAAAGGGCATGTTTCGAATGGCGGAAACCATCGCCCGAACGATTCTATTTCTTTTCCTGTTCAGGAACGCCGGTCAGGACATGCGACTCGGCGCGAAAAATGTGATAGTCATCAAAGTCCATCTCGTTCAGCATCGTGGCAAAAGGACCGTAGCTCCTGAAGCTGTCGCCCCAGTCCGTCAGCGCCAGCACACCGACGGTGCGCGATCTCCAAATAGCGATGCTCGTCACCGGACAAATGTAAGTCTTTCCTCCAATATCGACGGGGCCGTAACTGACCATGACCTCGGAGCGAACGATTGGCAATTCCGCGTTTAGGTCCGCCTCCATCGTCAACCAAAGGATGGCGCCCGTAACTGGGTTTATCGTGATCTCCCCGTGATACCCCTGTACTGTTTGAAAACTCGTGGTTCCGTCGCCATCGGGGAGACAGCAATACCCGACTCGAAAGTGCGATTTCTCTTGCGGGATAACGTAGCGAAATACGGCTCGAAGTCCACTTGCGTCCCGTTCCCAACGGCTCCAGCGAAAATCGGTGCTGGCGACAACCGCATCGATGGCTGCGCCCAGAACAGGACCGAAAGTGCCATAAGCGCTGAGGTTCGGCCCCTCGTTTTTCGGCCTTGCATGTTTCGCCGCTGCTGCATCCACCACCTCTTGTCCGCGGCTGTAAAGAACCCTTTCCTTGGAACTCTCCACCATGTGCAAGGGCTGGTACTCGATCGTGGAGTTGTTCTCATCGTGCGGTGGAGTTTCAGCGTAACGAACCGTAGTTCTAGTCGCAAGGAAGTTCGGTAAGTGTGGAATCGTCTCGTTTAGATACTCGTCGGCCAGCGAGATCATCTTTCGTTGCGCACTCGCATCCGGCGGGGGATCGGTAGGAATCTCTGTAGCCGGAGGGGCCAAAAAAGCGGATGCACCGGCAAGAGCGAGCAAGGCTTGT
>Ga0207062_1110_pt1 | contig 19877 bp, 21 predicted proteins | sample Alteio_BWMinCont_28_FD_153266 | JGI IMG/M metagenome (GOLD analysis project Ga0207062, IMG submission 153266) | Enriched cells from forest soil in Barre Woods Harvard Forest LTER site, Petersham, Massachusetts, United States -... | ecosystem: Environmental > Terrestrial > Soil > Temperate forest >... | reverse complement strand
GTTGGAGACGGGCTTCCCCCGGGCGAAAAGCCCGCGGGAAGCCCGTCTCCAACTGCAACTCCTCCTGCCAAGCCAGCCGATGCGAGTGCGCCTGCCGCTCCTGCTGCGAAACCGGCTCCGCCTGCCGCTCCTCCAAAACCTCCTGTAGTTTTGCAGACTCCGCTCAACAATGAGCTTGTGGCGCGGCTGCGCGCGAAATTCGAGGCGGGCATCGTGGAAGCGATGGAGGATCGCAAGCAAGCGATTGTGACGGTCGAGCGCGCGCGGCTTGGGGAAATCGCGTTGCACCTGCGCGATGAAGAAAAGTTCGACATGCTGTCGGACCTGACGGCGGTGGATTGGCCGAAGCGCGAGAAGCGATTCGATGTGGTGCTGAATCTCTATTCGTTCCCGAAGAACGAGCGACTGCGGGTGAAGGCGTGGGCGGCAGATGGAGAAGAGGTGCCAAGCCTTACCGGAGTCTGGCCGGTGGCGAATTGGCTGGAGCGCGAAGCGTTTGACATGTTTGGGATTGTTTTCGCGGGGCATCCGGGCTTGACGCGCATTTTGCTTCCCGAAGAGTGGCAGGGCCATCCGCTGAGGAAGGACTACGACATCTTGCAGCAGGATACCGCGTGGGTGCGAGAGAATTTGGGAATCGAGAGCGGGCAGTGACGCGGTTTTACGGCTGAATTGGAAGCTGAACGGGAGACGACTCTGAGTAGCGAAGCAACAACCGAGAACAAAACGCTGCTGGGTGCGGACGAGCTCATCATCAATATGGGGCCGCAGCACCCTTCAACGCACGGGGTGTTGCGCGTAAAGCTGAAGCTCGATGGCGAGCGCGTGATCGGATCGGAATGCATCATCGGCTATCTGCACCGCGGCGTGGAGAAAATCGGGGAGAACCGCACGTATCAGCAGTTTGCGCCGTACGTGGACCGCATGGACTACGTGGCGGCAGTGAGCAACGGGCTGGGATATTGCGAGGCGATCGAAAAACTTCTAGTGGTGGAAGCGCCGCCGCGCGCGCGGGTGATTCGAACGATCCTTACGGAGCTGCAGAGAATTGCCAGCCACTTGTTGTGGCTGGGAACGCATGCGCTGGATATCGGGGCGTTGACGCCGCTCTTTTATTGCATGCGCGAGCGGGAAGAAATCCTGAAAATCTTTGAGAAATATTGCGGTGCGAGGCTGACCACGCACGCGTTTCGAATTGGAGGGTTGCAATACGAGGCTTACGACACGCTGGAGAAAGATGTCGAGAGATTCTGCAAGGATTTCGAATCGCGCGTCGCGGAATACGAGACGCTGCTGACGCAGAACCGCATCTGGATTGGGCGCACGAAAGGCGTGGGAATTCTGACCGCCGAGGACGCCATCGCGTTTGGCGTGACTGGGCCGGTGCTGCGGGCGAGTGGGGTGAAGTGGGACCTTCGTAAAGCGGCGCCTTATGCGGCGTACGACCAGTACAAATTCGAAATTCCCGTAGGCACCACCGGCGATACGTACGACCGCTACTTGGTGCGCATGGAAGAGATGCGGCAGTCGCGGCTGATTTGTTTGCAGGCTATCGAGAATATTCCGGCGGGACCGATCCTGGCGAAGGTGGGCAAAGTTTTGAAGCCGCCGCCGGGAGAGGTCTATCACGCGATCGAAGCACCGAAGGGCGAGCTGGGGTATTACGTGGTGAGCGATGGGACGGTGCAGCCGTATCGCGTGCGAATACGGCCGCCGTCGTTTATCAATTTGCAGGCGTTTGATCGCATGGTTCGAGGACACTTGGTGGCGGATGTAGTGGCCATCATCGGGACGATTGACATTGTTTTGGGGGAAGTCGACAGATAAGGTCGCATAAGTAAAAGACCGCCAAGCTCGCAGGAGAAATAGTTCGGTGATGCAAGCCGTCATTCAGGCAACGATGGATTTCTTGAAGCTCTACTGGGCTCCGCTGCTGTGCGGGCTAGTGATCGTCGCCGTGTTGCCGCTCATCGTCGGCTACATCGTGTTGGTGGAACGCAAATTGATGGCGGACATGCAAGCGCGGCTGGGACCGATGCGCGTGGGGCCGCACGGTCTGCTGCAGCCGATCGCGGATGCCGTCAAGCTGCTCATCAAGGAAGACATCATCCCGGACAACGCGGACAAACTGGTTTTTTGGCTTGCACCGGTGCTTTCGGTGGGAGCGGCGCTGCTTTCGATCGCTGGTCTGGCGATTGGTCCGGCGTTTCAGATCGCGAAGGATATCAACATCGGAATTTTATTTGTCGTGGGCGTCAGCGCGATGGGAATTTTCGGGATCGTGCTGGGCGGATGGGCTTCGAATAGCCACTACTCGTTGATGGGCTCGCTCCGGAGTTCCGCTCAGCTGGTGAGTTACGAAACGGCAGCAGGGATGGCTTTGGTGAGCGGGTTGCTGCTCACGGGCACGCTAAATATCAAAGCGATTGTGGAGGCGCAGTACAACGAAGGAATCTGGTTCGTGATGCTGGCGCCGGTGGCTTTCTTTATCTATCTCGTGGCGTCGATTGCGGAGACGAACCGCGCGCCATTTGATTTGCCGGAGGCGGAGTCCGAGCTTGTCGCCGGCTACATGACGGAGTTCAGCGGATTTCGCTGGTCGCTTTATTTTCTGGCGGAATACACCAACATGATTGTGGTGTCTTCGGTGGCGACGACGCTTTTTCTAGGCGGCTGGCTGCGGCCGTTTGCGCGCGTGCACTTTTTTAATTTTCTGGATTATGTTCCGCCCCTGCTGATGATTGGAGTCGCCGGGTATTGCTTGTTGCGGACGCCCAAACAGCCTTCGCGGGTGCAGCAACTTTTCATGTTGGCGGTGGCGGGTTTGTGCCTTGCCCTGGCGCTGGTACTACTCGCGCCGGTTGCGCTGCCGATCGCAAAGCCGCTTTATGCAGGGATTCATGGCGGGTTCTGGTTCATTTTCAAGGTGAGCGCCTACATTTATTTTTTCATGTGGCTGCGATTTACGATCCCGCGCTATCGCTTCGATCAGCTGATGCGGCTGGGATGGCAGTTCCTGATCCCGTTGTCCATCGTCAACGTGTTGGTCGTGGGCGTGGCGCTGATCGTGGGTTCGTATTTCAATTTGCATGGCTGGTCGATGCTCCTGGTCACGACGCCTGCGGCGATCATCGCACTGGTGGTGGCGCTGATGATTCTGGCTGCTGGACAGCAGAGCTCTGCCGGGAAGGAAAACGCGCCCGCTTCGGATTTCTATGCTGGATAAGGTCCTATTTTATATTTTTGCGGGGCTGGCGATTGCCAGCGGGGCGCTGATGGTGACGCGGCGCAATGCGGTGCATAGCGCGATCTTTCTGGTCACCGCGCTACTCGCCACGGCAGGAATCTTTTTGCAGTTGCGCGCGGAGTTTTTGTTTATCGTGCAGATCATCCTGTATGTCGGCGGGATCATGGTGCTGTTTATCTTCGTGATCATGCTGGTCAACCTGGATGTGGCGCTGCAGCAGATTCAGTTTGCGCGGCAGAAGTGGGTGGCGCTGATCGTGGCGCTGGCGCTGAGCGCGCAGTTCGGATTGATGCTGTGGTCGTCGGAAAAAATACCGGGGCAGGGGATTCCGGTCCTGGCCGCTCCGCCGGCGAGCGAATTGCCGGCGAATTCGGAGGCCGTCGCGCAGAGCTTGTTCGGAAACTATTTGCTTGCATTCGAAATCGCTTCGGTTTTGCTGCTGGTGGCGATGATTGGAGCGGTGGTCATGGCGAAGAAGGAAAAGTGATGCTGCCGATCGGACACTATCTGTTTTTGAGCGCGGCGCTTTTCATTATTGGGGTGATCGGGGTGATCACGCGGCGCAACGTGATTGTGATTTTGATGTCCATCGAACTGATTCTCAATGCGGTGAATATCAATCTCGTGGCATTTTCGCGTTTGTACGGCGACGTGGCGGGGCAAGTCTTCGCGCTCTTCATTATTGCCGACGCGGCGGCGGAGGCGGCGGTAGGGCTGGGAATCATCATTGCGTTTTTCCGCAACCGCGAAACGGTGCTGGCGGACGAAATGGATTTGCTGAAATGGTAGCGGTGGAAACGACGACGTGAAAAAAGAAATAAAGCTCGCATGACGCCCACAGGAACGTTTCTCAGCTTTCTGTGGCTGATCCCGCTCTTTCCGCTGGCGACAGCGGCGCTGATGCTTTTTGTTGGCAAGCGAGTTCCGAAGGCGGGCGTGAGCTTGCTCTGCGTCGGGAGCGTCGGGCTGTCCTTCGTTTGCGCAGCGGGGGCGGTTTCTGAGCTGCTGGCCGCGGATTCGGAGCACCGCGTCTTCCAACAGGTTCTTTTCGAATGGCTGACGCCCGGCCCAATGCAAATGACGGGCGGGCACCTCGTGCCATTCGTGGCGGATTGGGGATTTCTGCTCGATCCACTTTCCTGCGTGATGGTTCTGGTGGTGACTGGCGTGGGCTTCCTGATTCACGTGTATTCGGTCGGATATATGGCGCACGAGGGCGGCTATTACCGATTTTTCGGATATATGAACCTATTTATGTTCGCCATGCTCACGCTGGTCTTGGCGAATAACATGTTGCTTATGTTCGTGGGCTGGGAAGGCGTCGGGCTTTGCAGCTACCTCCTGATTGGATTTTATTTCCTGAAGAAATCGGCGTCGGACGCGGGGAAGAAAGCGTTCATTGTGAATCGCATTGGTGACGCGGGCTTTATCCTTGGAATTCTGCTGACCGCGGTGACTTTGGGCACTATTCGGTTTATGTCGAACGGATTGCCGGAATCGGAGAGTGCTTCCGGAATCTTTCAGGTGCTGAAAGCCGCCAAAGATTCCGGAACGCTCGGCGTCATCACGCCGACACTGACCGTCATTGCCCTGTTGCTATTCATTGGGGCGATGGGGAAATCGGCGCAGATTCCGCTGTATGTTTGGTTGCCAGATGCGATGGAGGGCCCGACGCCGGTGAGCGCGCTGATTCACGCGGCCACTATGGTGACCGCGGGCGTGTACATGGTTGTGCGCATGAACGCCGTCTACCAGCTTGCGCCGGCCGCTATGGATGTGGTGGCGGTGGTGGGCGCGGTAACGGCGATTTTCGCGGCGTCCATGGCGGTGGTTCAGAACGACATCAAGAAGGTGCTGGCGTATTCGACGATCAGCCAGCTTGGATATATGTTCCTGGCGCTGGGCGTAGGGGCATTCGCGGCGGGAATTTTTCACTTGATGACACATGCGTTTTTCAAGGCACTGCTCTTCCTTGGAGCGGGCAGCGTGATTCACTCGATGTCCGGGGAACAGGACATCCGGAAAATGGGCGGCTTGTGGGGAAAGATTCCGAGGACGGCAGTGACTTTTCTGATCGCAACCCTTGCGATCGCGGGGATTTTTCCGTTCGCAGGATTTTTCAGTAAGGATGAAATTCTCGGGCGGGCGTTCGATCGATTCTTCCTGCTCTGGATTGTCGGCTTCTTCACGGCGGGCTTAACCGCGTTCTACATGTTCCGTCTGCTCTTTCTCACCTTCTTTGGCTACTCTCGCGCGGACGAGCACGTGGAGAAACACATCCACGAATCGCCGCCAGCTATGACCGTTCCACTCATTATTCTCGCCGCGCTTTCTATCATTGGCGGATGGATTGGATGGCCGGGCGCGCTCGGCGGGGAGAATCGGTTCGAGCGGTTTCTTGAGCCGGTCTTGGCGGGCGTTATATCGGAGACGGGAGCCGTTCGAATCGCACACCATGCGGTGGGAAAAGAAATCTTCCTGATGGTGTTGTCTCTCTCGATGGCGGGCGCGGGGATCTGGCTTGCGTATGAATTCTACAGGTCCAAGAGAATTGCTCCCCAATTGGTGGCGGAGAAATGGCCGAAAGTCTACGAGTTGCTTGTTCATAAATACTACGTGGATGAGATCTACGATGCATTGATTGTGAACCGCGTAAAGGATCTTGGTGTTTTGCTTGGCGTCCTCGATGCAAATGTCATTGATGGGCTAGGCGTCAACGGGGCCGGCTGGCTGGCACGCTTCAGCTCGAAGGTTTCGATGTGGTGGGACAAGTGGGTGATTGATGGGTTGTTGAATTTCGGAGCGAAGCTGACGCAACTCTTCAGTTACCCGGTGCGCCTGCTGCAGACCGGGCTGTTTTCCAGCTACGCGTTGCTGATTTTAGTGGGGCTGGTCGTCCTGCTGGGTTACTACGGGCATCACATGCAAACCTTGCTGCGCGCGGTGCGCTGAGAGGCGGAGAATGGACTTTTTTGCACATCATATCTTGAGCGTGGTGCTGTTCACGCCGCTGGTGGGCGCGCTGATCTTGCTCTTTGTGCCGCGCGAGCAGGACAGCGTTCCCCGGCTTGTCGGAAACGTATTCGGCGTTCTCGGTTTTCTCGTTTCGTTGCCGCTGGTGCACTGGTGGCATTCAGATTGGGGCGGCTTCACATTTGAAGAGAATGCGGATTGGATTCCCTCCATTGGCGCGAGATACCACTTGGGAATAGATGGCATCAGCCTTTTGCTGGTGATGCTCACGACGTTCCTCGGCATGATCGCTATCTTCTCCTCCTGGAGCGCCATCAAACTGCGGCAGAAGGAATACTACATTCTGTTGTTGCTGCTGCAGGTTGGCATGATCGGTGTTTTCGTTTCGCTGGATTTTTTCCTGTTTTACGTTTTCTGGGAAGTGATGCTGGTACCGATGTACTTCCTGATCGGCGTATGGGGCAGCGACCGGCGGCTGTACGCGGCGATCAAGTTCTTCTTGTACACCCTGGCTGGATCGGTGGTGATGCTGCTGGCGATTCTGGCGCTTTATTTCTATGCGCCGGCGGCTGCGGATGGTTCTCGCACGTTTGATGTGCCTACACTGTTGGCGGCAGTGAAGGATTTTCCCGATTCACTGAGAGTATGGCTTTTCTGGGGATTCTTTTTCGCCTTCGCCATCAAAGTTCCGATGTTTCCGTTCCATACGTGGCTGCCGGACGCGCATACGGAAGCGCCTACCGCGGGTTCCGTCATTCTGGCCGGTGTACTGTTGAAAATGGGGACGTACGGTTTCATTCGATTTTCCTTGCCGCTTTTGCCGACGGATACGGTACTGCGCGCACGCATCATTCATATCGTCATTGTGTTGTCGCTGATCGGCATCATCTACGGCGCGCTCGTCTGTCTGATGCAGAAAGACATGAAGCGACTGATTGCCTACAGTTCCGTGAGTCACCTGGGTTTCTGCACGCTGGGGATCTTCGCGCTCAATCCGAACGGGCTATCCGGCAGCGTGCTGCAGCAGATCAATCACGGCATTTCGACCGGCGCGTTGTTTTTGATTGTGGGCGTGCTGTACGAGCGGCGGCATACGCGCTTGATTTCCGAGTTTGGCGGACTGGCTACGCCCATGCCGAATTTCGCTGCAATTTATCTCATTATTAGCTTGAGTTCGCTGGGAATGCCGCTGCTGAATGGCTTCATCGGAGAGTTCACGATTTTGCAAGGCGCGTTTCAGGTGAGCAAAGCCTGGGCCGCGTGGGGCTCTCTGGGCGTGGTGCTGGGCGCGGCATATTTGCTGTGGCTCTACCAGCGCGTAATGTTCGGCCCGGTCACGAACCCCATCAACGAGAAGCTGCCGGACTTGAATGCGCGCGAATATGCCACGCTGATTCCTCTCGTCATCCTGGCCTTCTGGATCGGGATCTATCCCAAGCCATTCTTTGCCTTCATCGAAAAGCCGCTGGAAAGGATTGTCCACCAGGTGAATCCGGGGTTTTATGGAGCGGAGCACGCCAAACTGCCGCCCCTGGAAATGCAGCCTGCCGTTGTGGAGACGAAATAGCCCGGCCGCATGAATATCCCCTTCATTGACGCGATTCGCAGCTATCTCCAGGGAGACGGCGCCACCATCCTTCCGGAGATGGAACTGACGCTGTTCGGGCTGGGTATTCTGCTGATTGGCTTTTCTTCGAAGGACTCAGTAGAGAATAGCGGGATTTGGAAGCTGATCTTCAAGGATTTCTACGCGAAGACCGCGTTCGTGGGCACGGTGTTCAGCGCGTTCACTCTGTGGAAATTGCGAGGGCAAGTTGCGATGCGGGGCGATCTCGTGGGGTTCCACGAGACGGTGGTTGTGGATGGATTCTTTTTGTTCTTTGCCGGACTTTTTCTGGCGGCCACGGCGCTGGTGATTCTCCTGTCCGTAAAATACCTGGAGATCGAAAAGGAAGAAGAAGGGGAATACTACGCGCTGCTGCTCTTTGCGTGCGTGGGAATGATGCTGATGGCTTCGGGCTTCGACCTGATTGTGATGTTCCTTGGGCTCGAGACGATGGCACTCAGCTTCTACGTGCTGACGGGTTTCCTGCGGCGCGACAAGCGCTCCAATGAAGCGGCGCTGAAATATGTTTTGCTTGGTGCATTCAGCTCCGGAATCCTGGCCTATGGCTTCTCCATACTTTATGGTTTGAGCGGAACGACGAATGTTCGACTTCTTAGTTATGCATTTGATCCGAGCAGCCCGCTTGCGCAAGCCATTCAGTTGAGCCGCCAGCCTGGTCCAGGCGGCGAAGCGATGCGCGAGCGTTTCGCCTCGCAGTATCCGGCGGCATTGCATCTTGATCCATCCATGCTGCTGCACCAGATGCCTCTCTTCGCTGCCGCCGCGTTCGTCCTGGTGGCCGTGGGGCTATTCTTCAAAGTTGCCGCTGTGCCATTTCATCAGTGGGCGCCGGACGTCTACGAAGGCGCGCCGACGCCAGTCACCACCTATATCAGCGTTGCATCAAAAACCGCGAGCTTTGCGCTACTGCTGCGGTTGTTCCTTACGGTTTTCGCGGCTTCGCATGAGATGTGGCTTTACGTGGTGGGCGGCGTAGCGATCGCAACGCTGACGTGGGGAAATCTTGCCGCACTGACGCAGACCAACGTCAAGCGGCTGCTGGCCTACTCCTCGATCTCGCATGTCGGCTTCATCCTTCTCGGGCTTGTCTCGGGCAACAACACGGCCTTGATAGGAATTGGGTACTACTTGTTTGCATATGTCTTCATGACCATAGGGGCGTTCGCAGTGGTCATCGTTCTGCGCCAAAAAGGAATTATCGGCGACGAATTAGAAGACTTGAACGGCCTTTACCAACGCAGCCCGGTTTCTGCGCTGCTGCTGCTGGTTTTCATGCTCTCGCTTGCAGGAATTCCGCCGACCGCGGGTTTCATGGGGAAATATTTTATTTTCCTCTCGCTGATTGAGACGAAACACACGGTGCTCGCCGTTTTCGCGGTGCTGTATATCGTTCCCGCGCTGTACTACTACTTCCGCATCATCGTGCACGCCTGGCTCAAGCAGCCGGGCGATGCGCCGCGCGTGCTGATGAGCAACGCGCAGGCCGTGGCCCTCGGCGTGGCCGTATTTGTCACGCTCGCTGCGGGGTTGTATCCTGAGCCGTTCACGCGGCTCGCGCACTATGCCTTCGGACAATAATCCGGATAAAACGAAATCAGCAGCGCCCATTGTAGAGAAGGCCAGAGATTCTTCGAACCAGGCCGCGATCGCATTGGAGTTGCCGTTCGTGCTGGTGTCCGCCATGGTCGTGGGCGGGCTTCTGGGCTATTTTCTCGACCGCTGGCTGCACACCAAACCGGTTTTCCTGCTCATCCTAGGTGGAATTGGATTTTTTGCGGGAGTTCGTGACGTCCTTCGGCGGGTGGGCGGAGTTGGCAATGGAACCAAACGCAGCTGAGACGGCCCCAGGCGCCGTGACCGAGCAGCGCATCTCCTGGCTGACGCTGCTCCTGGGACTTCTCGCCGGTATTCTGGTTGCTTTGCTTCGCGATCGCGCCTGGGGCGCAGGCCTGGCGATCGGCGCCATTCTAGCCTGGCTGAATTTCCGCTGGCTGAAGCGCGGTCTCGATGTCTTGGTGCAAGCCTCCACGGCCCAGGCCGGCGACAAGAAGCCGCGGGTCCCGCTCGGCAGCTACTTCGGCATGCTCTTCCGCTACGGGTTGATAGCCCTCGCCGTGTATGTTATTTTTGAATATCTGAGAATTCCCCTTTTGAGCATGGTCGTAGGTTTGTGTGCTCTTGGAGCCGCCACCATCGCGGCGAGTGTGTACGAAATCTTGCATCCGGCGGACTAGCGAATGGTTGAACACGTATCCGGACTTACGCTGCTGGTGAATCACTACCTCGGGCGGTACGCTCTCGCCCTGCTGACGTTCCTGCACATCCAGGTGAAGCATCCCAACCGGCCCATCCCCGAACACATTGTGATGTGCACGGTCGCGCTGATCATCGGGACTCTTCTGGCGTTATTCCTCCGGTCGAGGCTGTCCGTGGAAAAGCCGGGAGCGTCGCAACAAGTCGCGGAAATGCTGCTGACGAATCCGCTGGGATTCGGCATCAAGGATCTGCTGGAAGAAAACGTTCATCACGGCGCGCTGAAAATGATTCCGTTCGTGGGTTCCATCTCCGTGTTCGTTCTCATATCCAATCTGCTCAGCGCCATCCCATTTTTCGCCGCTCCCACGGCGGAGAAAACCGTGCCCATGTCCTGCGCCATCCTGACATTTATCTATTTCAACTGGCAGGGAATCAAGCACCACGGGCCAGGCCACTACCTGCTTACCTTTGCAGGCTCGCCGAAAACGTTTGGCGATTGGGCGCTGGCTGTCCTGCTTTTTCCCGTGGAAATCGTGAGTACCACGGCGCGCATTCTTTCGTTGACCGTTCGTCTTTGGGCGAACATCGTGGCGAGCGATCTTCTGTACACGATTTTCGTCGGCTTGTTTTCGATGGCCACTGTCGCGGCCTGGTCCAAGTCTCCGCTTTTGGGTGTTGTTGTCGGCGTGTTGCCGGCCACGATTCCCGTCGCGTTTATCGGCTTGCACATTTTCGTGGCCATCATTCAGGCCTACATTTTCACGGTTTTGCCTTCGGTTTATCTGGGCATGGCCACAGCCGACGAGCACTAATCGAGTTTGCCGGTGAATCTTGCCGGCAATGAGCTGCTTCAGTGTGAGCCCGGCTGCACGGTGTCCGGGAACCACCTCCTGGCAGCGATTCACAAGGAGGAAGTGATGAAGAAGTGGATGATGGCGTTGGTGGCGCTCGTGGCGGTGATGCTGATTGCACCGTCCGCGTTCGCGCAGGATACTGCAGGCGCAGCGGCCGGAGGAAAAGGCTTGCTGGCGATTGCCGCAGGCTTCGGCATGGCACTCGCGGCCTTTGGTGGCGCGTTGGGGCAGGGCCGGATCGCCTCGGCGGCGTGCGAAGGCATGGCGCGCAATCCGGGAGCGGCGGGTGCGATTCGCGCGGCGATGATTCTCGGCCTGGTATTCGTCGAGACGCTCGCGCTCTTCACGCTGGTGATTATCTTCGTGAAGGTCTAGTGGCTAGCTAGCAGATAGAGTTCTTGAAACGGCCCGAAGACGTAAGCCTTCGGGCCGTTTTCTTTTCTTTCGTAGCCGCGGGCTTTAGCTTGGCCGTCCTAGTTTAGATTGCAATCTCAATGGCCGAAGCCAAAGAGGTTCGGCCGGAGGAGGAAGTTGATGACAGAATTGGGCAGAACGCCGAACAGAATAGTGCCGATGGCCGTGACCGCAAGAACTACGCTTACGCTCAACGGAAAGCCCACGGGAGTTGCCGCAGCGGCTTCCGCGCTCGATTCTCGCATATACATCACCACGATGACGCGCAGGTAGTAGTAAGACCCGATGACGCTGTTGATCCCCATTATGACCGCGAGCCAGATCAGATTGGAATTCACCGCCGCCTTGAAAATGTAAAACTTGCCGAAGAAACCCGCGGTGACCGGAAGGCCAAGAAGCGACAACATATAAATGCTCAGAATTGCGGCGACGACCGGTTGGCGCTGCGAAAGTCCGGCGTAGTCGTCCAACGAAAGATTTTTCTCGCCGACGCCCCCGAGCTGCGAAACGATTGTGAACGCCCCCAGCTTTACCAGCGCGTAGGTGAGCAGGTAAAAGAGCACCGCGGCGTACGCGGGCCCAGCTTCCGCCGAGCCAGCCTGCGCCATTGTCGTGACGGCCGCGAAAGCTACCAAAATGTAGCCTGCGTGCGCGATCGAGCTGTACGCCAGCAGCCGCTTGATGTTCGTCTGCACCAGTGCGCCAAGATTTCCGGCGAACATCGTCAACACGGCGAGAACCCAAAACGCCCAGAACCAGAAGTGCGTGGCCGCCGGAACGGTCGCAAAGATGCGCAGCAGTAGAGCGAATGCCGCGGCCTTCGGTCCCGCGGAAAAGAGCGCGGTGACTGGCGTGGGAGCACCTTCGTAAACGTCCGGCGTCCATACCTGGAAGGGCGCCGCAGCCACCTTGAAGCCCAGGCCAATGAGGATCATGGAGAGCCCCAACTTCAGCAGCGTGCTGGTCTCGTCCGTGTGCGCCATCTTGTCCAGCATGGTGGTCCCCGTCGCGCCGTATACCAGCGCGATGCCGTACAGAAAAAAATGCCGTCGCGAACGAACCCAGCAGGAAGTACTTCATCGCTGATTCGCTGGATTTCAGCGAATCGCGGCGGTAGCCCGCCAGGATGTAGCTGGAGATGGAGCTCATCTCCAGGCCGATGAACGCGGTGAGCAACTCCTGCGCCGAAGCGAGAACGCCCATGCCGGCGGTGGCAAATAGCAGGAGCGCGTAGAATTCCGGGACAGGGAGGCGCTCGCGATCGAGATATGGCCCCGCCGCGAGAACCACCAGAAACGCCACCGTGCCAACGAGCAGCCGGAAAAAGAAACTGAACGAATCGGATTCCACCAATCCATTGAAGCCCGGACCTGCATTGGCCGCCGAGATGACTGAGGCCAGCGTTCCCGTCAACGTGCCGATTAACGCAAGAAATGTGAAGAAATGCCGGTTGCGCACGAAGGGCTGCAGCAGCATCACCAGCGCGCCGAAGCCGCACCAGAGGAGCTCGGGAAGAACGCGGTACATGTCTATGGTGCGGGGAAGCATCTAGCGAGTTTCCAGCCTTTCGAAGGAAATGGGTTTCGCCGCGCGGGGAGCTGTGTGAGTTGGTTGCATCGGCGCCAGCGACGGCATGATTTGTGATGGTGCTGACGCCTCATAGGGCCGCTGCGGCTCAACCTGATCAATCACCGTTTGCGCGGCCGCTGCCGTGCGGCGCGTGATGTAGGTGGAGCCGATGCCCATCCAAAGTGTGACGACCGCCATTGTGGCGAGAATCCACTTTTCGCGCACGGAGGCGTCCGGCAAGGTGCGGTTCTTTTCCTTGGTAATCTCGCCAAAGAACACACGCTGATAGGACCACAACAAGTAGCACGCCGAAAGAATCACGCCGAGAGCCGCCCACGACGCCCACTGCCAGTGATGCTGGTAGGTGCCGAGCAGAATCAAATATTCGCCGACAAAGCCGTTCAGCATCGGCAAGCCCAGCGAAGACAACGCGGCGAACAGGAAGAACGCGGCGAGTTTCGGCATCGGCGTCGCTAGGCCGCCGTACTCGCTGATTTCGAACGTATGGCGCCGGTCGTGAAGCATTCCCACGACCAGGAAGAGCGCGCCGGTCGAGATGCCGTGCGCCAGCATCTGGTAGACCGCGCCCTGCATGGAGATGTTGTGGAACGCGAAAATGCCCAGCACCACGAAGCCCAGATGGCTCACCGAAGAATAGGCGACCAGCTTCTTCAGGTTCGGCTGAACCATGGCCACCAGCGCGCCGTAAATGATGCCGATGATGGCGAGTGCGGCCACCCAGCCTGCGGCGCGACGCGAAGCATCGGGGAATAGCGGCAGGCAGAAGCGAATCATGCCGTACGTGCCCATCTTCAGTAGCACTCCTGCGAGCATCACCGAGCCGGCGGTGGGCGCTTCCACGTGTGCGTCAGGGAGCCAAGTGTGCAACGGGAAGAGCGGCACCTTGATTGCAAACGCGAGAAAGAAAGCCAGGAAGAGAATCATCTCCGTCCGCGGTGCGAGCACCAGCACGCCATTCGCGAGCATCTGCTGAATTGTAGGCAAGTCGAATGTGCCCGTGGCGTTGTAGAGCCAGATGATGCCGACCAGCATGAGGATCGAGCCTGCCATGGTGTAGAGCACGAATTTCACCGCGGCATACACGCGGCGCTCGTGGCCCCAGATGCCGATCAGCAAAGCCATGGGGATGAGCATCACTTCCCAGAATAGGAAGAAGAGGAAAAGGTCGAGCGAGAGGAACACGCCCACCACGCCGACTTCCAGCATCAGCAGCATGATGAAGAATTCCTTGACGCGGAGCTCGACGCTCTTCCACGACGCGAGAATCGAAATCGGCGTCAGGAATGTCGTCAAGATCACCAGAAACATGCTGATGCCGTCCACGCCCAGGTGATAGTTGATCGGCGGCTGGTTGATCCACTTCGCGAATTCTTCGAGCTGATATCCGGAAGCGCCAACGGGCGCCTTGAAGAGCAGGAAGAGCGAGAAGATGAATTCAGCTACAGAAACGATGAGAGACAGATACCGAATATATTTGTGATCGTCGCCGCGCAGCAGCAAAAGCGCCAGCGCGCCCACGGCAGGGAAAAAGATCAGGACCGAAAGCAGATGCCCGCCGGGCAGCATCAGCGCACCATCCCGATCACTGGCTTTCCCGCGCTCGGCCAGAAGAAGATGACGGCTATGATCACGATTGCTCCAACGACCACCCAGACGGCGTAGCTGCGCGTATTGCCGGACTGCGTGTGGCGCACGCCATCGCCAACATTAGTGAGGCCTTCCGCGACTCCATTGACCGCGCCATCGATGACGGTGACGTCCACCGCTTTCCAAAACACAACCGTCGAAATCCAAAGTAGCGGCTTGACAACCACGGCTGCGTATAGCTCATCCACGTAATACTTGTTCAGCAGCGTCGTGTAGGCGGGCTTCATGGACTTTGCAAGTTCGTCGGCTTTGCCGGGCTTCTTGAGATACAGCCAGTAAGCTACCCCGAGGCCGATGAGTGCTGCGCTCACGGCCACGCCTGCCAGAATCAATTCCAGATGATGAGCGGCAATATCGCCGGCCGCTTCCGCAGTTTCACGTCCGCCAAAAACCGGTCCAAGAAAATTAGCGAAATAATCTGGTCCTTGGAACAAAGCCGGCAGAGCGAGCCAAGTACAACGAGCGGCCCCAGCATGCTCCACGGCGATTCATGAACATGCACTTTATGTTCGTCAAAGCGCCGCGTGCCGCCGAAGGTAAGGAAAATGAGCCGGAACATGTAGAACGAAGTGAGCAGCGCCGCAAGCAAGCCGAAGACATAAAGCGCAGTGCCACCGGTTTGACTCTGAAACGCAGCGAAGAGGATGGCATCCTTGGAGAAGAAGCCTGCCCAGAAAGGAATGCCGGTGATGGCGAACGTGGCGAGCAGCATGGTCACATACGTCCAGGGAATCTTCTTGCCCAGCCCGCCCATGCGGTTCATGTCCTGCTCGCCGCCCATGGCGTGAATCACGCTCCCCGCGGCGAGAAACAAAAGCGCTTTGAAGAAGGCGTGGGTCATGAGGTGGAAAATGCCCGCGGAGAACGCGCCGACGCCACAGGCCAGGAACATGTAGCCGAGCTGGCTGACGGTCGAGTAGGCGAGGACTTTCTTGATGTCCGTTTGTACCAGGCCGATCGTGGCCGCGAAGAACGCCGTCGCGCAACCAACAATCGCGACGACCAGCATGGCCGTGGGAGCATGCGTGAACAAAACGTGCGAGCGCGCCACAACGTAAACGCCTGCCGTCACCATGGTCGCCGCGTGAATCAAGGCGCTGACGGGCGTTGGCCCTTCCATGGCGTCCGGCAGCCAGACGTACAGGGGAAGTTGGGCCGATTTTCCGCAGGCGCCCATGAAGAGCAACAGACAAGCAATCGTAAACGTGCCGAACTGGCCGTACGCCTCTGCAGGCCACGCGGCCGCGTGTTGCGCATCGAACAAGGTTTGAAAATCCAGCGTGTGGAACGTGCGGAACAGCAAAAACATCCCCAGCATGAAGCCGAAGTCGCCGATGCGGTTGACGATGAACGCTTTCTTGCCCGCGTCAGCCGCCGACTTTCTCAGGAAATAGAATCCAATCAGCAAATAGCTCGACAGGCCCACGCCTTCCCAGCCAACGAAGAGCAAAACGTAATTCGCCGCTAGCACCAAGATGAGCATGAAGAACATGAAAAGGTTCAGGTACGAAAAGAAGCGGTAGTAGCCGCCTTCATGAGCCATATAGCCGGTCGAATAAATGTGGATGAGCCAGCCCACGCCGGTCACTACCAGCACCATCACAACGGTGAGCTGGTCCATCTGCAAATCGAAACCCGCGCGGAAATTGCCCGCCGCAATCCAGGTGAAGAATTCCTTGTGGAAGAGCGCCTGGCCTGATGCGAAAAATTCGCGAACCGCTTCCAGCGCACAGGCAAATGACAATCCCGTCGAGCTCAGCGCCACCCAATTGACGGTTTTATTCGGCCATTTTTCGCCGAAAAGGCCATTAATCGCCGAACCTAGCAGCGGCAGCAGCGGAATGATCCACAAATACTCGAGTATCGGGTATGTCGGCATTAGAGTTTGAGAAGGTCAACGCGCTCGACGTTGAGCGATTGCCGGTTGCGCGCAATGAGAATGATGATACCGAGGCCCACCGCCGCTTCTGCCGCGGCCACCACGATGACGAACAGCACAAACACCTGGCCATCGAGTTTGCCCAGCGCCTGGCTGAATGCTACGAACGCCAGATTCACCGCGTTCAGCATCAATTCGATGGACATGAAAATCGTGATGATATTGCGCTTGAAAACGAACCCAAATACGCCGAGTCCGAACAAAACCGCGCTTAGGATCACGTAGTAGTTCGTCGGCACCATCTCAGCTTTTCTCCCGCTGCGCGAGCACCGTGGCGCCCATGATCGCCACCAGGATCAGGAACGAGGTCAATTCGAACGGGTACACAAAATCTCGGAAAAGCATATTCGAAATGCCTTTGGTGGAGGACATTGTGCCGGTCTGCGCCGCGGCCTGTACCGTCCCGGTCGACCGCGCGATCGTCGCCGCAAGGAAGCCCGCCAGCGCCACCACCAGCAGCAATCCCGGCGGTCCGGCAAACTTCGAAAGGCTGGTGTGTTCCTCGATGCCGGCGTTCAAAAGCATGATGACGAACACGAACAGCACCATAATCGCGCCGCCGTACACGATGATCTGCACCGCGGCCACGAATTCAGCACCCATCAGCAAGTACAATCCCGCGAGCGCGACCATCACCACGATCAGCGAAAGCGCGCTATGAATCGGATGCTTCTGCACAATCAGGCTGACCGCCCCCAGCACCGCCAGCGCCGCGAGCACGAAGAAAATCAGAAGTTGCGGCGTCACTGCGCACCCCACTTCAGAATCACAAAACTGGTGACGATCACGTTCGCGATGGAAAGAGGTAGCAGCAGCTTCCAGCCAAACGCCATCAACTGGTCGTACCGGAAACGCGGCAGCGTCCCGCGCATCCACACATACACAAACAGGAAGACAAAAATCTTCGACAGCAGCCAGAAAGGCGCTTGGATAAATTCATTGACGAACAGAAGATTGGGCATGAGCAGCGCAATCCCCGCAATCGTCAGAACCGTGCCGACACCCGGCAAAATAATTTTCCCAAAAATTGTCTCGTAACGGATGCCGTCCCAAATAATCCACAAGCCCGCGGGAATCAGCAGGGCCGAAGGCAGATAATGGGTCACCGTCCACGAAGCAGGGAAGGGCGATAGCCAGCCACCGAAGAACATGATCGCGCAGAGCGACGACACCGTGATCATGCTGGTGTACTCCGCGATAAAAAACATCGCGAACTTGAAGCTCGCATACTCCGTGTGAAATCCCGCAACCAGTTCGGATTCCGCCTCCGGGAGATCGAATGGAACACGGTTGGTTTCTGCAACGGCGGCAATGAAAAAACAAATGAAACCCAGAATCTGCGGAAAGATGTTCCATCCCAGAATGCCGCGCTCGGGATGCTTCGCCTGCGCATTAATAATGTCCGTGAGATTGAAGCTCCCGGCAATCAGCAGCACTCCGACTACGGACATCGTGAGGGATAGCTCGTAACTGATCATTTGCGCCGAGCTGCGCAATCCTCCCAGCAGCGGATACTTGCTGTTGGAAGACCAGCCCGCCAACGCAACCCCATAGACACCGAGCGCAGTAATGGCGAAGAGCGCCAGAATTCCGATGTTCAAATCGGGTGGCGCAATCCCCAGATAAATGTCGTGCCCAAACAGCCGGATAGGACTAGGCCCAAACGGAATGATGGAAATCGAAGTGAGCGCGAGCGCCAGCGCCAAAAGCGGTGCAAGATAGTAGACGAATTTGTCCACTCCGGCCGGCGTGGGATCTTCCTTAAAAAGAAACTTCACCCCGTCGGCCAGTGGCTGCAACAATCCATGTGGCCCGACTCGATGCGGCCCCCAGCGCGACTGCATGTGCGCCACAACTTTTCGCTCAAACCAGGTGAGATACGCATTCACCGTGAGCACGATGAAAAGCAGCAGCGCAATCTTCACGATCGTGATAATCAGTTCGGCGTTGCTGGCTAAGAAGGCGTTCACGGCTTCGCTTTCGCCTCCGGCACAGAATCCATCATCGTGCAGAATCGGCCCAGCGTGCCGCTGGTGAAAAGCGTGTCTTCCGCGGAGCGAATCAGTCCCACGGGAACATCATAAGGAGCGTGCCCGTTCAGGGCGAACTGCACGCGCGTTGCTTCCGCTCCTCCGGTCAGCAATCCCGCCGACGCCACGTTATACGCCGGCACAGCCTTGCGAATCTCCTCGAACACCGCCGCCGGCGTCTTGTAATGAAAGGCCTTCCCCAGCCCCAGCTTTTCCAGTTGGTGCGAGAGGATGCGCAAAAGATCGAAGTCCGTGCGCGGCCCCATCACTTCCGCGGCCTTGTGCAAGAGTTGAATTTCGCCTGAAGTGTTCGTGACCGTGCCGTCCTTCTCATACGCCGAGGCCGCCGGAAAAACGATATCTGCGACCTTCGCCGTTTCCGTCAGAAACATTTCATGAACGATGAGCAGATCCAATTTGCCGCGTCCGTAACCGAGCGTGCCAAAATGTGCAAACGGATTCGCGCCGACGACATAGAGCGCCTTTATCGCTCCGTTCTGCGCGGCCTCCACCATCTGCGGCTCGGTCAGGCCCGCTTTCGATGGAATCACACCGCCCCAAAGTGTTTCAAACCCTTCACGTGCTCGCGCGTCGTCCACATAGGCATATCCCGGCAATCGATCCGGCAGCACTCCGAGATCCGCCGCACCGCGCGAATTGGCATAGTCCCCGAGCAGCATATAACGAGTCTTCCCCGGAAGTTTCGAGCCGAACGCCACCAGTTGCGCGATTGCCGCGCCGGACACCTCCGCCCCAAATACAATCGCCACGTCCGACGCCGCCTCCAGCTCCGCCTTCAATAGAACGAGTTGCTCGACGAGCGCTGTCGCAAGCTGGCCTTCTTCATGCGCCAGCCACTTGAATACGGCACTTTCCAGCCCCGCCGTAATTTTCACGAACTGGGTGGCCTTACGCTTCAGCTTGATCTCATTCGAATTGATGACGAACAGCTTCGTCCCGAAATGGCGGATTCCGCTGCGAACCTGCCATCCCACCAGCGGGTTCTGATTCGTCGGATCATTTCCGATCAGCAGCACCGCTTTCGATTCGTACAACTGCTCCATCGTCAGAAGGGAATCAGCAGCTCGATCGCCCAGCGCCGTGACCAATCCGGTGTAATCCGCCGTGCGGTGATGATCGATATTATTCGTGCCGAACGTCCCGCGCGCCATTCGCTGCAGCAAATAATTTTCTTCGTTCGAAGTGCGATTCGAACCAATAAACCCGATCGCATCTTTCCCGTTAGCATCGTAAATCGCTTTCAGCTTGCTTGCCGCCGCCTGCGCGGCCTCTTCCCACG
>Ga0207062_1096_pt1 | contig 19944 bp, 17 predicted proteins | sample Alteio_BWMinCont_28_FD_153266 | JGI IMG/M metagenome (GOLD analysis project Ga0207062, IMG submission 153266) | Enriched cells from forest soil in Barre Woods Harvard Forest LTER site, Petersham, Massachusetts, United States -... | ecosystem: Environmental > Terrestrial > Soil > Temperate forest >... | reverse complement strand
GCCGCATGCTCCTCTTCGACGGGCCGGGCCAGCACGACGACGGCGCTGGCGCCGCGCGGCGCCAGCGCAAAACCTCGTTTCGTGGCGCTGATGCCCGCCAGGCTCCGAAGCATGCTGCGAACACGCCCGATTTCGACGCGCAACCGCGCGCGATGCGATTCATCGGTGAACTTTGCGCCGAATGCCCGGGCCAGGAGCAGATCCCTCGGCACGTCTCCGGGCCACGCCTCGCCCAGGGCTCGTGCGAGCGCGAACAGTACCGGACGTGTTGCGAGCGAAATGACGGTGCGTGCGTCACGCACGACATGGCGGCATGCGTCCACGACGAGCACTTTGGATGCCAGCAACGCTTCGACGTCTTCGAGCAAAAGGAGTCGCTCCTCGCCACGCGCAACAAGGCGCGCCGCTGGCGTGTTCAGGATGCGGGATGCGCTTTCGACCTCGGCCGTCAGCGCCGGGATACGTGCCTCGCGCGCGGCATGCTTCGCCCTGGCTAGCGCAGCGCGCGCCTCTTTCGTCCGGAGGCGACGCATCGCGATTCCCGCGCCCACGAGCTCGTGGGCGGTTCTCAACGCGGGCGGGAATGGCGTGGGGTCGAGATCGGCGAGCATATGTTCCGCGTTGTTCAGGCGCCCGATCAGGAGCAGGCGACGGACCTCGAGATAGTGCGCAAATGCGGCGTTCAACCGGTCCCCGTGCTTTTCGAGCGTCATCCGCGCCGCCTCGAGCGTTTTCGCAGGCCAGCTCAGGTCGCGCGAGACGAGTGCGATTTCGGCCTCGGCGACGATACACCTAGCGCGGGCCACGGCTTCTTTTGGACCAAAGGCGCGCGAAGCAGTCCGCAGGAGAATCTTCGCTCGCACGAAATCGCCGAGCTGCGCCATCGCAATCCCTCGAAGCGCGAGAGCGGGTGGGTCGTCACGGAGGGCAACCCGCTTCAATGCGCCGAGGGGATCACCCGCTGCGAGTGCACGCGCTGCGGCAGTGATCAGCGAATCCATCGGAATCCCGCCACACTTGTAACTCCCACTGTTTCGATGTCCCAGTCTAAGTTTATCGCGTGACCAGCAACTAAAGCGACGTGAACAGCCGACGTAAAGTTACTAGCCATAGGTACACATGTGTTCCTAATGCGCTTTTTCAGGACGTAAGCACGATGAATAAAATGCAAGGATCGAAGATGGCTTCGCCGATCTTTATCGACAGGTGGACACCCAAGATTTTGTTTTCGCTTAAAGAAGTTCCTCATCGACACGGGGAGTTGCGCCGCCACCTCGGAAGCGTCTCGCAGCGAATGCTTACCAGAACGCTTCGCAAGCTCGAAGGATTAATCGCCCGGCACGCAAACGGCAAGCCAACAAAGAGGAAGGACTTCAAAATGAGAACGGTTCAAAGCAATGCACTAATTGTCGGTCTATTCTTCGTGCTCACGGCGATTGCGCAAAATAAACAGACTCCCAGGGGAATGAATACAATCGAGCCGTTGCCGCGAGATCTGGAAGTTCAGCTGGCGCTCAGCGCCCTTCCACCGCAGCTCCGCGACAATGCGACCGTATCTGTCTTGAATCCTGACAAGGGGTTTGAAGTTGCCCGCGGAGGTACGAATGGATTTCACCCCCTTGTTGCTCGAACCGGCGATGATGCCTTCAGAAGGACTCGGCCCCGGAAGCAGTATCGAGACGACATTCTGTACCCGATTTCATTTGATGAAGCCGGTACCAAGGCAGCGATGAGGGTCTTCTTTGATGCCGCCAAGGTGCAGGCCCAGGGGATCAACTTGGACGAGGGCGCGTGCCGCGGTTGTGATCAGCGAATCCATGGGAATCCCGTCACCCTTGTCACTCCCTGGCCGTTCGATAACTGCATCAGTATTTGTACGTGACCACCAGCGCTCGGTCATATCGAGAACGCAACGAAAAGCCAACATCCGACGAAGGAGAAAAGGCAATGACGACACGGGTAATGTACTCCGGCGCGGACGAATTAGAAGTTCAGAGGAGGGACATATGTGCCCAGCATGCATCGCAAGCACAGCGGTAATGGTCGCCGGAGCCGGATCCACGGGAGGAATTCTGGCGGTGTGCATCGGCAAGTTCAGAAAATTGTTCCGAGCGAATCGTCTCGGTCTGTTTCAGAAAACAAAAGGAGAAATAAGATGGCAACAAGCAAACAGAGAAACCAGGAACATGCGAAAGGGCATCTGGCGATGAACACCCCCCCCATTGTGTCGCAGCAGGAGTGGGAGGCTGCGCGCCAGCAGCTCCTCGTGAAGGAGAAGGCCTTGACCCGCTCCCGTGACGCGCTGGCCGCCGAACGTCGGCGGACGCCTTGGCTGGCTGTGGACAAGAAGTACGAGTTCGACGGCCCCAAGGGCAAGGTAGGCCTGCTCGATTTGTTCGAGGGCCGCCGTCAGTTGATCGTCTATCGCGCCTTCTTCGAGCCCGGGGTGTTCGGCTGGCCCGAGCACGCCTGCCGCGGCTGTTCCCTGGGTGCCGATCAGGTCGCTCACCTGGCCCATTTGAACGCCCGCGACACCACCCTCGCTTACGCCTCACGCGCTCCCCAGGTGGACATCGCGCGCCTGAAGGCGCGGATGGCCTGGGAGATGCCCTGGTACACCATCACCGACGGTTTCGACAAGGACTTTGGCGTCGATGAATGGCACGGCCACAACGTGTTCTTCCGCGACGGCGAGCGCGTGTTCCGCACATACTTCATCAACGGCCGTGGCGACGAGGCGATGGGGACCACCTGGAGCTACCTCGACGTCACGCCGCTCGGGCGTCAGGAGACTTGGGAGAACTCGCCAGAGGGTTACTTTCAGACCCCGCCGTACAAGTGGTGGAACTGGCACGACAACTACGACGCCGGGGCCTCGCCTGACTCGAAGTGGGTCGAGGTGTCCGACGCTGGAGAAGCCGCCTCCCGAAAGGGCGACGCAGAGGAGAAAGCGAGCTAAAGAAGGGCGACCACTTCGCCGCCTTCGAGCACCCGGCTCCTTTCGCACAGGAGCTGCGCGAGTGCTTCGCAGGGTGCGCGGAGCGTAGCCTGGTGGAGATTTTGGCGGACTTTGATCTCACCACCGCGCGAAGGAAAGACCGCAAAGGAAAGACGATGACGAAGCACATGCCTGGAGACAGTGAGGTCGAGCGCGACCTCAGGAAAATGAAAACAACACCGCAGGCGCTAACGGAGAGAACGATGACCGACTTCATGAGAGATGAACTTGGAGCCCCTAAGCTTGTCGATCGGAGCACCTTCCACGCCGAGCTGGACGCATTGCGGGTTCGAGAGAAGGCTCATACCAGAGAAGGCGACGCCATTGCAGCCGCCCGCCGACGGCTCCCCATGGTCGAGGTGGACGGCGCCACACGCCTCATTGGCCAAGGGGGGGCCCTCACACTGCTGGATGTGTTTGAGGGACGCCGGATGCTCATCGCCTACTACTTCATGTGGCACACGGGCTACCCTGCGCCGGAGCAGTGCGAGGGGTGCACCTGGGTTACATCGCAGGTCCGCGAGCTGTCCTATATTCATTCTCGTGACGTCACCTACGCCACGTTTTGCCAAGGCCCCTACGAAGAGAGCGCCCGGTATCGCGACTTCATGGGCTGGGAGATGCCTTGGTACTCGGCCCAGCCCTCGCTCGACACCCTCTTGGTAGGACGCCGGGTGGGCATGATGCACATTGTTTGCTACCTGCGACAAGGATCCAATGTCTTCGAGACTTACTGGACGACGATACGGGGCGTCGAGGCGATGGATAACAGCTATCGGTTGCTCGACTTGACCGTCTACGGGCGGCAGGAGACGTGGGAGGACTCGCCGACCGGCTGGCCACAACGCTTTAAAGGCAAGCAAAATATCCGCACCGAGGGACGTCCCACCGCTCAGTGGTCCCGCCTGAAGGCCGGGCATTCGGACGACTTGGGAACCGGCAGGCGCTGAACCGCGCCGATCAATACTTCGACCTCGCGCCCAAAGGCGGCGACCAGGAGAGCTTCAAAATTCCCGATGGCCTGGGTGCGCCGGCGCGATCAGTACTGAAGCATTTATGAGATCCACGCGCCGCTGGAAACCGAGCATAGCATCATGACTGACGCAAACGTCATTCGCCGGCGATCTTTCTCGTCATCGTGGTGTAGGGAACCTTGTGTTAGCGTCTACGTGATTGGCCGCGAACCTGTGATGAGGATGCCCACGAGTCTCCTGGCGCTTTGCTGCCAGTCAGGACCGGACGCCACGTGGGAGACACCGATAAGTGCGCGGAGCAGATCGAATGGCTCCAGATCTCTGCGTATGTCGCCGTTCTTAATTGCGCGCTCGACCAGCGCATCGATCGCTCCCTGGATCCGACCGCGTGAACCTTCATACAGCCTCGAAGGCCCTCCGACGAGCGAATTTAGAGCGGGGGCGATGATCTGCTTGGTGGCAATGTAGTCGACGAACAATAACATCCATGCTCGCAAGGCCTCGATAGGAGGAAGGCTTGCGGAAAACTTCTTCTCGGCTGCGGCCAGTTTTTCCACCTCAGTCCGATAGACCGCTTCGATCAGTGCGTCTCGCGTAGGAAAGTGTCGATACAGAGTTCCGGCTCCGACGCCTGCCTCTTTCGCGATGTCATCGAGGCTGGCGTTCGCGCCTGAGCGTGTAAACACCTCCTTCGCCACCTCCAGAATGCGCTCGCGGTTCCGCAGCGCGTCGGTGCGCGGTTTGCGAGGAGCAGTTTTTCGATTCTTGGAGGGCATGCCAAGTTGCGACCCGAGATAGTCTCCGGTTATCGTATCCACAGATTCGGAGACACTCTCCGTTTTAGTCGGAACCCGGTGCCCTGTCAATAGCGGTTTCCGGTTCTTCCGGCTTGGAGAGGTGAGGAATATGAATCCACTCGCTCGTTACAAACCTGCAAAGAATTCCAATCCTCCTTGCGTCGACCTCATGACGCTGGCGGAGCGGGAGTTGTCAGCATTCTTCAACGCCATCAACCAGTTATTCGGGTCAGAACAAGCGGAACTCTCAGCAGGCGACTGGCTGCAGGAGTTGATCGAGGTCGATGGTCTGCCCGTGTCAACCCGCGAATGGCGATTGCTCACTGTGAAAGTTTCGACTCGGCTTGCAAGTCGACTGAGCGCTTCGTCCCTGTCGACTGAACCACAAATTGCTCTGGAGGAACGGAATATGCGTGTTTTTGTTACCGGACTAAAGGTTTCATTGGAACGGCAGTCGTCCCGAGAAGATAGCCGGGCAACACATCCACGAAGACGGGGTTTGCAATCAGGTTGGTAATTTGTGAACCAATATGGGTGGGCACGTCCTCCGGGCCATCGTCGATAAGAACGAAAGGCAGGGCGAAAAATGAGGATTTCTCGCGATCTTGTTACGGAAAACGAACTTGATGCGAAGAGTGGCTTGTGGCTGCCGAGTCCGCCGGATAATCCGCAACCGGGGGCGTCCAATCTCGATTTACTTCAGGCCGGCAGCAATCGCTTTGGTCAGGGATCCGCTGACATCGTCATCATTCAACGCCCACACGTATGCACCACCAAGTTTCTTCTTCTTGATGTAGGCCGTTTTCGCTGCCACCGCGGCAGAATCATCGTAGGTGTAAAAGATTCCCTTCGACGGATTGTAGAGGGAAGCTCCGACTCTGGCTGAATCGTACCAGGGGGTGTAACCGTACTTGTTGGTGAGGCTCTCGATGGTTGAGTAGGTTGAAAAACCCGGCGTCAATATCGTGTCACAACCGGGTGAAGCAGTGGCCTTGTCTGGATTCGGGCACGGTCCCGATCCATCGGCCAACAGTACTGGAGAAGGGCCGGTTACGCTCTGGTACAAGCCATGGTTCTTGTTGGGGACGCCCCTCCAGCCTACCGCATACAGTGGCAAACCCATGGTGTACTTGGCCGCTGGCACGCCAGCCTGCAGATAGGCGCGGACGGTGGCATCGATGTAACGGGCGTCGGCATACACAGGGTCCGCGTTCGTGTCATAGAGTGAAGACGACTCGTTGGTCTGCTTGTCCCAGGTTCCAGCATAGTCATACCCGTCGATGGTGAGGAAGTCCACCTGCGCAGCCGCGGCCTTAAGATCGATGTTCGCGTATTCCTTCGGGCTGGCTGGCGAATCGAACGTCAAAACATATTGCTTGCCGGTCGTTTTCGCCAAGTCGTTGAGTTGGGCGCGGAACTCCCGCAGCAGAGCGGTAAAGTTTTGCTTGTCGGCCGCGCCGGGAAACTCCCAATCGATGTTGAAGCCGTCGAACAAGCCGGGAGCTCTAACCCCTGCGGCGATATTGCCCTTAACAAATAAGTTGACGCACGAAGAGGCGAGCGCAGCACGGCCGGCCGCGGTGGCTGCGGCGGTCACAAAGCCTGTAACGTCGCCTGCTTGTCCCCCCAAAGAGATCAACACTTTCAGCTTGGGATGAAGCCCTTTCAGTTGTTGGATCGCGCCAAAGTTTCCATAAAGCGGCGCGGTATAAGGCTGGCCGCTCACACTCGGAAGGCTCGAATTCTGGTAAGCGGCCACGGGATCGGCAACGGCGCACGCCGGCGGAGAAGTCGGGGTTACATTGCCGAAGGCGTAGATCAAATGGGTCAATTCATCGGCCACGCCGTTTTTCTGCAAATCTGCGACGTTGTAACCGGCGTAATTGATACCCCATTCTTCGAAGTAGCCACCGAAAATCTTGCCTTGATCAGGATGGCGTGCTTCCGCCAGCGACTGACAGACACATGCCAGGAGCGTCAACCCACTCGTCAAAACGAGTCGGAGGAGGCGCGGTCGGAAATGTCTTGCCATAACAGAATTCTCCAGGATTTGTAGAGCGTTAGCCAGCCCGGGAACATAACGATAGGGTTGAGATGACCTAGTCTCCCACATAATCCGAGGGCTCATTGCATGGTGTGCACTCGCCGAGCTCTATGCTCGCAATCTCGAGCCGGGCCAAAGAGTCGCCACGCAGAAGTTCCTCAGGATTACATAAGAACAAGGCGACTGACGAATGATATTCCAGAAGTCATGATCACCCTTCTGCTGCCTAATCGTCTATGCCAATCAGTTTAGTGTGGGTTTCATAGGGAATGGCCATTTTTCTCTGGGAGAGAGGCAGGCGGTCCGGGAACGCCTGCCGCTCCTTGCAAATCATCAGCGTCGGTAAAAATATCCGACGAGTTTGCCAACCTGATGCCGGTGCGCGCTTTAAGAATTGCCTTTGGCATATCGGCCGTACGGTGCGAATTTGTGACTCTTTCCCGAGTGCCCGCGCAAACATTAATTGGGAAAAGAGAGCCGACTTTCCATTGCTGATCGGTGGCGTCTCGTTTCGATTACCTCCCTGTGGCCGACGATCCGCTCAGAAACCGCTAGATTTCCATTCCCGGGACTTTTCGACCTGAACCGCAGCTCGGCACCATTTTTCTGCGGATCACCTGCAGGCCTTCGTGTTACGCTCAAAACGCTGCGATAGTGTCCCGTTTTAACAATTCCTGAATGGAAGCCAACGGATTACCCTCCCGTACCTCGATTTTGACTGCCGCGGCGCGCGCATTTGGGTCGCGCGAGCCCGATCCCAGTGTGCGGAATCCCGACTGGATCGCCGACCGGCTGATCGGCCCGGCTGAGTTGGCCCTGATCGCCGACCATCCCATCAGCAAGGCTCTCGGCCGAGATTTTCAGGAAGCCATTCACGATCCCGATATCTTCGGCTTCGCTTGGCTGATGCTGGTGCGAACGCGCTTCATCGACGAATTGATGGAGCGCGCCGTTCGGGGCGGAGCGACCCAGTTGGTGATCCTGGGTGCCGGATTCGATACGCGGGCTCACCGCTTCGCCGAACTTTTGAAGGACGCCGCGGTCATCGAGATCGATTACGCGACCACCCAGGAGTACAAAAAGCGGCGCGTCGAAGCGGCCCTAGGCGGCGTGCCCGCCAACGTCGTATATGCCCCGATCGATTTCATGCGGGAAAATCTCGGCGAGGTGCTGCGCCGTGCCGGATTCCAGCCCGGACGCAAGACTTATTACATTTGTGAAGGTGTCAGCATGTACGTCCCGGAAGAAGGGATGAAGGAAGCCCTGCGCTCAATCGCTGCGGAATCGGCTCCAGGCAGCGTGATGCTGCTGGAGTATCTCAACCGGGCCGGGCTCGACTTGTTCAGAAAATATCCCGCGGGGATGATCAAGAATGCCTTCGATTGGGGAGAGCCGTTCGTGTTCGGCGTGCCCGATGGGCAGGACGGGGAGTTCTTCCGCGAAGCGGGGTTGGAACTGGGCGAGACGCTGAAGATCGGAAGCCCAGAATCGCTGAAACGATACGCCACGCGCCAGGATGGGAGCTACTACGGCGCACATCTGGAAAAAGTGTTTCAGCAGCGACGCGAAGCCGCACTGAAGGCCATGGACGATGCAGGTCGCCAGCAAGCCGCCCAGGCCGCTACTACGTCGGGCTACTGGCTGGCCGAGTTGAGCGTTCCCGAGCGCCGTTCCTAGAAAGTCATATCGTTGCGCCGGGTAGGATGCAGTCGCCCGCGCTGATGGGTTCCTCTGCGCGCAACACGGCGGTCCGGAAATCGCGTTGACGGACCGACTGGCTCCGTGGGCGAATGACGGGCAAACCTTCAGTTATTGCCTTTCGGGAAGAGCTGCCGTCGCGCGCTTGCCTCGGCCGGCTCTCCAACCGGCTCACCAAGAGCCTGGCCGAAGCGCGCAGACTCACCCTACTGAGAATGGACAGAGATTAGCCTGATGCCGATATTCCGGGAGGCATCGCTCGGGTAGCGCTCTATCCAAAGAAAGTGATGTAATCCGGAGTGACCAATGCCGGACGGTGCGAAAATTGGAGCAATGAAGAAATACAAATTCAAGACGAAAATCGAAGCGGGTCATGGCGGAGGGGCTTATGTGCTTTTCCCATATGATACCGAGAAGGAATTCGCCACCAAAGGGAAGGTGCCTGTAAAGGCGACCTTCAATGGTGTGCCGTATACCGGTTCACTGATCAAGTACGGCAATCCACTTCATATGATGGGAGTGCCTAAATCCATCCGCGAGCAAATTGTGAAAGGCCTGGGCGATACGATTGAGGTCGTGGTTTGGAGAGATAAACAGGTAAGAGCGGTCGAAGTGCCCGCTCAATTTGAAAAGTTGATCAAGAAAGAAGGGCTGCTTCCAGTTTTCGAGAAACTAAGTTACACCCACCGCAAGGAGTACTGCCGCTGGATTAGCGACGCCAAGAAAGAAGAAACACGATTGAAGCGACTGGGGAAAGCCATTGAAATGCTCAAGCAGGGAATAAGCACCCCTGGATAGAATAAGGTCACGCGAATTGCACAATGAATGTTTGCGGTTGGGCGCCCCCTTGGCTAGCCGACCACGTTAGCCGGCCACTCGCATTGAAGCGCTTGACCTGGCACGCTTCTATTGCATCGGCTGTCCCGACGGAAGCACCCCTTTTCCCGTGCCCCATGGATGGATTTCAGGTTTTAGCAGACCAGCTTTGACGATTGGATCGTCTTGCGTCAACTTGGCAGTCTGCTCTGCTCCCACCCGGAAAATGGCGACTCCCCGCAGCTCGCCCTGATCGCTGAACGGAAACGGTCCGGCAATGGCCAGGTTTCCCTGATCAATCATCTGCTGGACGAAAGCATGATGCTGCTTCATCGCGTCCATAAACTCCGGCGCGTTGGGATTCCAATGGTCGCCACGCTTCATCAGAACAAGCGTGTACTGCTCGAATCCGGAAGGCGCCGCTGGATTGTGAATGGTATTCGGCTCAATGAGCCACGGCCCATGCACCTCGGCCGACAGGCGGCCTGCTTTCACCGCAGGATCGCTGTTGGTCCACTCCTGCACTTGCGCCGCCGAATCCGCCTGAAACACAAAGATCCCGCGCAGTAGCGTGTCATCCATGAACGGCCCGGCAATCGCAAGCTTCTGTTCGGCGGTCATCTTGCGGATGTTGGCCATGTGCTCTTCCTGAAGCTTTTCACCCGCTTCTTTGCTCAGTTGAGGAGCATCGGCAGGACGATTCAGCAGCACAAAGAAGTACTGGCCGGGCTTGGCATTTGGCTGGTTCTGGGTTTGCGCGAAAGCCGAGCCTGCAACTGGCAGGCGGGCTTTGGTTTGGGCAGCTTGAATCTGGGGCATCAAGATGTCGCGAACGTAGTGCCAGTATGGGACCAGTCTGAGAGCGTCTTGTGCGTACTGGTCGGCGGCCTTCAAATCCGGCGTGGTTCGATTCAGATTCGACCACGCGAGATTCATCAGCAACTCGGGTTCTCCCCACGAGGGCTCTAGCGGATCAACCACATCGCGCTTCTGATTGCGGATTGCTTCCAATCCTTTGTCGTAAATTTCAAACGCCTTGTCCTGACCGCCTCCCCGCTCTGGAGGCGACGACCAACGAATGGGGCCGAGCACCCAGAGCAGACGAGGATTATCCGGGGCTGACGCCATGGCTTCTTTCAAAAGCGGACTCAACTGTTGGAGCAGCTCCTGAACGCGGGTTGGGTCTTTCTTGTGCAAGTACATCACGTAGCCCAGGCTTGAGACGGCTCCAATCTTAGGTTCCACGAATGCTGGGTCCCGGGCAATGGCGTCTTTGAAATCGGCGGCTGCTTGCGTGAGGTCTTCTTCCAGATCGGTTGGAGTGGGGGATTCGTTGAAGCCGTTAATCGCTCTGCGCCACAACGCAAATCCACGCCAGTAGAGCACCCGCGATGCCAGCCTGTTGTCTTCCGGGATGGGCGTGAGCTCGTCGTGGAGGCGCTTCAGCGCTGGGCGGTCGCCTTCGTAGTCCGCCCTTTGAATCTGGGTGACGATACGGATGACTGAATCGCGTGAAAGCTCAGGGCTGGGGTTGTCGGTGGGGTAAAGCTCAGTTGCGGCGCACAAGACGAATATGGTCAGCACGAACAAAAAGGTTCTGCCGTTTCGAGCACTCATGCACTCCTCCTTGCCCTGCCGCAGAGCAGCGGCCAGGGCCGATTCTACATCAAGAGTTTTCGGGGGACTCCGCGAGGGTGACGGGCAAGCGGGAAGTCATCCCAAGGAAAGGTTAGCCGCGCAAACTTGTGCCAATTTGTGCTATCTGAGAGATGCGTTCTGCCCAGTCTCTATATCTATACTCACACCTGAGAACTTCATGGTCCCGGCCAAGACAAAATCTGCCAAGGCAAATCTAGACAAACTATTAGATTAGATATAATCTAAACTGTTTTATGGGCAGCGATGCAATTCGATGGTCCCTGGAGGACAGCGGCTTACGGTGCACCGCGCAGCGCTACGCCGTGATGTCGTTCTTGATGGATCACAAGGGGCATCCCACGGCTGCAGAGATCTTCAAAGCTGTGAATCGAGTGGTTCCGCGATCTTCAAGGGCCACGACGTATAACAATCTGCGGGATTTGGTGAAGGCTGGCCTGGTGTGCGAAGTGGCCGTGGAGGGCCGCGCCGGGCGCTTCGATGCAAAGGGCAAGCAGCATCATCACTTCATCTGCGACCGCTGCGGCAGTGTTGAGGATGTGGAGTGGTACGACGTGCCCCGGCCTGTCTCGCGTTCTCTCGGTAAGCGAATTGTTCGCGAATGTCAGCTAATCCTCCGCGGGCTCTGCGCGAAGTGTGCTCGCCGGCATAGTTCCCGTTAAGTCTGGAGATATGTGGATACATGTTTGAACGGCTGATCAAGAAAACAGCGGAGCCGAATTGTGCGAACCGCGAGTCGGATGGTGCGTAGTTCAACACAGTTGTTTTGACTGATTCGAAGGGAAAATATATGAAAAATACACTTGCCAAATCGTCGGGGACTGTTGCCCCCGAAAATCAGGAAAAAAGCAAATCAACCGAATCCCAGTGCCCGGTAGCGCATGGCGCTCGCAGATCCTACACAAATACCGACTGGTGGCCGAATCAGGTGAGCCTGAAGGTTCTGCACCAGCACTCTCCGCTGTCCGATCCGATGGGCCAGGACTTCAATTACGCGGAAGAATTCAAGAGTCTCGACCTGAATGCCGTGATCAAAGACCTTCATACCTTGATGACGGATTCCCAGGATTGGTGGCCGGCCGATTTCGGGCACTACGGAGGGCTGTTCATCCGCATGGCATGGCACAGTGCCGGCACATATCGCATCGGCGATGGCCGCGGCGGCGCCGGGGCTGGGCAGCAGCGGTTCGCGCCGCTGAATAGCTGGCCGGACAACGTGAACCTCGACAAGGCGCGCCGGCTGCTGTGGCCGATCAAGCAAAAATACGGCCGCAAAATCTCGTGGGCTGACCTGATGATTCTCGCCGGCAACGTCGCCCTGGAGTCGATGGGCTTCAAGACCTTCGGTTTCGGCGGCGGACGTGCGGATGTGTGGGAGCCCGAAGAGGAGGTCTACTGGGGGCCCGAAGGCACGTGGCTGGGAGACGAGCGCTACCGGGGCGACCGTGATCTTCAGAGTCCCCTCGGCGCGGTTCAGATGGGCCTGATTTACGTGAACCCAGAAGGACCCAATGGAAAGCCGGATCCGGTTGCGGCGGCCAGGGACATTCGCGAAACATTCCGCCGGATGGCCATGAACGACGAAGAAACGGTGGCACTGATTGCCGGCGGGCATACCTTCGGCAAAACTCACGGTGCTGCCGTTCCCAGTCAATACGTGGGCGCCGAACCAGAGGGTGCCGACATCCACGACCAAGGCCTCGGGTGGAAGAATAAATTTGGTAAAGGTTGTGGGGCTGACACCATCGGCAGCGGCCTGGAAGTCACTTGGACCACCACGCCTACGAAGTGGAGCAACAAGTTTTTTGAGAACCTGTTCAACTACGACTGGGAACTGACCAAGAGCCCAGCCGGCGCACATCAGTGGACCCCGAAGAATGGCGCAGGCAAAGGCACGGTGCCGGATGCGCACGATCCTGAGAAACGCCACGCACCATCCATGCTGACCACGGATCTTGCGCTGCGCTTCGATCCTGCGTATGAAAAGATTTCGCGGCGGTTCTACGAGCATCCGGATCAGTTCGCAGATGCATTTGCCCGCGCGTGGTTCAAGCTGACGCACCGCGACATGGGTCCGATCGTGCGCTATCTCGGCCCCCTCGTTCCGCCGGAGACGCTGCCGTGGCAAGACCCGATCCCGGCGGTGAATCATCCGCTGATCAGCGAGCAGGACGTTGCTGCGCTGAAAGCGAAGATTCTCGCCTCAGGCCTGTCGGTGTCTCAGTTGGTTTCGACGGCCTGGGCTTCGGCGTCGACCTTCCGCGGATCTGATAAGCGCGGTGGAGCGAACGGCGCGCGCATTCGCCTGGCGCCGCAAAAGGACTGGGAAGTCAACCAGCCGGCAGAACTGGCGAAGGTGCTGCAGAAACTCGAAACGATCCAGAAGGAGTTCAACGCTTCAGCGTCTGGCGGGAAAAAGGTCTCGCTTGCCGATCTGATCGTTCTCGGCGGCGATGCGGCGATCGAGAAGGCCGCGAAGGACGCCGGGCTCGATGTGAAAGTCCCCTTCAATCCGGGGCGCATGGACGCGTCGCAAGAGCACACGGACGTTGAGTCCTTCCAGCCGCTCGAACCGGCGGCGGATGGATTCCGCAACTACCGCCGCGGCAACGGGCGACTATCGGCGGAGGAGCAACTGATCGATAAGGCGCAATTGCTGAGGCTGACAGCACCAGAAATGACGGTTCTGGTTGGTGGTTTGCGTGTGTTGGGCGCGAATGCGGGTAACTCCAAGCACGGTGTCTTCACCAAAAAGTCCGGCACGCTTACCAACGACTTCTTCGTCAACCTGCTCGACATGAATACGCAATGGCAGCCGAATGGCGCTGATGGCGTGTACGAAGGTCGCGACCGGAAGACGAACCAAGTCAAATGGACTGGCACGCGTGTCGATCTGATCTTCGGTTCGCACTCCCAACTGCGTTCACTCGCGGAAGTGTACGCGTGCTCGGATGCCAAGGAGAAGTTCGCGAAAGACTTCGTGGCGGCGTGGACAAAGGTGATGGACCATGATCGCTTCGACCTCGCCTGAGTAGGTGCCGAAAAAGGGTTGCTTGGCAGCGGCGGTTGGAGGTAGGCGTCGCGGTGACTTCGATGAGTTGTGGACCGTGTTTGTTCCTTGTGGTGTAGGGAACCCGGGGTTCGTGGTTGCCGCGAACCCGGGATGAGGATGTCCACGAGTCTCGCGGCGCTTGCTGCCAGTCAGGGGCGTACGCCACATGGGAGACGCCGATCAGCGCGCGCGGCAGATCGAACGGCTCTCGATCTCTACGAATGTCGCGTCTCTTGATTGCGCGCTTCCCCAAGCGGGCCCGATGATCTGCTTTGTCGCGCTGTAGTCGACGAATAGCAACATCCAAGCGCGCAAGGCCTCGACGGGAGGAACCACAACCTTTGGAGGAATGATGAAGTTCGGCGAACCAGGCTTCAGCCTCTGCCCCACATAACTAAAGTCTAATGAGTCTATTAGCATGCTGTAAGTCATGTATCACTTTCAACTCGTCGTGGTTCCGAATTCTCAAAGTGGTGTCTGTTCGACCGAGTGTGAGAGCGCTCGTATTTGCCGACGCTGGCAGCTTTCAACCGCCCCTTCCCACTTTGCCAGACAGCGAGAAGGGAAGCCAAACACAACATGGGCGTCGTTTGAGCTGTGAAGAGTCGGCGCTCTGATTGCATCCAGAAATACGCTGATGCGGACTTCGTCCATTCCTTAATTTCGTACTGGACAAGCTTGTCCCCCACCATGAAGACCACGGAGAGAGCGAGATTGGTTACTTCAATATGAAGACGCCACGGATTAGGCATCAGCACGGAAGAATTTGCAGACGGTATTGATGGTCTTGTCGGGCAGCGATAGCTTACTGAACAAGCCAGAAGGGGCAAGTTGCGGAAGCGCAAGGCGTATGATGCGGACAACCAATCAACTTGGCAAAATGGAGCAAAGTAATGTCTAAGTCCCTTGACTGGCCGCCGCCGCATTCGGGGCCGCCTCGACGTCGCCGCCGCTTCCTTCTCATTCTCTTCGTGCTTGCCGTCATCTTCTTCGGTAGTCGGGTCTGTTTATCGTATTACGTGGACGTGCTCTGGTTTAGATCCCTCGGCTATGGGGAAGTCTTCTTTAAAACATTGAGACTTCAGTGGGAAGTTTTCGGGGCTTTTGCAGTCCCCACATTTCTCATTCTGTACGGATTGTTCCTGGCTCTGAAGCGGGCACATCTCTCTGACTTGCCGGATGGTCAGACGATTCTTATCGGCGGGCGTCCCGTGAAGCTGCCGGTAGGGCCAGTTCTACAGCTGATTGCACTCGGGGTTTCGCTCGTCATTGCCGCGGCAACCGGCGCCGCGATGAGTGGAGAGTGGTTGACGCTCGCGCTGTTTTGGTATGCACCTCGCACTGCGAGTAGCCTGGTAGACCCGATTTTCGGCAAGCCGCTGAACTTTTTTCTGTTCACCCTGCCCGCCTGGCAGGTCATTGCGGGCTGGCTGCTTACGATGGCCGTGACTGCCTGTATCCTCGCGCTCTTGTTTCTCCTCATCGCCGGCGGAGCGCGAATGCTCGCCGGGCGTCTCAGCCGCCAAGTGATATTGCCCTGGCGCGGGCTTTCGGTCACGTTTGCATTTCTGCTGGTGATCCTTGCCATGCGTGTATATATGAGTCGGTTCGAGCGATTACTTGACGACCATACGATCTTCGGGGGTGTGACCTATACAGACGCGCACATCACGCTTACCGGGATGCTCGTCGTCTGCCTCGCGCTGCTCCTCGGGGCGTTGATCGCAGTGATCAACGCGGTGCGAATACCGCGGGGACGCTGGCTGATTGCGGCGATCCTTCCGGCCGCTCTCTGTTATATCGCCGTGCAGGGGATCGCATGGTACGTCAGCAGCTTCATCGTCAAACCGAACGAACTGGTTCGCGAGAAGCCTTATATTGTCTACAACACTGACCTGACCCGGCAGGCCTACGGGTTAAACCGGGTTTCGCAACGCGAGTTTCCCGCAGAGACCACCATCGAAGCGGCCGACCCGGCGAACAATCAGGCTACGCTTCGAAATATCAGGCTGTGGGACTGGCACGCGCTGCAGGATACGCTGCGTCAGATTCAGGAAATCCGCACCTACTACGATTTTCCCGACATCGACATTGACCGGTATGACATTGACGGCACGAATCGCGAGGTGATGCTCGCCGCTCGCGAACTGAACGTCGATAAGCTTCCCGAGAGCAGCCGCAACTGGATTAACGAAAAGCTGATCTACACGCACGGCTACGGCATAACCATGAATCCCGTCAATGGATTCACGCCAGAAGGGCTGCCCACGCTGATTTTGAGCAACATGCCGGTTCAGAGTACGGTGCGGAGTCTGACCGTGACCCGGCCGGAGATTTATTTCGGCGAATTGACCAATACGGACGTCTACGTCAAGACGCGGCAGAAAGAATTTAATTATCCGCAAGGCCAGAGCAACAACTTAACTTCCTACGAAGGCAACGGCGGCATTCTTATCGGCGGATTTCTGCGCCGCATGATCATCGCGCTCGATCAAGGCGATCTTACGAAGCTTCCGTTCAGCGACGACGTAACTAAGGATAGCCGCTTGCTGATGCGGCGCAACCTCCGCGAGCGTGTGACCGCATTAGCGCCGTTTCTTACTTTCGATCCGGACCCCTACGTCGTGCTCGGCGACGACGGCCGTCTGTCATGGATCATGGATGCCTTCACGATTTCGGACAGCTATCCATATTCAACGCACTATTCTCTGGGCGAGAATTCCATTAATTACATGCGGAATAGCGTGAAGGCGGTTATCGACGCCTACGATGGCACGACAACGTTTTATGTGTTCGATACCGAGGACCCGATCATTGCGGCCTACCGCGGCCTTTTTCCGAGCCTATTTAAGGATGCGGCCCGGATGCCGCCGGGACTGCGCAAACACGTGCGCTACCCCGAGTTGTTGCTGAAGCTGCAAGCAGAGGTTTACGGCCTTTATCACATGACGGATCCAGAAGCGTTCTACAACCGGGAGGATCTGTGGACGGTCGCTACCGAAGTGGGCATGACCGAGGGAGGGGAGCAGGCGACCCGGGCGATGCAGCCAAATTTTGTACTGATGAAACTGCCGGGCGAAAGCGGCGAGGAGTTCGTGGAGATTCTGCCCTTCACGCCGTCCAACCGGAATAATCTGATTGGCTGGATTGCGGGGCGCAGCGACGGCGCACAATACGGCACGTCGGTCGTTTACAATTTTCCCAAAACCAAGCTGGTCGACGGGCCGCTGCAAATCGAAGCGCGAATCGATCAGAACGCGCAGCTTTCCGGGCAATTGACGCTGTGGAATCAGCAAGGCTCGCACGTCCGGCGCGGGGCCCTGCTGGTGATTCCGACCGGGAGCGCGCTGTTGTATGCAGAACCGATCTATCTGCAGGCTGAGCGGAGTCCGATGCCGGAGTTGCGCCTGGTCGTACTGGCGTTACAAGATCGTCTGGCGTACGGACCAACTTTCGAGTCGGCGATGGCGTCACTGTTTGGGGGAACGGTCTCGTCCCTGACCGCGCCGTCGTCCAGCATGGCGCCCGTGCCGGCGGAAGCGGGGCGCAGCGCGCCCGCCTCCGCCGCATCACCTCAGCCGGCGGCTGATCGCAACGCGCTTATTGCGGAAGCCGCCAAAGACCTTGCTGACTATCAGCGTCTTACGGCCGAGGGCAAGCTCGGGGAGGCGGGAAAGAAACTGGAAGAGCTGAAGGACGCACTCGATAAGCTGAATGCGCGGCAGAAATAACGTTGCTCTGACTGCAGCCTGGGCGTAGTGGAGAGCCTGATGAGGGCAATAAGAAATATGAATTGGATTCGTTGAACCGCCCTTGGTTGAACCGCCCTTAGACCTTAGAGGTCTTCCGCGAGATAGATGAGGGCTGGCTGGTAGGGCTCTTTGCCCAAGGTGGCTGACTAGGCCGCGACATTTTCGCTGAAGTATGTCCCACCCTGGATCACGGTGTCGATGGCGCTCACCAGGGACTGCATTTCGTCCTTGGCGCACAAACCCTTAATTCCGGCCTGTTTCGCCTCTTCCTCCAGTTGGCTCGAGGGATCGGTGGTGACCATCAAAATGAGAGCATCGGGGTTGCGCTCCGTCAACTGACGAGCCGCTTCCAATCCGTTCATTTCTGGCATTAAGAAATCCATCACGGTGAGTTGCGGCCGGTGATCGGGGAATTTCGCCAGTGCCTGGCGTCCGTTGCCTGCCTCTCCGACTACAACCCACTCCGAATGTTGCTGTAGAGACTCTCGGATAAGGGCTCTTGCCATTGCATTGTCATCCACCAGAAAGATTCGAAGCAAAGCAGCCTCTTTCGGTTGACACACAATTCACCGCCGAGCGGAGCTGTGCGGTGACCGTGGGATGGACGATCATGATCATTTTGAGCATCGCATCCACCGCCCGGGTGCTCATGATCCCGGCCGATGATCCCGACGAAGGGGCTACTGTAACCATACTCCGCGCAGCGCAAAATCAAATACCGCGGATACCGTACGCTAACCGCACATTCTTCGTTTCGACCATCCGTTCGACCCGACGCTTTGCCGTAGAGCTGCTGGTTCGCCCTACCGCGCCGGCGCTGGTTGCGGATTGGCTGGCGGAGCCGCCGTGCTGGGATTCGAAAAATTCACTTTGGGAACCTCGCGCGCGCCCTCGGATGCCGCGAAATAAGCTTCGTTCGGTTTGAAACCCGCCCATCCCGCAAAGATGCTGTTCGGAAACTGTTGAACGTAGGTGTTGTAGTCCTGCAGTGTGTCGTTATACCGCTTGCGCTCGACGGCAATACGATTCTCGCTGCCCGCCAGTTCATCCTGCAATCGCAGGAAGTTTTCGTTCGACTTCAGTTGCGGATAATTTTCCACGATCAGAAGCAGCCGGCCGATTGCTCCATCCAGTTGTCCGTTGGCAGCAATCTTTTCCTGCGGGGATCCCGCCGATAGCAACTGCGAGCGCGCCTTGGCGATGTCGCCAAACACAGTCTGCTCCTGCTTGGCGTATCCTTTCACCGCCTCTACCAGGTTCGGGATCAGATCAGCGCGCCGTTGCAGCACAATATCCACTTGAGACCACGCACTTTTCACCGCTTCATTCTTGGTCACCAGCGTATTCTTCACGCTCACGTATTGCCCGAAGAAAACCAGCACGCCCACCAGCAGAACGATGACGACGATCAGTGCGATTAAACCTTTTCCCATACCTTCCTCCTCAAACTCTGAATGTGATGCGGTTACGCCTGCGCCGACGCATCCGAGTCTAACGCCGCATCGACGGCGGCAGCCACTTTCTCAATTGCCGCGAGATAGCCAGTCACCAGATCGCTGATGTTCAGCTTCTTGGGATCAGCTTTGTGTTCCCGCACATCCAGGACCTGATCCATGGCCGAAGGATCGAATCCCACCCGCTTCGCCAGGGCCTGTGCGGCTTCGCGTCTTCGGGGCTGCGACTCGTCTCCCAGCGCGATCAGTGCGTGGCGAAACAACGTGCCGAACGACGGCACAGAGCGCAGCAGCAGGTCCCAGAGTCGCGAATTGTTTCCCGAGGCGAGCAGCACCTGCTGGCGAAGAAGAATGAGTTTTTCCCGCAGCTCATATTCGACTTGCACGCGATGTACGTGCATCGAAATTCGCAGACTCCGCACTACATCTTCGCCAAACAGAACCCGGTGATGTTGCTGCATGTCCAACAATTCGATGGTAAAAACATCGGTGCAGCGCTCGAGTTCTGTGCGAGTCATACAAAGCGGCGGAGGTTGCTTCTGCTTTTCCCACCACTTCGCAACCGGCGCCAACCCTTGCAACGCCGCAAACGAGCAGTCGCCGAGAACGCACAACAGGTTCAGGTTCGACAGTCCAGGATGAAAATCGCCGGACGCCGCCGAGCCGAACAGAATGATGCTCTCGATATTCAAACCGTCGTTCG
>Ga0207062_1057_pt2 | contig 20573 bp, 17 predicted proteins | sample Alteio_BWMinCont_28_FD_153266 | JGI IMG/M metagenome (GOLD analysis project Ga0207062, IMG submission 153266) | Enriched cells from forest soil in Barre Woods Harvard Forest LTER site, Petersham, Massachusetts, United States -... | ecosystem: Environmental > Terrestrial > Soil > Temperate forest >... | reverse complement strand
AATTCCTGCTTTTAATCCTTCTTCAATGTTCTCTTTAGGATTAAATTCAATTGTATTTTTTCCATAATAAGCTTCGAAGGCAATTTTTACACCGGCCGATGAGATCACAGCAACTTGAACTAAAGGAAGAGTATAGAAGCCTCCTAATCCTACGGCAAAGAGGACTAAACCTGCCCTTCCTTGATCTATCTGTTTTTCCCATTTCCCAAAAACAACAACAAACTTTTCATCTATTTGGCCTTCATTGAGCCTACAAACATTAAATTTATAACAGGCATCACACCAAGCAATATTACGACCATGTGTAAATTTTTTTATTTTGATGATATCAGAGAGTTCATTTCTTAAGGCATCGATTGGAGCAATGTTATAGTTATTTTCTGTACTCCAAACATAACGAACTTTGTTGTCAGTAATTTCCAATTCTAATGCAGGATGAGTATCTAGTTTTTTAAGACAGTTGCGAATTTTAATCGGATTTATTGCAGGGTCATCTACAAAAAACGCCCAATTTTGAAAATTTGTGAGCTGATATTTTTCGTAAGGATCCATATACTATTCCGTAAAATTTTATATTGTGGCCAGCTGTGTCCTATACCGCGGTAGCGGTCAACAGCTGTTGACCGCTACCGCGGTAAGAAATTTCAAAAAATGATTGAGTGACAAGCATGACTATAACCAGGTATTTAATGGTGAAGCAGGTGTTTGTCCGGGTAGCCGGTTAATCTGAATCTGTCTTGATGGAGGAGTATCGTCGGTAGAATATTTGTAAGCTAGCCAACATGTCGTTAGCGTTGCTGTTACATAATATGTGACCTTACTCTGTAAAATAGGAACCACTCTTTTTCCCACTTGTTTTATACAAGCAGTGGCGGCTGGTATAGCGATATATTTAAAAGTAGCGCAAAAAGCGACTGCCATACCCGTATCTTTAATAATGTTTATTGGGGAATCTGCATATCTTGTGTAGATCGAATTGATTGTCGATTGTATTGGGCGATTTGTTTGTATTTGCATTTTTACTCCTTTTCAAAATGATAAAAAATTTATTTTAATATCTTAATCGTCTATAGAAGAAATACAAAGATTCTCTTTTCTTCCAGAGGCTTTCTTGAATTGCTTAAGCACTTAGATCGCTTTTTGTATATGCTTTATTAAGGGCTTTTTGAATGATGGAATACCTATTTTCAATTAGTCGATCTAAATTGACAGGTATGTTATTGACAATATATGCAACTTCTTTTGGCAAACATTTGATAGCAATGTTTGCCAATGAATGATGGGGTAATACATTTTCATTCGATGGATTTCTGACATTTTTCTTATTTGGAGCTTCAATTTCTCCTTCAATCACAATTTCAGCCTTCGTTATAGCATGATTTGCTTTTTTTTTAATTTCGGTTAAATATAATATATTTGAATTGATAAGAGAGTGAAATTGAGCAACATATTGCTTGGAATTTTTCCAAGCATATCCACATACAACAAATATGGCAGCTTTCAAGACACCTTGAGCGACTTGATTTGCCATTTCTGTCCGGTCTGTTTTCACTTCATAAACCGTCACAATTAAACATCCTAAAGCACTTGCTGCACCGAGTGCATAACCCCATCTAATATTTCTTAGAACCAGTGGATTTTCATTATTTATACCTTGCATCATTGCTCCTTAAAAATTAAATTTATACCCAATCATCTTTATCAGAATCGCCATCAATAGTTTCTGATTTTTCATTGGGTTTTACGTTAATATTGTTCATTAATTTTGATAAACTTTCTACCAATCCTTCTGTTTGAGGGATTTTGACTTGTTGGACAGGGACAGGTTCCTCTTTTTTGATAATTACAGGAGAGGTAGTAGAGGATGAAGTGGTTGAAATGTTGTCTATAGTTAGAGGTACATTTGAGATATTAGTTTGATTTTTTAACTGAGATTCTAAATCTTTTAATTTGTTCTCAGCTTGAGCTGCTCTTATTTCTGCTATGTCTGCCCGTTTTTCAGCTGCAATAACTTGTCTTATCGATTGGTCAACAGCATCTTTGCTTGTCTTCGCAGTTACCTTAGAAATAATATTTTGAGTAAGTCTTTCTGCTTGAAGCTTCGCATGATCCTTAACTTCATCCACTCTGCAATTAGCTTCTTTTAGTTGTTGCTCTATGTCATTTTTTTCTTTTGCTAGCTTTTCAGCCGCTTCTTTATTAGCAGTTGCCTCTTCAACGGCTTTTTCTTTTGCTAGCTTCTGAGCAGCAGCCTCTTTTTCAGCATTTTCTTTTGCTAGCTTCAGAGAAGCATTTGTTTCAATTTTTTCTTTTACTAGCTTCAGAGCCGCAGCATCTTTTTCAGCATTTGCTTTTGCTAGTTTCTGAGCAGCAGCATCTTTTTCAGCATTTTCTTTTGCTAGCTTCTGAGCAGCAGCATCTTTTTCAGCATTTTCTTTTGCTAGCTTCTGAGCAGCAACCTCTTTTTCAGCATTTTCTTTTGCCAGCTTCTGAGCAGCAACCTCTTTTTCAGCATTTTCTTTTGCTAGCTTCTGAGCAGCAGCATCTTTTTCAGCATTTGCTTTTGCTAGTTTCTGAGCAGCAGCATCTTTTTCAGCATTTGCTTTTGCTAGTTTCTGAGCAGCAGCATCTTTTTCAGCATTTTCTTTTGCTAGTTTCTGAGCAGCAGCATCTTTTTCAGCATTTTCTTTTGCTAGCTTCTGAGCAGCAACCTCTTTTTCAGCATTTTCTTTTGCTAACTTCTGAGCAGCAGCATCTTTTTCAGCATTTTCTTTTGCTAACTTCTGAGCAGCAGCATCTTTCTCAGCATTTTCTTTAGCTAGCTTCTGAGCGGCAGCATCTTTCTCAGCATTTTCTTTAGCTAGCTTCTGAGCAGCAGCCTCTTTTTCAGCATTATCTTTTGCTAGCTTCAGAGCAGCAGCCTCTTTTTCAGCATTTTCTTTTGCTAGTTTCTGAGCAGCAGCATCCGCTTTGGTTTGTTCTTCTGCATTTCTCTCGTTTCCAGTATCAACTCTAACCTCAAATGGGGTTTGATCAGGGTTGTGGGCTGCATTGTGTACGTTAATTTGAGTTTGGTTTGGTTGTTTATTTACAAAGTAATCTATTGCAATACCAGCTCCCCCACCAATAGTCCCGCCAACTAAACCACCAATCATGGTCCTTTTGATAATCTCGTTTGTAACTGATTCACCAGCTTTTTTTGCTTCATAAAGAACATAGCCAACGCCGGCTAAAATACCGCTGCCTGTAAATAGATAACCCCAATATGTGTTTCTTTGTACTAGAGGATTGGTACTAGTTGGATCCATAATTAACTCCTAAATTAAATAATTTTTTTCAACAGTCGAACAAAAAACCCACAAGTAGTTATTTACCAATTGCCTTCTTCAGCTTCATCTATATTTAGACCTTGTCTTAGTCGTTGAAGTTTACGTTCTAAAGCTATTCTGTGTTCTTCATTCGCTGCGCTTGAAAGCTCTTCTTCTATAGCCTTCATTGTTATCTCTCGATAAAGTTCATACGTTCTTCTTTGAATTTCTGCTTCTTCATCGTCAATTGCTGATTGTTCTGTAGTTTCTAAATTTGTTATTGGAGTTTTTTCTTCACTAATATTGTTGTTTATTAAAGGATGGTTTTGATTATCTATTTGTAGATTTCCATTGTGATTTGTGATGGTAGATGTCGGCAAATGATTATTTGTTGTTAAGCCAAATGAGGACTCACTTTGAGGTAGCAAAGTGTATGAAGTAGATTGTGGAGAATTGTCAACTGTTTCTTGTTGCACGTTTACAAGTGCTATTTGACCTTCATTCGCCTTTTTAAGTTTTTGTTTTTCTTGAAGTTCTTTCATTAGATCTCCAGGTTGTACTGGAGATTGGTTTAGTAATGATTTGCTTGAGGTTGTTTCTGAGAGTGTTTTTGAAGGAGAATCATTTTTAGCGACTTCTTTTGGAGGAACAGGGCCCCGTTTTTTTTCTTTATTATCAGGTGTAGTTGGAATAGCTTTTTCTTTTATTTTCGGTGGCGTTGAGTTCGTTGTAAGCAATTCCCTTTTTTCTTGTATCTCTTTAAGTAGCCTTAACTCTTCAAATTTCTTTTCACGATCAAGCTCTTCTTGTTCTTGCTTTTGTGCATCTGAGTTATCTCTTCTTCCTGCTAATTTTTCTTTCAGTTCATCATCTAAATTTACACTTACATTTTTATTAGCATTAGATATTTTCTTTTCAGTTGGAGTTTTGTTTGCCACTTCTTTTGGAGGAGCAGGCCCCCGTTTTTTTTCTTTATTAAGAGTCGTTGGATCTGAGATATGTGTGTTGCTTTTGCTCATTGGTTTAATTGGTAGTTCTGCATCTGCTTTAGATTTCTCATCCAGAAGTCTTAATCTCTCTTCTTTATCTTTGGCTTCCTCTTCCTGAAGTCTTTGTAGCTCTGCAGCTTTAGCTTCTTCTTCTTGAACTCGTACTAATTCTGCAGCTTTAGCTTCCTCTTCCAGGAGTCTTTGTAGCTCTTCAGCTTTAGCTTCCTCTTCTTGCACTCTTTGTAGTTCTGCTGCCCTTGTTTCCTCTTCCTGGGGTTTTTGCAGTTCTGCAGCTTTACCTTCTTTTTCTTCCAGGGGTCTTTCTAGCTCTGCTTCAGCTGTTGTTTCATTTTCGCTTTTTTGTTGTTTTGCTGATTGACCAGGCTGATTTTCATCATTTATCTTTGTTTTAGAATTGATGATGGAGGCTTTCCGCTGAGACAATAATTTATATAGAGCAAATGCGGCAGCGGCGATGCCACATGTAACAATGCCGGCAGTTAAAAAGAATTTAAGATAATCATCACTATTTGTAGATTCTGATTGTGTCAGATTCGTAATGTTCAATTCAATTTCTGGTTTCCTAACTTCATTGAGTGCTTTTTTAAGATCAGTGAGCTCTTTTGAAGCATTAACAATAGATTCGATTTTTTTAGGTAAAAAAACTGTTAAACTTGTTGAAATGGACGTAGCAGTATTAGTTAGTGTTTTTGAAAATGTTGTCAGACTTACATTGGTAACGTTCTTTATAATGGTTTCACATAATTTCGAAGCGGTATTATTTGCTGCATCGACAGTCTTGTTTTTAACAATTTCAAAAACAGGATCAATAATTTCTATAATTGTTTTGGATAATTTCGAAGCGTTATTATTTGCTTCATCGACAATCTCTTTTTTAATAATTTCAAAAGCGGGTTCAAAAATTTCTATTGGAACTGTCTGTGTATTATAACATTGAAGTAAGTAAGCTGTTCCGGCACCAACAATAGCGACCCCAGTCAATGCTGCAAATGCAACTTTATTTTCAGAGATAGTTAATGTGCACTTATTAAACATTTTATTGATGACAGCCTTGACATCTGAAACAGCGCTTTCTAACTTTGCTGGCAAAGAACATTTATCTTTTTCAGGAGATGCTGGAGGTATCTGTTGTTCTTTTGGTTTTCGATCTGTCTCGATCTTTTCAACTTTCTTTGTTGAGTTCCAAGGAATGAGTGCGTGAAAAAAATCAGCTATAGATTTAAAAAAGGATATAAAAGTAAGTTCAAATTTTTGTATGATTGACTCGAATAAATTAAGCGTTTTGACCGCAGGGGTTATTTTTGCTGTCTGTTCACTTGAGACTTTTAAATTAATGTGACCGGTTAGCATAAGTTTTCTCCTAAATATTGTTCTTTGCTTGCTAAGTCATGCATTATTAGCGATTTGATGAAATCAATGCGAAGATATAAAACTAATATCGAATATCACTAAAACTTATGGCTTAGAGGGGCCTCAGTTGACTTATTTTTTTTAAATGATGTATATTAGTCAGTTATGAAAAACTTTCTCAATTTAGCCCATCTAAAATTCTTCTGTGATACGGTCCTTTATCAGAGTATTTCAGAGGCTGCGAAAATCAACTTTATTACTCAATCTGCTGTTAGCCAGGCGATCAATAAGCTTGAAAGTATCTTTGGAGCCCCTTTACTGATCCACAACACTCAAAAGTTGATCCTGACAGAACAGGGGAAAATTGTTTTTGATCACGCGACTGGAATTTTCAGGTCGATCAACGAGACATTCGATAAAGTCAATCAAACTAAAGATATAGTGACGGGGACGTTAAATTTTGCAACGACCAAAAGTTTGGGAATGTCATTTTACGCTCCTACTTATACAAAGATAAAAAAGAATCTCCCTTGTCTCGATGTAAGAATAAATATGGGAGGTAAAAGCTATATTCGTACTGCACTTAAACGAGAAGAAGTTGAATTTGCCATCGTTGTCTATGATCATAATTTCAGTCAATTTGCAAAGCACACAATAAAGAAGGGCCATTTTAATCTCTATCAATCAACAAAAGCTAAAAGAAACATGACCTGGAAAGAGGTTTTTATTGATGAGTATGAAGGGATGTATATTCACAAGTTGAAAGAGTTTTTTTCCGAAAATGATCAACCCTTTGAAATCAAAGCGATAGCCGGCTGGGAACTTGTCGCTAATTTTTCAAATTTAGGGGTAGGGCTTGGCTTCTTTCCTGACTACATTGCCTCAGAAGACCGTTTCCCTAACATTAAAAGATATCCTTTAGAACTTCCGCTTTTTGATTACGAAATAGCAGCGATCTACAATAAATCCACAGAGCTTTCTCAGACTGCAAGGGCATTTATTGAACAATTTACGTTAGCTCATTGAAGATGAAATCAGCTGCTTTCTATTATTTACAAAGTCGTATTTTATGCGGCCCCGGCCAAGTTCTCTTTACACTTCTGATTTTCATTTTGAATAAGGAGTTGCATGCTACGCCTTTTCAATTGATGGTTTTCGCCTGTTTAAAGCCGATCACTTCACTTTTCTCTTTTTATGTAAGCTCTCTTACCTTTGATCGGCCACACCAAAGTGTACGCACCTATCTTATTGCTAATACCATCATCGGTTGTGCTCCTTGTCTTTTTTTTCCACTGTTCGATAATGTCTGGTTTTATATCGTTTCTTACGCAATCTATACGATCACAATGAGAGCTAAAGAACCTATCTGGATTGAATATCTGAAATGTAATCTGGAACTTCCGCAAATGAGTAAAACTGTTTCGCGCGGAGCTTCAATCATCTACTTTATGAGTATGTTCCTTCCGCCGGTTCTTTCTTTTTGGCTTGATGGACATATCTGGAAATCTCTTTTTTTTCTTTTTGCATTATTACAGCTTGTGAATGCTGCTGCGATTTTTTCTTTAGTGGATGGAAAGCAAACCATTAGATTTAAAGAATCTAAATCGGGGATATCAATCCTCGATCCTCTAAAAAAGGGATATCAACTTTTAAAAGACAATCGACCATTTTGTCACTATCTTTTCCTATTTTTTCTTGGGGGTGCCGGCATTGTCGCGATCCAACCGATCCTTCCGATCTATTTTAATGAACAGTTAAACCTTTCATATGCACAATTGACTCTTGCCTTTAGTTTTTGTAAGGGGATCTCATTTTTGCCTAGCTCGCCAATCTGGGCAAAATATGTGACTTGCATTTCTCTTTATCGGTTAAATGCTTTGATGAATCTTTTGACAACTTTTTTTATGGCAGCGTTATTGGCGGCGTCATTTGGAATGGAATGGCTTTATGTTGGTTATCTCTGCTATGGCGCTATGCAGGGAGGAAGTGAGCAGTCCTGGAATATGTCTGGACCGATTTTCTCCAATAACAAGTGCAGCACTGCCTATTCGAGCTTAAATCTTCTTTTAGTGGGGATCAGAGGCTGTATCTGCCCTTTCTTAGGGTATCTTTTGTTTAGCCTTTTAGGTATAATCCCCATGTTGATTATTGTCTTAGGAATATGCCTGATCAGTGTTTTTTATGGATTTTGGCTTGATAGCAAATATGCTCAAAGAAATAATTGGGCAGAGCCTAATTTAACTTCTATTTAAATCTATCCTAGATTGACTTTAAATACACTTGCGCTTGAGGTATATTATTGAAATAAAAATGCTTCTGAGTTATGCTGTTCTTTTTTAACTTAAAAAGAGTAGTTTAATGCGTTGGCTGATATGTTTAATTTATTTCTTTCTAACTGTTGCCGTCAGCGTTGACGCAGAAGCGCCTCTATCCACGACGGGGTCAGAACTTCTCAAAGGAGATCTTGAATCTGTACATAGCGAATTTACAAATTATTATCTTTTTACGTTTTCAAGGGAAATAAGCTGGTTGCATGGATGTTTGATATCTAAATCTCCCTTAGATGACACTTACGTGACATTTAGAAGATATATAAAAAATTATATTGATCGTTCAAAAGAGAGATGTCTTCTTGATTATACCTCGAAAAGTAAAGAAATTTACAATCTTATTGGTCATGATTCTCTCCCAACGAATTTGGCATGGAGATTTGGAGAACTCATTGGCATGTATGGCAACCTTTCAAAGGAAATAGCTCTTTATAATAATCTTGATCCCTCCAATGAAACTATTATTTATCCTGAACAAGCAGAAATGGAGCAACGCCTAGAATTTTACAAAATTTCTCTTCTGTTCTTTGCCTATTCCCTCGGATTTAGCGAAAATTCCCCGGCAATTCTGCAATATGAAGAACTTGAAGACCTTATTTCTCATTCGGAATTAAGCTTAGAGGTCGATCGCTCTTTTAAAAATGTATTTGCCTTTATTGATGAAAAGGCCTGGGTAGAAGCCATTGAAAAACTTGATCAAAGGAACTTGGATAATATTTGCTGGTTGCTCAGTTTCATTCACCAGTTTCTTCTTCACAATCGGGACTCTCTTTCAGAATCGTATCAATCTCTAGCGACGCATTTAGGCAATATCCTCGACTCAAAACCCACAAGAAAAGCGTATAACCCCGATGAAGTATATGGTTTTGATGCGTACGGATCGCCTCTTCCGCTCAAACTTTATCTCGGAGATATAGAAAAGGAAATGTCAAATTGGTTTTCATATGAGGATCAATGGAGGCTAAGAAAATTGCATGAAAAATTGAGATCCTTACCCCCCTTAGACGATAAGTATTTGGACAATAAAATAAGGATCAAGGATACGATTCAAAGTTTGGAACACTCCAGCTATTATGCATATGCTGGGAAACGTAAAGCAATTTTCAATCTTATCGGTCAAAGCCAGCTTCCAAGGAATTTGGCCTGGGGGTTTGGAGAAATCATGGCCTTGAGAGGCAACCTCCCAAAGGAAATAGCTCTATGTAGTAGACTAGAATCATCCTTTGACAACGACATCGATCCTGAAAAAGTAGAATCTACTAAACGCCTCCAATATTACAAAACAGCACTATTGTTTTTTGGTTATGCCTTAGGATTAAATGATAGCTGTCCTACAATTCTTCAGTATGAAGAAGGACTTGAAGATCTTATTTCTTCTCCAACATTTAACTCTGAAATCAACGATTCCTTTCAAAAAGAGTTTGAGAGCGTTGATGAAATAGCCTGGATTCAAGCCATTGAAAAGCTTGATCGAAAACGCTTAGATCATGTTTGCTGGTTGTTTCGCTCGATGTCTCTATTTTTCCTGCACAACCAAGAGTCCCTCCCTAAGCCTCATCTTTCCTTAGGCGCTCATCTATGCAATATCCTCACTAAGGTTGTAATTTCAGCGAAAAGCAACAAGAATTCCCATATGGATGCGATAAACGCTTGGATCTTTAGGCTCTATATCGATTTAAAAAAATGGGAAGTTCTTCATAAGGCAGACCCGTCTCATTCAACTCCAGAGATAGAGATTCTCCTGCCTGCATTGCAATCACACTGTTTAAAGCTGATGCCCCAAGGATTATCTCTTGAAGACATTACAGAGCAAAATGAGTTTGCCATTTGTGAAAAAGTACGCATGAGAAATCTCACCCCTACTCACCAAGAAGATTTCCAGAGAGATGTGGCAAGGGCCTTGCAAATCATTTACGAATTTGAATTTAGACCCTATGCCATAAAGATAGGATTTGATTATGTTGACCGTTTCTTATTAGATAGAGTCGATTTTGCTCATGGATATTCTTCAGAAATCAAAGAATTTGGTGATGTTACGCAGCAGATCTATAATTATATCAGCGGTTATATAGAGTTAAGCGACATTATCATTACTGAAGAAAATGCTCGAGAATACCTCATCGAAGCAAAACTTTTCGATATTATCGTCGAATTATGGAATGCCTTCTATCCCGAAGATAATACTTATACTGGCTGGAGATTGGGAGGTTACGATCGGTTTTATTTTCCAAAAACGACCTATGAACTTAGGAAATCTATTCTTAAGTTATGTCCTCAGCTTAAATCATATGAGGTGTTTACCACTTCGTTAAATCCGGAAAAGATTCGCGATGCAACAGAAGAGATGGGTCAAGATGGCTGGCTGAATGAATCTGAAACTCTTCGACAAATGTGTATCTCTAATCATTTGAAAAATGCACAACACCTTTCCGAAGTCATGGAGCATTCCCCTTTGCAAGGGATAATCGTGGGCACACGTGGAATTTCCGGAGCGGGAAAATCGACGTTCCTAAAAAGAAATCTCTTGCCCTTGTTGATCTCAGACGGAGGATTTGAAGAGATTGAAAGCTTGATGCAGGGGATTCTCAATCCCGACATCCTAAAGGCGGTTTTTAAAAAACTTCTGGGGGATGCTCTTAACATTCAGGTCCATGAAGAAGCCTCTAAGGCCTTTAAGCAGGTGCTTAAAAAAGTTGTCAATAGTGGCTGCTACATGCTGGATAGACGAAATTTAACTCCGCAAGAAATTGTTGCTGATTTGGTGGACCCTGCAAAAGAAGGAAATCGTACCGTGTGGTTATATGATTTTGATATTCCACTCTCGACGGGGATCTATCGCATTTTAGCGAGACCTAAATATAGTGAAGAACCCTGTCCTGAATATGAGGCATTGATCGATGGATTTCTATTTCTCAGGCATTACAGAAACCATGTATTAGAACTTGTTTTAAAAGAAGAAGCGATCGGTAAATATGAGCTTTATTCGACAACTGAACAGAAGCTTGCTGCGCAGAAGATCGATGGGGGGCTTTACATTCTAGACCCAGATCTTTTTGCAGAATGCCTAAAGGTCCCCACTTTTCAAGAGATTGAGGATGAGCTTTCCCAATTAATTAGCGACGAGTCGATCGACGAGGCGATTGCTAATGGAGTCATTTCTCCCGATCAGAGGGCTTTGCTAGAACCATGGCGAGGCATGACCTTAAAAAAGGCTGTTCAAATACATGTCATAGGGGGCAACGACGTTTATGATGACTCTCTTTTGGAATCCCCGGTGGTGACTCCTTTTAATGGAAAAGAGTGGTTAATGGATTATCCACAGCTGATCGAGTATCTTCAAAGGAATCCGCTCCTTAGTCAAGAATTGGACAAAAGCGGCTGGGGGTTATATTGGGAAGAGATGAGAGTTCCAGGGTCCATCCAAGAAGGTTTTCAGATGAAGTTGGGGTATTTTATTGTCCCGATGGCGAATGTGGAACTCCATCTGCCGGGAATATGCCCATCAAGGTTCACAGATTGGGATGAAAATGGGGATTTGAAATATGTGCGGCTTTTCTCCCACCCTGGTCCATATTCGCAGTTCACTCGGTTATCTGAAAATGCCCCATCGGTAGCAAAGGAGTTAGGAGTTTGCGATGAAACTGGGAAACCGATCGGATTGCGTTTCTTTGTCCACCCAAGAGCCTATGCTCATTTTTCTCCGTTGCTTAGATCGAATATTTCATTTGTTTCTCCTTCGGAGTCGGAATTTATGGGAACGCCAACTTCAGATTATAGCTCATGGCTGATTCGCGACATTTCGACAAGCGATACAACCCCATTCATCGTCAAAATGGGGATACCAAAATGGCCTGGCGATATTAAACATTTACTTTCTGAAGACGAAATAATCAGTAACCTTTCATCTCAAAAAAGTGAAGCTGAATTCGTCGATAGCTTTTTGATATTTAAACAAGCGGCAGGCTTAATTCTTAGGAATATCCCAGGCTATCCTGCGGCAACTCTCGATTCAGGCATTATCATCAGCGAGATTCTATAGCCATGCAGACCCGTCCCACCATTTACTGGAATACCAGAAGGATTAAATAATCGGAATGTTACCTATGTCCTTCATTAGTGATACCCATGTCATTGATTAATCTGTTACCGATGTCTTTGGATAGGTCGGTAGAAAAATTACAAAAATCAGTCCCGAATGAGGCGACAGGTCTCTTGTCCTAATTGCAGCCTTGTAGAGCTAATCAGGGATCAGCTATAGACCTGTCGTCCCATTCGGGACTCGGATTTGATTTTGTCTTACCCATAGCTTGCCCTTTCAGGGCTACGCTATGGGCTATAGACCTGTCGCCCCATTCGGGGCTGGTTTAGCTTAGCTTGATGCGTAAAAAAAGGCGGAAAAATGGGTCAGGCCTAGGCTGAAACGAGTCAGCCAAAAATAAGCAGCTTTTCCTTCGTGAATTCCAGAAACTTTTTGTTCTATTTTTAGCTCAAGAGCATAAGCCGCGAATGCGGCGATTTGTGTAAAGCCCATAGTGTAGCCTCGATAGAGGCAAACTATGGGTCTGTATGAGTTAATGTGTAAGTCCCGAAGGGGCGGCTTGTGCAAGCTTCAAAAACGTGTTTGGAAAATCTATACTGGCTTCACAAGCCGCCCCTTCGGGACTTACATTTAACAGGTTAGTTACCCATAGTTTGCCTCTATCGAGGCTCTGGAGTTTGGCGTTTTAGGCGACTAATTTGGTTGTTGCAGGTCCCCAAGAAACGGTTATTCCATATTGCTCACGCCATTCCATATGTTGGTCTAGCTCTTGTCGCAATTTTCTTCTCATATCTTCAATTGTCGGTCTCAATCTACCTCTATACCACTTTGGAGGGGGCATATAATTTTCCGACTCTCGATCAGGCCCAAACCCTCTTAGAATCGATAGTAATAATATACTATACCCTAACATTATTGTTTGGGGCTGGCGTTCCACTGATATCTCAGACCACACCTGTGCTTGGCCTAAACCTAAACTATTCTTCATGTCTCGATGATTTTGTTCTATCTCTATACGATTAAAATACATTTGAATTAATGTCTCAGCGCTTGTTGTTAGGTCTGTTGTCAGTAAATAACAAGGCTCTCTGTAGTTCTCGTATCCTGAGCTTGTTTTACGATAAGGCATAGGTTTTATGACAATCAGCCTCAATGGTCTTTTTTTAGCACCTCTTTGCCAGTATATGTCTTTTATCTCCTTATATTCTATGTCTCGCCAGTCACCTCCATAAAATGCCTTACCCTTTTGATAAGGTATATCTGGGTTTTTACGAACTTGTTCTGGAGTGAACTTATCTTTTCTATAGAAAGATCGCTTTTCAGCACTTTCATAACATAATACAGCATCTTTTCTACTTCGCACTAAAAGGTCGGCACCCTCTGGTAACTCCCCAAAACAATGTCTATTACAAAAACCTCCATCACCAACTATTCGTTTAATTTCAATTATAAAAATGGATGATGACATATTTAAATATTATGTGCCACTTAAATTTTAGCGTAGTAATAAAACTTTTTTTGATTATTAAAAGAAACAAAGGTATAATAATGTTATAGTTTATTTAGTTTTTTTAACTCAGTTTTAACGAGCTTTGTTATGAATTATAATATTATCCTACAAGATGGCGGACATTCCTACAATCTGAACCTTTTAGAAACGAAAGAAAAGAGCGACTGCATCATTGCCGGAAGAAATTTTAAGCTATCGCTCGATGGAACTTCTGCTAGCCTCGCCCAAGCAAAAATCAGATTAAGTCAAATTGATACTCAATCTCCAATCAGCCTTGGAAAATTGTACGCGACTTTGCTGAATGTTAGTGAAGAAAACCTCAATATTGATTCCAAATATCTCACATTGGAATCGATCCGTGAGGTTGCCATACATGTATTATCTAATGGAACTCCAATCACTGTGACCGCAAAAGATCCATTGCAGGCTTTAATAGAACAGCAATTTTTACCAAAAGAAACCATTTGGAGAAATAAGACAATAAAAAAAATTGATGAAATTCAAACTAAATTTAAAAAAAATGTCGAAGAGAGTGAAAAATTTGTAAGAACAATTGATGAATCGACGTGGAAATATCTTTCTTTTTTTGAAAAAGCTAACTTTGTAGCCTCGAACGCATTTTCTCTTGGGGCTTTATCATTTGAAGAACAACAGAAGGTCCTTAATTCACGGATAAAGGACTGTAAAATAGAGCTACTGAAAGTTTTGTATCAAGCGCACCAGCTTATTCCAGTGTCCGGGGAAGAGAGCAAAAGAAATGAACAACTGAGGATTGAACAAATGCTTGAAGTTGCCATCACCATTGAACAGATAGCATTTGCCCGGGACTTATTTCCACAGGTCGAGCATGTTAGCCCATATTTTCTTTTTCTTTCAGTGCTAGCGAATTCGGGTGAATTTATCGAATTGATGATTGAAAAGGGAATTGATCCTAACTCCCTTAATAAACTGGGCCATTCTCCGTTATATATCGCTTGTCTTCGAGGAGCCAATGAAGCTGTGGAAATATTGCTTAAGAACAATGCTAACCCCAATCTTATTCAAGAAAATGGAAAGAACAGCATCCTGCACAAAGCTATAAGTTCTTCCGGTCTAACTATGGAAACTTTAAAATTACTTCTTCAAAAGACCGATAATATCAATATTCGCGATACGGAAGGCAAAAGTTTATTGCATGGGGCAGTTCTCTATGGAAACATGTATGGCGATATGCAGAGGATCGATTTGCTTTTGGATAAAAAAATTGGAGTGAACATTCAGGATAAAGAAGGTCGGACTGCGTTGCATTATGCTATTGAAAATGACCAGAAACACTGCTTAGAGATTGTAAAGAAACTGATCCAGGCGAATGTTCAAGTTGACATCTCTGATCTTTATAGCAGGACCGCGCTGCACTATGCAGCTCGACATTCCGTTTCGGATGAAGTGGATGATGGTGAATTGGTCAAGGCATTGTTCGAGGCTGGAGCAGCGGTCAATGCTCAAGATTATGAAGGAAAAACACCTCTACATTATGCTGTAGGAGGTGGAATGGAAGGGTCAAATACAAATACAGTGTCGGAGCTGATCAAACACGGTTCCGACCTTAATATCCAAGACGAAGAAGGCAACACTCCATTGCATCTAGCTATAGATATGGGGCATATTGAGCTCGTGAAACTTTTGCTTGAGAGCGGCGCTGATCGAAACATTCGCAATAAACAAGGATATCTTCCCGGTGCTATGGCAACGAACAGCTACTTCTGCACCGATGAAAAGATAGAAAAAATCCTGGCTCTTCTGACCAAGCCTGAAAGATAAGGCATAACACCCACATAATTGATCTCTTTAATATAGCGCCCAAATTGTCGATGGGGTTTTGATGGTTAAAATCCATATTTGCACATCTGGTAGTGTCGCCCCTACCGGGACTCAGAATCTATTCTGGCATAACCCAGGGCTCGTTTGCCCCATCCGGGGCTGCATTCACCCTGGGCTTACATATGCCGCCCCTGCCGGGACTTAGGGCAGCTGGAGAACTTCAAGAGGCTTCTTTTACTTTTATGTATTGTTTCTAATTGAGAAGAAAGGATATTTTTTCTTGCAAGCGACAGGCATTAGTGCAATGCAAACGAACTTCTAATATCATCAAAGAAAGGTTTCCACACACAATGAAACAGTTTCACGTCTATTTTTTTGCAGTCTGTTATTTGGCATTCTCTTCTTTAGTTTCTCTAACGGCCGCTCCAGCGATACTTGAACAGCACGATGAGAATTCGGTTTTAGAGATCATCCAGAATGAAGTTCCTGGTCTCTACATTGACACTATAAAGCTGATTTCAGCCGGCTGGGATAATCTGGTCGCTGATGTCAATGATGTATGGATCTTTCGCTTTCCACAATCGGATGCCTTCATTTCAATTCTTGAGCGTGAAATAAAGCTGCTTGATCTGCTTCAGCAACATCTGACAATGCCAGTCCCCCATTACGAGTACTTCGGAGTACAGACAGCTTTCGTCGGATACCGCAAAATTTCCGGAGTGGCTCTGGATGAGATGACATATCTCACATTCTCTGAAGAAGATCGCCAGCAGACCGCTGAAGCGCTCGCTCTTTTTTTCTCCCAACTTCACAACGCTGTCAACATAAATAAAGCCCTACAATGGGGCTACAATGTGTATCATCCACAAGTGAACTGGATAAAACATGACCTGCTTGGCACAATTTCCTCCAAAGAGGCCGACCGGCTTATACGTGAAGCGCTGGCTTATTATCAGGAGCATCTTTTCTTAAGAGAGAGTTTTGTTTTTCTACATTTTGATCTTCATGGCGAAAATCTTGCCATTGATACCTTCACGCATAAGGTGAATGGGGTTTTCGATTTTTCGGATGCCGTCATAGGGGATTACTCAGTTGATTTTAGCAAGTTATATTGTATTCATTCTGATCTTGCCATTCGCACTGCAGAAGTCTATGCGCACCTGACAGGTAGGGATAATCCAGCCTTGCCTGGGGCCGCAGATTATATCCTTAGGCGAGCGTTGTACATTCTCAATTCAAGAGAAGATGGAGATACAGCGCGTGAATCTAGGCTTATACGGTCTCTCGAGCGCTTTGCTTCTGTTTGGGATAATCTCAGACGTTCGTCAAATTAGGCCAACGGCCTCACGAGAAAGGAAAGGCAGGCTACAGGACCAATGCTTAAAAGCTTACCTTTTATGCCTGTACTGGCATAAAGGGGGTCACGCCTGGCCAATGTTATCAACTTAAAATAATTTATATGTAAAAATTTTAGTATTTCAAGTCCAGACCAAAGCGAAAGAGGACTTTCGCACTCCAAACGCTTCGCGATGTTAAATGTGGAACTGGTAAGCCATATGTTTCGCGAAGCGTCTGGAGTGCGAAAGTCCTCTTTCGCTTTTGGACTCAACGTGAATTAGGGATTCCTAGCGACCAAATTCCCAATTTTTTCCCATGCCGGATCAGGATTCAAAACAATCATCACATGAGTATCTTCACTCTTTTTGGAATGTACAACCTGATATGAATATAATTCCGCATTGATTTGATCCGGAGTCAGCCTGTACATCGAACCTGTGATAGCATCGATAGCAAAACCAATGATGCCCCCGAAAGCAATGTTTCCAAACACCCAACCGCTCAATCTTTTTGAAAACACAGCTTCAAAAGGTTGAAACCCTTCCAATTCAATTCTGACAACATGGTTATCCTTGCGCCTCATATCGACAATGAGAGGGGTAGTGCCCATGTAATACTGATCAACCCAGACATAAGCATCTGTAGGATTGCTTGTGATGGCAATCGATTGTTTTGGGCTATTAACGATAGTGCTGCAGCTTGCCATTGAAAGTAATGCCAGAACACCTAATAACTGCATTAGAAAACCTTTTTTCATTTTAAAGCCTTTGTGGGAAATATAATTGTAATTTTAAACCGGAAATTAGATAAAACGCTTCACTGAAAGCACGACAGAATGGTCATAAACATCCTCTTCATCGCCTAAAATACGATATTCAAGACCTAAATGCAGATCGTTCCAAATTTTACGGCTGACACCCGCGATTCCTTGCATTGCAAATCCATTGGTATGTACGCTTACAGAATAGCCATAAGTACGAACGCTAGCTGAGGAATGCGCATGCCCTAATCCAAAACCAATATAAGGTGTGAATTTACAAATTTAAAGAACTCATGCCTCTCAAGCAGAGAATTCGAGGTCGATCCAGTTCAATCAATGAAATCCGTTACCCGGATAAATTTCTGTCTGGGCGAAGCTTATGAAAAGGGAGTCCAGAGGGCCTTTGGCCCTTTGGTGGGGGGTTAGGGGGCAAAGCCCCTTGTCAAACATCAGCGTTTTTGACAGCCCACTCCTGACCCTTTTACTTAATAGATGATTATATGTGCCTTGCTAGGAAGCCTTTAGTCTGCTAAGATAAACTCATTAGGAGATATCGATAATGATTGCTAAAGAAACCATTAAAAGTGCGATTAAACGGCTTGTAGATACATACCAACCGCATACTATTTATCTTTTTGGTTCTTATGCATGGGGGAGTCCCACTGATGATAGTGATTTGGATCTACTCATTGTCGTTGATCACACCGACCAGGATGAATATAACAGATCTATTGCGGGACATCATGCACTTTGGGGATTAGGAATCCCAAAAGATCTACTCGTCTATACTAAAAAGGAATTCGAACAGGAAGCAAAAGACGTTACAACACTCTGTCATAAAATTGATAAGGTCGGTATTAAATTGTATGCAAAACCATAGTGCCTGGTTAAAAAAAGCAAACCATGACCTAGAAGGCGCCAAAGTCCTTTTAAGAGAAAATATTAATGATTTGGCTGTTTATCATGCTCATCAAAGTGCCGAAAAAGCATTAAAAAGTTTCTTGGCTTTTAACTTCTGTCCAATACAAAAATCTCATGATTTGGTTCTCCTTACTGAACTTTGTTGTCGATTTGATCCCTCATTTGAAGAATTGCGTCTCATCGTGGAATCATTAAATCCATTGGGAACTTTAATGCGTTATCCGAGTGACAGACCGGATCCTGATCGAAATGCAGCTCAACTAGCAATTGAAAAAGCTGAAAAGCTATTCTTATATGTTAAGAATAAGATTCAAAATATCTAATTATTCAAACTAACTCTTTCAAAAGATCTTGAAAAATCACCAGTCATAGAAAGCATCTCAAATGCGTCAATGATCTCATTCAGATCAACTTGAACATCCTTATTCATTTTTCATTACCTTATTGTCTTAGATTTTTTCTTAGAAACATTTTTGAATGACCAAGCCAACAACTCTTTAATTCACCGATCCGTTCATAGCCGTTTTTCATATAAAATTCTTCCGGTTGGAAATCAAAAGTATCTACCGCAGAAAAAACGCATCCATTCTTAACAGCTTCTCGTTCAGCAGCATCTAACAATTGTGTTCCGTATCCTTGTTTTTGAAGATTTCTTTCTACCCATAATGTTTCGATATAAATGGATTCGGATCCTAAAAATGCTTGTATTCCGCCGAAAACTTTTCCCGAATTATTTTTCAAGAAAATGGAAAATGCTTTATCTCGCTCACCTAGTATACTCTCATTGAATGCAATGACACCTTCTTCTAGAACAGCATTATCAGCCTCAGTAGGCGCATAATCGACGACTACTTTGTACACATCTTCTTTACTTTGAATACTCGGACTTCCTTGAGAGGTGAATTTTAAAATAATCATAGGATGCGGTTTGGGCTCTGGGACAGTCTTAAGCGTTTTCTCAAATTGACCATGTGAATATCGGCTGACGACGGCTATATTACGGCTCGCAAAGTAAATGCTTAGTCTATGATTCCTCCATATGTCAAGTTTTACAGCAAAAAAACTTGGCTTCTATGCAATATTTCGCTGCAGGCTATGTGCTTCCACAGAATATATATTTTCAAAAAAGTGACGCATTATTCCCATCACCACCTTTAGAATCTTCCCTCCAGGTTGTTTTGAAAAGCAATGTCGTATATTATCTTTTGGAGAATTTCCCTCTTGGAAAGAGGCACTTCAGCGCTTTAAAGAAATTCGAGATTTGCTTTAGACTATATCTGTAGATTAAGGGTTGATTTCGGCCAGAAGGCAACCCTGTCCATTTATTTTTAGTAATAGGATTTCTCAATGTATACAAAAGCTATTCCTTATGACGACAATGTGATCCCACCAACTGTAGAAAAATTTCGAAAACAAAGGGAAGAGTATTATTTAGAGCTTTTACAAAAGACCTCTAATGTTACCCTTCTCCATGAATCAATTGATGGGCCTTTTGAGCATAGTTTCAATCGCGACTGTTATCAAAAAGAAGTCAAGAAATTGATAAAAAAATATAAAGACAGGGATTTTTAAATGATACAAACAACTGACACCGTCAGTGATAAACATAAAACATTTGTCAAGCTTCTGGCAATTATAGTTACCATCATCTATTTGTTGATGCTGCCTTTTCTTTTTGGTTTTGCGTGCTGCAGTATAATGGTATTTGATAAACCTAATTTATCTACATTTTTTGGATCCGCTATCATCTTTACTTTTTTCTCTATTCCATTTTCTATCATTCCCACAGTATATTTTATCTGGTCTAATTATTTAAAAGAGAGACACAAAAAAACTTGTTTTTTTTGTGCAGTTCCGATAATTACATTCGTTATTGCTGTCTTAGTAGTCACAGGATTAACGGAAATGAATGATTTTTTCTTTCCGATCAATTAAATCAAACCCTCCCAAAGTAAAAAACACATTTCCAATTATTCCGTATGATGGCCTAGGCTGTCAGAAATCAGCGATTTTTGACAGCCAGGCCTGACCTTTAAATTATGAAAAATAATTTAATGTCTCTAAAATTTAAAAGAACTCATGCCTCTCAAGCAGAGAATTCGAGGTCGATCCAGTTCAATCAATGAAATCCGTTACCCGGATAAATTTCTGTCTGGGCGAAGCTTATGAAAAGGGAGTCCAGAGGGCCTTTGGCCCTTTGGTGGGGG
>Ga0207062_1119_pt1 | contig 20726 bp, 18 predicted proteins | sample Alteio_BWMinCont_28_FD_153266 | JGI IMG/M metagenome (GOLD analysis project Ga0207062, IMG submission 153266) | Enriched cells from forest soil in Barre Woods Harvard Forest LTER site, Petersham, Massachusetts, United States -... | ecosystem: Environmental > Terrestrial > Soil > Temperate forest >... | reverse complement strand
TTTTTGAAAATCTGATGCGACGCACCTATGATTTAAAAGGTGTACCCGTTAAATTTGTTCTTAAAAAAAAGAAAAAATAAATAGGTGCGCATGAGAGCACACATTTTATAATTAAAAGCTCTACGTTAAACTACGAGCTTTTAAAATCTTCGATAAGTTGCGTTTTTATTTTTTATTATTATAGACTCCTTAGTAAGATTGATTTAATTTTTTTGAGGAGAAACTATGAATAAAAGAATCTATTTTAAAGATACGAAAAAATCTGATGAAATGGAAAAATATGCGAATCAACAACTTGCAAAGGTTGAAAAATTTCTAGAAAATGAACCTACCCCTGTTTTTATCGATTTAACTTTTGCTCCGTCCAAAGTGCGTGAACATCACCGTGTTGAGTTACGGGTGAAGTCGCCTCACTATGAATTGATCTCAGAACATGAGCATCAAGGGGATGATTTTTATGATACCTTGGATCGAGTCATTGATACTATGTATCGTCGCTTGCATGAAGAAAAAGAAAAAAGAATTGATGAGCGTAATCATGGCGGGCCTAAATTGACCGTTAAAAAAGATTAATATTGGTTTTTTTTCATAATAGAGTTATCCTTTGCATGTTAAAAATTAATACATACATAAAAGGATTTATTATGAGAAAATTATTAGTAATTGTTTCATTGTTCATTGGATATACTGAATTAAATGCAATGTTAAGGTCGTGCTTAAATTCTTTATCCAAAAATGGGTTAAGCACTATGTCGAGTTTTTTGGTAAATAGAAGTCAATTTTATCCAATGAAGCAACAAAATATGTCTATGCATTGTGCGTCATGGGTTGAAATGAACAATGCTTCACGTAATGCTCAAGCTACGCGCGATAGAGTAGAAGCAGTTTATAATTCGGTGGCTAGAACAGAACAAAATGTAGAAAAGCTTCTTGCAAGTATGGATAAACAGCAAGAGCAAATAAAAAAGCTTGAGCAAGCATTGCTAAAAATAAAACAAAGGTCTAAAAATTTTTCTGCTACTCAGGGAAAAAAATAATATTCATTCATTATTTGCTCGATTGAGTCATTGTGTGTCGATACAAATAGGTATAGCTATATGCCTTTGCAAAGCCAATAATTGATCCGGCGATCAATAGTATTGCTAGCAAAGATAAATACCATCGGCGCGATTCTTTTCTTATAGAGGCTATGAGTAAGTATAAGCCAATGCATAATCCGCACGAGGCCATCAACCAAAGCATAATATGTGCGGGCAGCATAAGATTTATTGTATATAATGTTATTCCTGTGATTACCAATGATATCCCATAGATTTTTGGAATTGCATAAAGGAAAAAAATAAAAAAGAGCAGCATTATACCTTTGAACCACCAGGTATTCATATATTCTAGGATTAAAGTAAGCCACGTTTGCCACGTGGCTTTTTCATGAGTTGCGTAAGAAATTTCGAGTGAGCTATAGATGGTGGTATTACTATCTACATATATATTTTGATCTGCTGTTGTTGCTGATTGCGGTTGAAAGAGCGGAAATAGTTGGGTAATACTTTTTTTTTGAGAATGTTGATAATAGGTTGCATGAACGCATGCTTGATCTTGGATTAGGTGCTCTGATTTTGCTTGTACGGTGATCGTAAAGGTTTTGGTATATATTTTTTTTGTTGCTTTAAAAGTTGAATCATAATATTCGATTGGGCTTCGATTGCTGTGCCATTCAGATAAAGTAATATTTGGTGAGTCAACGGTAAAATCAAGATAATCTTTATAGATAAAATCGCCTTCAGGAATCTCGAAAATAAAGCTGAGGCTTTGGGTATGCGCATCTATTTGTTGTTGATTAAATCTCAGTTCAGTATACAGTACCTGGTGGGAAAATAGCATAAGAATGAATGCTGCAATTTGAGTGATGATGGAACGCATAATACAGCCTTTTAACTGTAACTTATTTATCGAAATTCATATAAAGTAAGTATATTCTTTTATGTAATCATTTCCAGCCACAATTTCTTGCTCTTGCTCAGAAATATAAGAATTAATCTCTTTAAAATGAAATGAGTATTTGTTACAGTCTGTTTTGTTAGTGTTCTAATTTTTACAAAAGAGGAGAGATTGTATATGGGTATTATTAAACTTAAAATGTTACGCATATCTTGGTTAGCGTTAATTATTTTTGGTTACACAACACAAAAAGCTGATAATAAACCATCTAGTTTACCCAAACCGCACGGTGCATATGACCATGCAGATTATAAGCCTTTAGCCGCTGATGCGCAAATACCGGGTAAACCTATAACCGGTATTCGAATTGCATCGCGAAGAACAGCAGAGATAATGGCACATAAAAAGCGTGAAGAACCATTTATAGTTCGGCATATGCGTCCAATGTATATTGATCCAGATCGCCGCAATCGTCCTCAAAATTCACAAGCATTTGAAGCGCCAAATTTTCCCAATGATTTGAAATTAGCACCAATAAGGGATATGCCATTATATGAAAATGAAGAATCTTTAGGTGAACAATTAAGAAAGCCACAAATACCATCGATAAATTTTCTTGGAGGTCAATTTTCTGAAGTGCTTCTTTTTCCACCAGATAGCATGGGCGCTCTTGGACCAAGCCAATTTATTATGTCTATTAATGGATTAATTCGCACGTTTAATAAAACAACAGGGCTTGCCGATGGTATTTTGAATATTGATACCGATACTTTTTTTGGCAGTGCGCGTGGCAATGGATTCACTTCTGATCCCCGCATTCGTTATGATCGATTATCGGGTCGATGGTTTATTATCATGATAAATGTGCCACCATCACAAGATAATAATCGTATTATGGTGGCCTTTAGTAATTCTGGCGTTATTGCTGCTTCAACCGTGTGGACATTTTTTTATTTTCAAGCAGGAGTAGGCACTTTCTATGATTATCCAACACTTGGTATTGATAAAAATGCACTGTATATTGGCGGTGTCACTTTTTCAAATACTGATACAGGCAAAGTATTTGTTATAAATAAAGCATCAATTTTTGGGCCAGGAACTATTATTGGTACCGAGTTTGATTTTATTATTGATCCGGTAACTGGTGTTGGGCCTTATTGCCCGCAGGGTGTTGATAATTTTGATCCAACAGCTGCCTCTGGTTATTTTATTGGGGTTGATAATGCTACCTTTGGCACTTTGGTGTTGCGCCGCATTAATTCTCCAGGATCGACTTCGCCTACCATTTCAGGAAATATAATTCTGAGTGTCCCATCCACGCAGTTTCCTATAAATGTGCCACATTTAGGAAATAATCATGGGACTGGCGGATATTTGGATGGCATTGATGATAGACTCATGATGGCAGTGATTCGAAAAAATCAATTATGGACAACCCATAATATTGGCGTTGATAATACTGGGGTAAGTTCAAATAAAACAGCTCAGACCAGAAATGGATCTCGTTGGTATCAGATTGATGTTACCACCTCCACGCCTGTGCTGAAACAATCAGGCACACTTTTCATGCCATCGGTAAGCAATACTTTTGATCAACGTTCTTATTGGATGCCATCGGTTATGGTTTCAGGGCAAGGCCATATGGGGCTTGGCTGTAGTCAAGCTGGATCGCAAGAATATATTAATGCAGCTGCGGCTGGACGCCTCGTTTCTGATTCATTGGGTGTAACGCAAGCAGCGACGCAATTGACATTAGCCAATACTGCTTATAATCCTGCCCAAGATCCTGGCGGACAAAATTCAGTGCGTCGTTGGGGAGATTTTTCATTTACGAGTCTGGATCCTTGTGATGATATGACGCTGTGGACTATTCAAGAATATTGTAATGCAGCTAACTCATGGGGAGTTCGCGTAGTAAAATTATTAGCTCCGCCACCCGCTAAACCATTTGCGGTGAGTCCTTCATCTATTGCGCATGGGCTTGCATCGGTGGTGGTTACCATTACTGGTCAACAAATAAATGGTTCAGGATTTTATGATCCAGGCACTGGATTTGTGTGTCGATTACAAGCAAGCGTGAGCGATGGAGTAGTAGTAAAATCAGTATTATTTGTTGATCCAACGCATATTAAATTAACACTTTCTACTCAGAACGTTGCAGCGGGTAAAAAAAATGTAACTATTACTAATCCAGATGGCCAATCTATAGTAGCCTCAGGATTAATAACGGTAACGTGATAGAAACAGTATAAAAAAAAAGGTCTTCAGTTTTTGCAACTGAGGACCTTTTGCATTTTTTAGAAAAATTATTTTTTTAATGGCTGCCAGTGTTTTTCTGCTGAATATAAAGCGTTTATGATTTCTACAAAAATAGGATTTTGTGTTTTTTCATATTCATCTTGGGCTATATCTGAAGCCGTTTCACCATCGTTATTGGTTTGTTTAATATTTTCCATGCTAAGATCAAACATCATACTTATTATGAGTTCTCGGTTACCTGTAAAAGCTGCAAACATAAGTGGTGTCCATCCCGTTTTAGTAGCAACATTTAAATTCGCGCCTCGTTTGATAAGTTCATGTGCAATTTGAGGTTGATGCGTTATTGCAGAAATGATGATTGGATTACCTTCATCATCAAGAGCATTGACGGTAAAATTTTCATAGGTGTCAAGATATTTTTTTACTTGATCTAAGCTAATAATACTTTTATTTTTAATAGCATCTACAATATCGATAGGTGCTTTAATAACTCCAAGCAGTTTTTTAAAGGGAATATTTTGGCTGCTCGCTTTTTCTTTAATGAGCTCAGATATCGAGGCATATTCTTTTTGTTCTTGAGCTGACTTTTCCATATCTTTGCTGGTCATAAATGCAATCTGATATGCGGTTTGGCCTTCAGCATCCTGAGTAGTTAAATCAAATTTTTTTTCCAGAAATAATTTGGCAACTTGGTAACTTTTTGCAAGCATAAGTGCATTTCTTCCTTCTTCATCTATTGTATTGATGGGTGCCCCAAAGTCTAATAATAATTTAACCATTTTTGGGTTATCGCTTTCAACCGCTTCGAGTAATGCTTGGCCAAAATCTGGTTTGAATTGTAATATTGCTTCTACCAGAGGTAATTGGTCTTTTTGTAATTCGATAGCACCGGCTGCTATTTCAAGTGCTGTTTTTCCTTCTTTATCACGCGAATTTAGCTTATCGGGATTTTGTTTAAAATAGCCTGTCACTTCTTTGATATTGCCTGCTCTAATAGCGAATGTGATGCTAGGCCCTAAGAGCGATGCAGTTTTGAGGGACTCTGTTTGCGATTTAACATCTTTTTTTGAATTTTCAGAGGTGGTTTTTATTTCAATAGATGTCTTTTTGTCTGATCCGTAGAGTGAAATTGATATGACTGAGCAGAGAATATATCCACACAGGAGTAATTTATTTTTAAAGAGCATACTATATTCCGATTTTATTGGTTATCTTAAAAAAAGCCTATATCAAAGGTGAAAGCCACCTTTTTCTCCTCAATAATGAGCATAGCATACTTTAATCGTTATTTGCAAATGGACTAAGTTATTTTCATTCCTTTTATTTCATATTGAAACTTTATGGCATTGAAGGGACGGAATGTAGGCTCAATAAAAAATATCGAATTTGATATAAAATGCATTCAGTAAATCTTTTCTCTAGTGCTTCAGCCTTCTCTATTGTTCAGCCTCTTCAGCTTCTTCAGCCTTCTCTTTTGCTTCAACATTGGCTAATAAATAATTCATAATATATGGTGGTATGTTGAGTTCTTCAATGGTTTTCTTTTTTAGGCTTTCGAAGTCTTTTATTTCAGGGTCAGCCCTAGATTTCTCCAATGATTCCATTATAGGCTGTAATGTTAGCATCCATTTAATTATTTCAAATGCGGTTTTTTCCTCTTGAGTTTTCCCCTCTTGTTTACTATTTTTTTCTGCAATCATTTTTGCTGTGTTTCCTTCTGAATCTCTAGCATTAAGATCGATGCCGGTAGCGAGGAGCATTGCTGTAATTGTAGGACTTTTTGCAAGCATGAGTGCGTTTCTTTCTTGATCATCGATAATCTTGTTTATATCTTTGCCTGCACCCTGCTTTAATAAGAAATCAACAATCATCTTGTTATTGCTTTCAACGGCTTCGAGTAATGCCACGCCAAAAGCTGGATTGCAGTTTAATATCGCCTTTACGAGATTGAATTGATCTTTACCTAAATGAATCGCCCCTGCTGCTATTTCAAGTGCTGTTTTTCCTTCTTTATCACGATTATTTATCTTTTGCGGATTTTTTTCAAAATAGATTACTACTTCATTGATATTGCCTTTTTCAAGGGCATCTCGAATACTAGCCCCCATAGGATTTTGAGCGGCTGATTCTTCTTTAGTTTTTGTGTCTTCACTAGCAGTTTTTTTATCAGATCCATAGAGTGAAATTGATATGACTGAGCAAATAAAATATCCACTCAGAAGTAATAATTTATTTTTTAATAGCATACTATATTCCTATTCTATTGATTATCTTGAAAAAAAGCCTATTTCAAAGGGCAAAAGCCACCTTTTTATCCTCAATAATGAGCATAGCATATTTTAATTAGTGATTGCAAATTAATTGGTATAATTTAATTATTTTCATTTCATATTGGAATTAAAGGCGAGAAAAGTGTTTTTTTCTTTTCTTGGCGTATGATTTTTTTTATCAGGATTGCTTGCTTTCCAGGGTGATTTTATTGAGCGTAAACCTGTCATATTGATAATTACAGGTTTGAAATAGGCTTTTTATAAACTGTTGCAAATTTCAAATATTCATTTATAATTAAAGTCATATCTTACATTTTAAGGTATGTTTCCATTATTATCATGGATTATTGTGATCGATCTTGAGAACTGTAGGTCAACTGGATTGCGGTGAATTCAAGATCAGCTGATAGCGAAAGTGCTGTGGAAAACCACTAGTACGCTTTTTGTGCTGGATTTCATGGAATTGGAGCCTTGCACAGTAAAAAAATAATAGAATTAATTTATTTTTAATAATATGAAAGGAATCAAACTCATGGATTCAACCCGACAAATTAGTGCTTGGATGCAAAAGATAGTGTGTATTGTGGTAAGTGTTTGCGTTATTAATGGCTCTATGCAAGCTTCTTTATTATCTCGTACATTGGCAATAGGAAGTCAGAGAACGCAAAATTTAGCGAGTGCTATTTCTTTACCATGTGCATCGCTAATGCCATCAATATTGAAATCAAATTTCCATTACAGGGCGCTGAGTACAACTTTTTCAAATAATCCTTTTGCCAAGATTTTTGGAAAAAATACCCTATTCAATCAGGCGCAATCAGGTCATAAATCAAACAATGATCATAAATATTATAAGTCGCATCGTTACATTTATAATGGAGTTGGTGATGGATCTCTATTGATATCTGGTGCGTTTGCTGCTGCATTATGGGGAGTTTATAAAGGATCCAAATATCTTTTTTGGAATAGAAAAGATATTCATTATTGTGTCAACCAAAATGATGTGAGTCAAGTAGAATACTTATTGAGTATGAATAAAAATTTACTTGAAAAAAAAGATACCGAATTAAGAACACCATTGATTAATGCTGCGCGCTTGGGAAATATTACTATGGTTGAATTACTTCTTAAACATGGCGCTATTATTAATATTATTGATGGTACGGGATATACTCCATTAATGTATGCAGCTATTAATGGGCAAGGAGATCTTGTACAATTACTTATTGAAAACGGTGCAGCTTTAGAATTCACCGATCCATATGGACGTACCGCTTTCTTCTTGACTGTTTTTGAAGATCGTTCAGACAAACTTGATGATAGTAAAGACCGTTTACGAGATTTTGCTAATCGAGCGAATTGTATTAATATTTTTGCGCAAGCTAAAGCAAATTTAGAATCTAAATATTTTAATTCAAGTGCTCAAGTTCATTATACGCCTTTTCTTTGGGCTGTTGCGAATAATAAGAGTTCAATGGCAAAGATACTTCTCGATAATGGTGCAAATATTAATGCAGTAGATTCTCGAGGTTGGACAGCACTACATTTTGCAGTGCATTTTGGATATCATGAAATGGTAAAATGGTTGCTATTAAAAAAAATCAATACAAAAATTATGCCATCGCCAGGATATACGCCGCTTTATTTAGCACAGTCTCATTACAAAGCTACTAATGATAGCAAATATAAAAAAGTGATTGATCTCTTAGAATCACATGAGAAAAACGTTGGTAGCAATCCATCTCAAACGGTTGCCGCCCAAACAGTTATCGCTTCAAATACTGATTCGAACGCTACTAAATCTACATCGTCCTCTACAAAACCTGCATCATCTTCTTTTCTTTCCAAGTGGTTTAAGTTTAGGTAAATCATTAATAGTTTTATTGAGGATACGATAGGTGCTACAGGTACTTGTCGTATTTTTTTTGAATTACCCTTGAGTGAGTTCTTATAAAAAGTTTGCTTATTGGTGATATACCTTAATTTTTGATTCTTTTGCGCATTTTAGAAGTTTCTCCATTTTTACTCTAAAAACTGTCTCGGTCTTACCCTGTGCCAGAGGTCATTTTTATCTATAAAAATCCATGTTTTATTAATGTTTTCATTGAAAAATTGAAATATTTTTTGTTAGTATGAAATAGGAGGTGGGGGCGTTGGTATCCATTTTATTGTTTAATAAGAATAATTTATTTTAATTCGAGGAGTAAAATCATGAAGAGTATGAAGAAAATGATGTTGATCGTAAGTGGAATATTAATCTTACAATGGGGGAATATGGCGCTGCCGGAATGCCTCTCTAGTAGTTTCAGTAAAAATACTACTGACTGTAAGGATTTTTGGTGTTCAGGTGACGGCTGTGCAACGCCAGGTTATTGGTATGAAGTAGAAAATGATGATAGTCGTTATAGTTGTGATCTATATTGTGCAGGGCGCCCTGGCATGCAGGATGAAAAGAATTCCAAGGTAATAGAAACAGGTTCAGCAGGAAAGAAATATTGTAAATGTAAATATAGAACTAAATGTGCTGATCAAAGCTATTGGGCCAGTGGTCCTGATTGTGGCGGTAATTGGGTGAACTTGGGTTGTATAAGAACAGCAGGCGGATATTCTCAGTTAGAAGTAAAACATTGTGTACAGCCATCAGCAGCAGATGCAAAAGTGGCTTGTGACAACCAATGTTCAGGAAATACAGACGTAATTATTTCAGGACATGAAGTAAATTGTAAATGTCCACCAGTGTCTCTACCCACATCCATGGGATCTTTCTTTAAAGGAGGATGGTAAATCATCAATTTGATTCGTGGGTTATAACTAAAAAATATTATTTTGAGATCGTCGGAGTGTGGGCACAATAAAAAATATCGAAACCATCATGTGCGCGCGCACACCAATTAGGATGGAAGACCCTCCTGCGCTGCAGCTACGGAGGACAAGCCGGAGGCCATGTCCACTGTAGCCTTGGCGAAAGTGGATTTAGCCGGAGGATCTTCCAAGGTAATGTTTAAGAGTCCTGGGTAATTATCTACTTGGGACTTTTTTTATGCTTCAAATTAGTGGATCGCTTAATTCTCAAATAAAAGTTATAGCCATTGCATCCAATCCTGTTAACATGATAGATCTTAAAAACAAATAAGATTTATTAAGTATGGATTGCGATGATGATAAAAAAAATTGAACCTTTATTGCAGCAAAAATTGGATGATCTCCTTGCGAGCTATCCTTTGGCCCAACAAATTGTTAATCAAATTTCCCAATCAGGCGGCAAGGCACTTTTAGTAGGCGGAGCGGTGCGGGATCTCTTGCTGGGTAAAGAGGTTAAAGATCTTGATATTGAAGTGCATGGCATTCCTTTGCAAAAACTTGAAGAAATTTTAGGATCCTATGGTCCCGTGAGCCTGGTAGGAAAATCATTTGGTGTGTTGCGTGAGCATTCTTTAGACATTGATTGGTCTATGCCGCGTACCGATTTGGCAGGACGAAAGCCAGAAGTTGCGATTGATCCATTTATGAGCTTTGAAGAAGCTTTTAGGCGTCGCGATTTAACCATAAATGCAATGGGCATTGATTTGGTTACCTTTGAATTAATTGATCCTTTCAATGGTGAGCAGGATTTGCGCAATAAAGTTTTGCGCGCGCCTGATGCGAAATTATTTATTGAAGATCCATTGCGTTTTTACCGTGTGATGCAATTTATCGGGCGCTTTGAAATGCAGCCAGATGAGCAGTTGAATATGATTTGTAAACAAATGGATATCAGTACCGTGTCTCGTGAGCGCATAGAAGTGGAATTTGAAAAACTATTTTTAAAATCAAAGTCTCCTTCTTTAGGTATTCGATGGATTCATGAGATCAATAGACTTGCGCAAGTATTGCCAGAAGTTGCCGCATTAGTTGGGGTGCCGCAAGATCCTATTTGGCATCCAGAAGGCGATGTGTTTGAGCATACCATGCAAGCAATTGATGCAGCTGCGCAAATGCACTATGATTTAGCTAAAACTAAATTGATCTTGCTGTACGCTGCCTTATGCCATGATCTTGGTAAAGCAGATACCACTGAACTTATCGATGGAAAGTGGAAAAGTTTAGAGCATGCGCAAGAAGGAGAAATGGTAGCAAAGCATTTATTAAAGCGCATTACCAATAATATTGATTTGATTGCAGCGGTGTGCAAACTGGTCAAATATCATATGATGCCAGTGCAATTTATGCAAGGTGAAGCCAAATCACCCGCATATAAAAGACTCGCACGTAAATTATTTCCGGACGCTACATTGCAAATGCTTGCTGATCTTGCGCTTGCCGATAAGCGCGGCAGAAATGCCCAAGAGCATGTGCCTTTATCAATTGAAGTTCCTGAAATAAAAAAATTTTTGCAACTTGCTGAGCAATTGCAAGTGCGCATCAATATAGAAGAACCAATTTTGCATGGGCGGGATGTGATGGATATCGTAGAGCCTGGGCCGAAAATGGGTGAATTATTAAAGCACGCATACGAAATTCAAATAGAAGAAGGAATTAAAGATAAAGAGACGCTCAAGAAACGTGTTTTAGAATTTCTATAAAAGTTCATTTAAAAATAATCTGTATTTCTGCTATACTTTGAGCGAATTTAATAAAAAGTTTAGAAAGGTTAATGTATGTCAAATTTTTTAATGGGAAATTCACTCTGGCAATTGGTTGTCCAGTCTGATAGCGTGAGTAAATTAGTTTTATGGATTTTACTTTTTCTATCAATTGCCTGTTGGAGTGTATTTTTATATAAAGTAGTATTGCTGAGACTCAAAGTAAAACACATGAAAAAAGCATTTGCAGCAATAAAAGCGATGAATAGCTTGGATGATATGTTGACCGTGGCTACTCAACTTGCAGATACCATTCCTGGGTATTTTTTATCTAAAAATTTAACCTATTTAAAATCATTGCTTGAAGCGCAAAAAGAGCAAGGAAAAGCAGAACTTTCTGAGCGTGATTGGGATTTATTGCAGCATCATATGTTTGGTACCGTTGATAGCATGATTCATAATGATGAATCGTATATTGCATTACTTTCAACCAGTGCTGCGATTTCTCCCTTGCTTGGATTATTCGGTACCGTGTGGGGATTGGTGCATTCCTTTATTCGAATTAGTGAAAAACAAATGGCAGATATCACCACCGTGGCTCCTGGGATTGCAGAAGCATTAATCACAACTTTGGCAGGATTAATTGTAGCAATTCCAGCATTGGTTATGTATAACTATTTGCTTACACAAATTCGTCATTTAGAACAACAATATACGGTGTTTGCAGAAAGAATTGGGTTAGTAGTTCAACGTTTATTAATGAGGGCTTCTCATGGTACGATCTATGCGCAGAAAAAGACGGGCGAATTCGGCCCTGACCGACATTCCTCTAACGCCGCTCATTGATACGGCGCTTACTTTACTTATTATTTTTATGGTGACCACACCGATGATGCAAAATGCAATTAAAGTTGATTTGCCTCAAGGGCAAGCAAAAGAAACTGCAGATACACAGCAAGAGTTGGTGGTATACATTGATAAAGATGAAAAAATCTATATCAATGAAGTGCCGGTGACTAAAGATGCAATGATTAATACCTTGAGAAAGAAGATTGGTTCTGATTCTCAAAAAACAGTTTTTGTAAAAGCTGATCAAGCAGTACGTTATGGCCACGTCATACAAGTCGTGGATCAAATTAAAGTGGTGGGGGGCGTGAAATATGTGGCTTTGGCTACAAAGAAGCTTGCCTAAAGCAGCGACAGTTTGGGCAAAACTTATTGTATTTTCGGCTTCATTTCATTTAGTTATTTTATTCATGGTGTTTTTCATTTTTAAAGGTGAAACCAGCGGATTTAATTTTCAGGTGAATAAAGATTTATTGCATTCTGATGCGCCGGTAGTTTTTTTGCCTTTTCATAAACGCATTTCTTCCAAAGCTGGGGGTAAGGCGGGAAAGAAAATGCAGCAAAAAGCTTCAATTGTGAAACCAAAAGTAGCTGAACCTGTTAAAGAGAAAAAAGAACCGAAGGTTAAAAAAGCTGATATTGCAACAACGTTGGTTGCATCACGAATGATTAAAAAGAAAGAGGCAGCTACGAAAAAAGAAGCCGCTGCCAAGAAAAAAGCTGAGGCATTGAAAATCGCGGAAGCACAGAAAGAAGCGGAAGCCAAAAAGCTTGCAGAAGAACCCTCCTTCGCCAAGGCTTCGGCGGACAGGCAAGAAAAACTAATAAAAAAAGAGACCCAGCTTGCGCAAAATGTTGATTCACAAGGTAATGAAATTCGCTATGTGGGCCGCGATGATTTAGATGCATTGCAAATGCAAGAGTTTATCAATCAAGAAGTTGGCCAACATTGGAATCCTCCCATTGGCATACCAAAAGATGCAGCGTGTGAAATTAAATTAGTAGTAAATTGGCAAGGAGCGCTTAATGAAATTAAAATGCTTGCAGCATCAGGCATAGCAATTTATGATATTTCGGTGCGAAATGCGGTACAAAAAATGAGTTTTCCAAAATGGTTATGGGGCAAAGAATTTTCAATCACTTTTAAACAATAACTGAGATGACCATGCATAAAAAAATATTTTTTTCCTTCATAATATTGTTAAGCTGTTTATATCCTTTATCTATTTTTGCTCAAGAAAATGAGCAAAAAATTGATGAGCAAATCCAAGAAGGTCCTTCATTTACCGTGAGTGTGCAACCAAAAAAGTTTTCTAAAACTCGTTTGTTGCTGGCTCTGGTAGGTGAAGTTTCATCTGAATTTTCCCACATAATTGAAATAATAAAAAAAGATTTAGAATTTTCAGGCCAGTTTGACGTGGATGTACGTGCATTGAATCTTATTTCTGCCAAAAATGATGTTCAAGCATTATCCAAAGAAGGATATGCGGTGGCGATTTTTTTTAATGCGGTAAAAAATGCATCAGATGTTGAATGGCGCATTTATGATACTCTCAGCTGTGCCATGCTTAAAGGCAGTAAATATGCGCGTCGAGGTTCATGTTTGCGGGGCTGGGCGCATAATATTACCGATTCAATTTGGTCGGTGCTCACCAGTCAAGATGGATTTTTCTCAACTAAAATTGCATATTGCAAAGCGATTAATCAGCCGCGCAAAAGAAAAGTAATGCATGTATATGTGGCCGATTATGATGGCAGCAACGAACAGCTTTTGGTATCAAATCCCACGGTGAATGTGGCGCCTCGATGGAATAATGATGCGCATAATCCTTTATTATTTTATTCGGAATATACCAATTCTAATGTGCGTTTGATTGCGGTAAATATGGATAAAAAACGTAAAGTTGCATCAAATTATGATGGCGTGAATATGTGTCCTTCATTTTCTCCTGATGGCAAGCATGTGATTTATTGTGCTTCAAAAGGGAAAGGCAATTGCCAGCTTTATTATTATGCAAAAGGAGATTTGAAAAAGCTCACCAATAATAGTGGTAATAATGTGTCACCAACTTTTTCAGAAGATGGAAAGAAAGTGTTTTTCTGTTCGGATTTTCAGACTGGTCAACCACAAATTTATTGTTATGAGATTGATAAAGAAGCATTGGTGCGATTGACAGATTCGGGTTATTGCGCATCGCCAAATTATTGCGCAAAAAATCATAAGGTTGCATACTCCAAGATTGTGCAGGGAGTGATGCAGGTATTTGTATATGATACGATTGCTCGTGAACATACACAAATTACGTATGATGCAGGGCATAAAGAAGAGTGCTCATGGTCGCCGTGCGGCAATTGGCTCTTATTTGGCATTGAACACAAAGGGAAAAGTAAAATTGCATTGCTTAATTTGCATACCAATGCACGTCGCTTTATTACGGGCGAAAAGCAGATGTGCTCTTATCCTGCTTGGTCACCGGTATATGAACAGTTTCCTGTTGTAGTATAATAAATCTTTTTTTATACTATTTTTAACATACAAAATAACTTGGGGAGTTCAAATGAACCATCGTTTAAGTTTGATAGCTTTCTTATTGATTATGAGCATGGATGCAACTGCTATGATTAATAATAAAAGAATTATGATTGAAAATAAAAGTGAATGCTCAAGTAATATAAGATTATGGAAACTTAATCCTTATAATAATGAAGAAGATTTAAAGAAAATGTGGAAACCCTATTCGTTTGTTGTGCCTTCAGGACTAGTGGCTAATGCTAAAATTAAAAATACTGAAGTAAGACCAGAATATGTTGATATTTCTGCTGGTGGCCATACTTTAACATTAAAATTACATCCTTATCTAGAACATGAAAATTATACAATCGCGGAGGTTAATGATATTGAGATCGTGTTAAAGCAAAATAATTCGACGCATGTTTGTGTGTCAATTGATGCGTTAATGAAAAAAAAATGCCAAAAAAATAAGGGATAAATTTTAGGTGTGGTTATGAACCACACCTTACCTTTCAAGAATATTTTTTATTCTACAATTGAATTGCATGTTTTAAGAAATTTTTTGGTTAACGGCTCAGCATAATTATCGACTTTAATAGTAAAAATAAATTTTATTCAATTTATAAAAATTATTCTAATAGAAGTTAAAACTTTAGTTATGCCTATAATAAGATTAAATATTTGCTCCCGATGTACAAATTATTGTTTTTTTATTATTCTTGATATATCAAAATAATAGATTAGATCAATCTTTTAAATATATTATGGAGTTAAAAATGAACTTTATTATGTCAATAGGTGTTACTCTCAAAACTTCGGCCTTATTAATAATTTTTGCCGCTCAAGCTGAAGCACTCGATGCGCTTGATAAGTCGTCTCCAACACAATATAAAAAAAAACCACAAGAATATGTTAATCACAAACTTGAAGCTCAGGCGAAAGCCCATGGCATGCAATTAAGAGAATTAATATTTCGTTATTATAGACAGGCTTTATCAAAAGGTATTTTAACAGAGGAAAATTTTAAGGTTGGTGATTCGTTTGAAATTGAAGGTATTACATTTAATAGGCGATTTTGGTATGGAAAAGATACAATATCGATTGGCGTCAGTATACCGTATTTTGTAAGTGAAGAATCAAAATCACCCACGCAAAAAGATTCTGCGAAATTCTCATTTGCTTCAACTCTGAATAGCTTGATGCAAATTATGAATGCTAAACGAGGCCGGTATGATTTAGACGAGAAGCAAGCAAATAATTTTTTAGAAGCTGCAAATTATATACCATTAACTGATCCAAGGATGTGTGAAAAATCTTTTGTTGGAGTAGGAAGCAGAGATGCTTATGCGAGCTGCCGCAAAATCGCTCTATCAAGATTTCTTGGACTTGGTGAACCTCAATATAAGATTGAATGTTTAGTCTCTATTCCCATTGCGCAACTTGAGGAAATCAATAAGCAAATTAAACTTAATCGCCAATCATAACTTGTGACTCAAAAAAAAGCATGGGTGCTTAGTGAGGGCATTTCTTGACCTTACATTGATCCGATAGTTAAAAGGCTGCCTGATCCTTATTTTTCAGGCAAATGATCAGTAACTTCAATAGTTCCATCTTCATGACGAATAAAATAAATTTCAGGACTATCTTTATCATAAAGTTCTTGCCATTTATCAATCAGTTTCAAAAGAACATCGCGATCTATTTCGATTGCATACTCTTCAGGATTATCGCCAAATTGCGACATTATCTGAATTGTATTATCTATTTTATGTACTTCTGATTTATTGCCGAGTATGCCATGACGTTGAGGATCGAGTAGGGTTCTTTTAACTGACTGGACCCATCCCTTACTTTCATCAAATATATGATTTGATAATTCATTAAGATAAAAGTCGTCAGACTGTGTATCTTCCCAATAATAACCATTTATTAATTTGAACTTATAGTACGTCATAATAATTAAACCTTTATTTTCGAAAGTCAGGATAGATGGTAATGATTTTAGCTTGACTTAATTGTGGATTTATTTGAAAAACAATAACAATTTTAAGATTGTCTTGCGTAAGATTGGTAACTTCTAAGTATCCGTTATTTTTAAGAGAAATTTCCTGAATTCTTTTTGTTGACTCTATGATTTTCTCCATTACTTGTAATGGAGTCCAATGATCGGGAAAAAATCCTGAAAATTTATGTGCGCCATTTCCATGAACATATTTCCAATCAGCTTGCCAAAAACCATTTGGATGTTGAATAACATTTTCATATTCAATTAGACCACTTTTTTTAATTGTGCCCAAATAATCATGATGAAAGCCTGAGAATACCATCGTTTTGTTTTTGCAATTTACTTTAATAATAGGGCTAAGAATATGTTGATAATCGGGGTATGAAGGAATTGGATGGCCATGTTCTGCTGGGGTAAGGATTGCGCCGTCAAATACTTCATGAAGTCCCCATTCATGCGGATTAGTGATAATATCTTTTAGCTCGTTCGGTATATGAAGATGTTTACCTTTTAAAGTAGCAACATTATGTTCGATACATATATTATTAGATTTTTTTTGCTGATTTTTTTGCTTCTTTTGCTCAATTTCTTTTTCTAAAGTAGGGTACTGTAATTTTTCTTCAATTGCTCTTTCAATTTCTCTCGCAGCTTTTTCTATCGCTTTTGCATCCTCTTCAGTAAATACTTGGTCATTCTGAATAATAACGGGGACGTTTTCAGGAGTGATTTCAATGCCTTGAAATGACGGCAATTGCTGTTTGCTATGATTGCACTGAATATCTTGAGGCGGTGCTTGCCCAGTAGTGCATGCACCATCCATGAGAGGGCCTTTATGATTATTGCCAACATTCTTGCAGGTTTCTTGAGGCAGCTCATTGGGAGTCGCGTTAGTTTGGGTGGAACCGCAAGAAAGTTCTGGCAGTTTTTCCTCTTTAGGTTTACAAATACTCGATTTTTCAGGAATTGGAATGGGTAAATTAATAGTGCAACTAGATTGTTCTTTGTATTGAGCTGAAGCTTCTTGAAATAGTTTTAACGCTTGGGTGGTTCCAACTCCTATAGCATATGCAGCTAATGTTTTATCTTTCGGAGCAATTTTTTTGTAGAGATCGTCAAAATTATAGACACGATATTCTTTCATTAAATCGTACACCATATAATTTAGGGTGCGCTGGAATTTTTTTTCGATTGTTTGAATGTTCTCTGTCAGCAGATCTTTTTGATAGTTATTCAAAGCATCTTTTGCCTTTTCACCCATTTTTGTGTTTGGTACGCATGAATCTATATGCACCAAGTAATTGAGAGCTCGCTTTGTTTCGGCATTATTTTCATTCATCATTTCCTGCCATATTGGCAATGATTGCCCATAGGGTGTTTGCCCAAGATCTTTAAAAATGCCATTGGGTAAAAAAAAGAATTGATTTGCTTCTTTGTTTGATTTTGTGAGATCAGTGAGAATATCGATCATAGCGATAGGATAGTTTAAATTCTGTGCTTGGTCGCCCATCGCTATATAAATCATTTGATGAATTGATATCGGCGCAGTTAGAGGAATATTCCATCGTTGCATAAGCTCATTTTTGATGGCTAATTGAGCAAGCAAATGTTGATTAAACAGATTTAATTGTTCGGGCACAGCAGCAATTTTCTTTTTTTCTTGTTCTGTCATTGTGGTAAACCATGGATTATCAGCACATGATTTATAAAATCCATAATGATCAAAAAGAGCATTTTTATAATTAATAATTTTTTGTTGTTCTAAAGCTATTTTTTGATTGAATTCTTGCAAAAAATGCCGGTGAATTTTGTGCATTACCTCATCATGAGTATATGTTTTGATTAATTGTTCAACTGAAGAAAAATTATATGATTGAGCATGCTTGATGCAGTCGAGGCGCACTTGATGTAACTTATTGTTGTTTAATAATGACTTATGATCATAGCTAAGATGCAAAAATTCCCATGTGACATGGCGAATATTATGGGATTTGCTTACAGGGTATAATTTGGCTTGAGGAATTTTATTAAGATCAATAGATTGAGTCCATGTCTTAAGGGGTAGAGTTGTGCCAAGATCAGCGTGAATAGTGGTGATAAATTGTTTGATTGTATCTTGAATATAATTATTTTTTTCAAGCAAAGCGTATTCTGGAATAGTGCCATCAGATTCAATATATCCTTTTAAGATTTGGGCAATAGTTTTTTGCAAATAAATATCGGGAGGACCTGAAATATGTAGTTTTGAAAGCTGGTCGAGGGCAAGTAATCGTTCATGTACATGATCACTATTGAGTTTTGCCATCGAGTCAATTGCAGTTTTTATCTGCATTTCTATTGATGTTTTATATTCGGGATGAGTATGTATATATTGCTTCATTTCATGTAATGAATGAGCATATTGTTGTTGTATTTCAAAATATACTGCTTCAGAATTTTGAGTTACTGAACGGAATTCAACAAATGATCGACCACTTGGACTCATATATTTTAAGGACCCAGGTGATGCTATTGCTTGCCAATAATTTTTCTGCGCAAATGTGTTGAAAAGCATTTGATGTGCAGTAGCCATAGAAGCTGATTGTTGTTTAATAACTTCTTGCGTGATTAATGGAACAATCGTGGACGATTTTAAATCAGCAAGTTCAATGATTGGTTTATTAATAATGGTATGAACGAGTTTTATACTTTCTGGTTGCGCATTAATTTTTTCAATTGCTGCATGCGATTTTTGACTCAGATGCGTCATAAAAGCCATCTGATCTTTATAGGCTGACTGTATTTGATGAGTGCTTATATTCATTGGGGGCAAATATGCTATATGCAAATCAGGCACCGATAAATTTTGTTGAATGATTGAATGAGTTTGCATCGCAGCAGCTTGATCTGCAAGAAATTGTTGGGCTAATGAAACTCGATGAGTGATATTAAGATGATCCATTATTGCAGTAAAAGCTCTACTTAATTGAGCAATTTGAGCCATAACTAATGGAATGGCCATAGAGTTTATATTACTTATCCAACACTGATTAGCTATACAGATAAGAAATATGAAGGCGATATATCTGGATTTATTTTTTTTGAAATGCTGCATGAAGTAAGTGATTAATTAAAAATTTACTGATTATTAAAGTTGAAAATTAACTTGTTGACTAATGATACTAACTGATTAAACTTTGACAAGTTTTATAATACTAAAATTATCGGAGCAATCAATGTTAAAAAGATGTAGTAACATTTTAATTTTTTTGTATGTCTTTCAATTTAATTTTGATCTCTTGGCATCTCAAATTAAAACGTGTCGGCTTGGCGCTTTGGCTGGTACTCAGCCGGAATTAATATGTGAGCTCAATTCACACTTTATACAAAACCAACATAATTTATTTATGCATAATAATTATAATTATGTTTTATTATTACACGGGTCATCTGGCAATGGCAAATCAATTATTGCATGTGAATTCGCACGTCAAGCAAATGCTCATTTCGATTATTATTCAGGAGCCAATATAGTTACAGGATTACAGGGATCTGGTGCAGAAAAAATAAAAGAAATTTTTGAAATCGCAAAAAAGGCAAATAAGATGAGGGTAATTTTTATTGATGAGTTTGATGGTATAGCATCACATAATATGAATAAAACGCGCGATGATAATCATTTAGCATTTCAGCAATTTAATGTAGAACTTGATGCAATAAAAGATAATAAAAAAATATTTGTCATTTGTGCTACTAATTATATTGAAAGAATTCCTAAAGAAATTATGCGTAGATTTGGTAGCAATATATGTGAGATAACTAATCCAGATAAAGATTGCAGGAAAGATCTTATTACAAAAATAATATCAGAAAAAAAAGGGTTGATAATCAATACTACGTATTTTAAACAATACTGTGAACAATTTTAATGTCTAACATTGCCGAAGGTTAGCATATCATTATAACCAGGATGTAATTTAATCAATGTTTGGTCAAGACCAAACATTGAGATAAATCGATTTATGATGATATCTACGTGGTATTTTCGTGCCCAATTGGCCATAGAAAAGGGGTGACGCACCTCCGCTTTTTTTTGCAATTCATTGTCCTGAAGTTTGGCAATATTGAGAGCAGTTAAGCTAGCATTAAAATGATAATGAAGTCGTCGAGCATCTCTGCTTTGACAATCAGTAAGCCCAGTAAATCCTTTGGCGTCTCGAAAGATAAATTCGATCTGGAAACGCGCTACGTAAAATTGATAAATCCGCAGTGTGTCCATTTCAGTGTCAGTTGAGAACAAAAATGCTTCTCCATATTTATTGGCATCAATAATTTTTTTTACCCAAACTGCTTTTATC
>Ga0207062_1116_pt1 | contig 21268 bp, 16 predicted proteins | sample Alteio_BWMinCont_28_FD_153266 | JGI IMG/M metagenome (GOLD analysis project Ga0207062, IMG submission 153266) | Enriched cells from forest soil in Barre Woods Harvard Forest LTER site, Petersham, Massachusetts, United States -... | ecosystem: Environmental > Terrestrial > Soil > Temperate forest >... | reverse complement strand
CAACCTCTATTTTCCATACCTGCGCAGTGTGGACAACGCTGCAAAACTATACCGCGATGAAAATGTGCCCCTGCAGGCAGATATGAATATGCTGGCGCAACAATATGGTGTAATATCAGGCGCAATGTCTGTGGAAATAGATGGGAAAGAATATACATTGCAGCAGGCCAATAAATTTTTGCATAGCCCCGACCGTAGCCTGCGGGAAGCAGTATTTACAAAAGTGGCCATACGCCGCCTTGAGGACAAGGATAAGCTCAATGAGCTTTTTGATAAGCTGCTGGCCATACGCCAGAAGATTGCTGTAAATGCAGGATTTGAGAATTACCGGGATTATAAGTTCCGCGAACTTGGCCGTTTTGATTATTCAGTTGCTGATTGTTTTGCATTTCATGATGCGGTAAAAGAGCATATACTACCATTGCACGCTATGCTTGTAAAATACCGGCAGCATAGATTGGGGCTTGATAAAATGCGCCCCTGGGATGGAGATGCAGAACCGGTAGGGGTGGAACCATTGCATCCTTTTGCTGATGGAAAAGAACTGGCTGACAAAGCCGTAGAAGTATTCAATGATCTTGGCTCCTATTTTAGCAACTGCCTGCAAACCATGCAGCAAATGCACCGGCTGGACTTAGAGAGCAGAAAAGGCAAGGCGCCCGGAGGGTATAATTGCCCGCTTGCTGAAACAGGGGTACCCTTCATATTTATGAACGCGGCAGGTACCGTAGGCGATGTAATAACCATGATGCACGAAGGCGGCCATGCGGTTCATTCTTTCTTATCCCATGACTTGCCATTATCCGCCTTCAAGGAATATCCTATGGAGATAGCGGAGCTTGCAAGCATGAGCATGGAGCTTTTCTCTATGGAGCATTGGGATGTGTTCTTTAAAGATGAAAAGGAATTACACCGTGCACAATTGGACGAGTTAGAACGTATCATCAGCGTACTCCCCTGGATAGCAACAATAGATAAATACCAGCATTGGTTATATACGCATTCAGGCCATACCATAAAAGAAAGGGAGGAGGCATGGCTCGCTATTCTTAATGAATTCTCCACAGGCATTACCGATTGGAGTGGTTTTGATGAATACCGCACCAATTTCTGGCAAAAACAACTGCACTTGTTTGAAGTGCCTTTCTACTATATAGAATATGGTATTGCCCAACTTGGCGCAATAGCTATGTGGCGCCAATACCGTAGCAATAAAGAGCAGGCATTAGATAATTATATGAATGCCCTTAGCTTAGGATACACTAAAACGCTTAAAGAACTCTATGCCACAGCAGGGATCAAATTTGATTTTTCAGCCGGATATGTAAAAGAGCTGGCTGATTTTGTAATGCCTGTGCTGAGAGATATGGGTGTGGAGTGAAATCTTAAAATACATTACCCCAAATGTGGCAATTGATCTCTAAATGTAAAATTTCGTAACTTTACAATACAAAATTGATATTATGGCTACAAGGTCATTAGATACGCAGATACAGAATTATTTACCACTGTTGGGAAAAGAAGAAAAACAATCCATCCTCGGTGTAATAAAATCATTTTTAAAGTTGAAGGATGCTCCACACCCACCGCAACGGCTTACCATTGAGCAGTATAATAAAGAACTGGAAGAGGCCGAAGCGCGTATAGATGCAGGCCATTTCACCTCTCTGGAAGATGCTATAAAAGAAGCTGAATCATGGTAGGAAAAGGCCTTAAGGTTAGGTTGGATGGTTTAGCGTTATCACAGATTAAACAGGCATGTGACTATATTAAAAAAGATTCTTTAAAAAACTCAATCAAAGTAAAGAAAGACATTTTTTCTGCTTGCATGTCATTGTCTCTTCATCCCGAAAAACATCCTTTGGATAAATACAAGCTCAGTAATGACGGTAGTTACAGAGCATTAGAGCTACATCGTTATCGTATTGTTTATCGGGTGCTGCAAACAGAGATTCGCGTTCTTACTATGCGCCATACAAGTATGGAACCTAAGGACTATTAGTTTAAAGTTGTTTCGTTACCTTATTAAAGTAACGTCACCTTTATATATCTTATTAGTGCCATCTACACGGGCTAAAATGATCACGTAATTATATACTCCAACATCCTGCGGAACTCCGTTAAAAGTACCGTCCCATCCTTTGGTAGCATCGTTAGTATTATGATATACCAATTGGCCCCAGCGATTGAAAACGCTGAAGTCCACTAATCTCTCGTAACGCAAATTACATATCCTGAATACATCATTCAACCCATCGCCGTTAGGGGTAAAGGCATTGGGGATGCATTCATTGGTATGATCTACACTTATTGTTACTGAAGCAGTGTCCCTGCAGCCCCATGTATTCATTCCATATACGGTATATACAGTAGAAGAATCCACCGGTGTTGCCACAGGATCATTGATATTGGGATTATTGAGTGTGCCATTGTTCGGTATCCAGTAATAATCGAGTGGGTAAGGGCTAAGGTTTATTGCCTGAAGCTGGAGACTACTGCCATACATTATAGTTGTATTCCCGGGGGTTATTTCTATACGTACCGGAGGTGAAGGATTGAATATAACACTATCTGTGCTGGTGCATCCTAAACCACTTTTTATAGTAAGATAATAAGTATAAACTCCGGGTGCCAGGGTAAAAAATGTGGGATTAATAACAGCGGTGTCAGACAGGGATGCCGTAGGCGACCATATGAAAGTATATGGTGAATCAACAGGGGTTACAACCACGGGTATAGTTATATAAGTACCTATACAGAATGTTGTATCATGGATCAGGATATTTACATTCGGGTTTTCTATGCTGTATGTAACACTATGTGACATGTCAGGGCAGCCGGGGTAGGAGGCGGTCACTACATAGGTGATGGTAGAACCCGGGGGGGGTAATAGTTGGAGTAATAATATCAGGGTTTGACACACCTAAAGTTGGCGTCCAACGATAGGAAAACTCTGAATCGCCGGAAGCGCGTATTTGGTAAGTTGCCGGTGGAAAACAGATCCCCGTATCAGGATTATATAAACTAAAAGAGTCAGGTAAGACATGTAGCAGGAAGGAGTCCGTAGCGCCGCATCCGAAAACAGAACTCCCTACAGATACTATATACTCAGCATCACCAGCCACACCCGGCGTCACAATTGGATTCGATATGGTACTATTATTTAAATAAGTTGCAGGCGTCCAGCTATAGGTATAAGACCCGGATGACGGAGTTACGGTAACGCCAATTTGTAAATGCACGCCTACACAGGTAGTTTGCGGCGCCACATTTAATGTTGGCGGATCAACAACCGTTATGGTTATATTCTCATTTTTGGGCGGGCATCCTGATGCAGGATAAATAGCGTTTATATTATAGGTAGTTGTAACTGTAGGGGTGGCTGTAGGGCTAAGTAATGTATTAGTGTTTAGCGTAGCTGATGGCGACCAGGTGTAATGATAGCCTGAGTCTCCTGACGTATTAATATATACATTCTGGCCAATGCAAATAGTCGTATCCGGAGTAATTATATGGAGATGCAGTGAATCGTAAATGGTTAATTCGACGCTATCAATAATGGTAGGCCCGGCACCGCAGGAATAGGGAGCGTAGATATATAGCTCCACAGTTTTAGGCCCTGTGGGAGGAAGAGGCAACCCATATATAAATACAGTGTCGGTAGAGTCATGGACATGAATTATGGTGCTATCGAGTATCGAAGTATAATCTATACCATTTACAGCAGTTCCCCCGATCTGGTAATGGATAATAATGGAGTCTAAAAGAGAACCTGTATTGTGAAAGATGAACATACCGGGTGCGCAACCTCTTACACAATATTGCGCCCCAAAACCTGTATCAGTGGGGTTAATTCCCAATACAGAACTACTAAAGCTATTGGAGGTCAGGCTGCCGGCTTTTAAAAATACACCGGAATCATAAATATCATCTGTGGCGTCTGCAACGCCTATTTTTAAATGAAAAGTATCGCAGGGGGTTACCGGTGATATTGCGGTAAGTGTAGTAGTTAAGCCATCATAAACGATCGTTGTTCCAGCTATATTATTTACATAGTATGCGCAAAAAGGAGATCCTGCGCCCAACGCCCTGCATGTAGATGTTGGGTACCCACCGGTACCTCCGCAATTTACACTGTTTATGCAAACAGGGATGGCAGTGCCCGGAACTATGGCCAGGTTTGGTGTTCCCACGATCCCGGGGCCTGAAATGAAAAATGCGAAAACATCATTAAATGGCGAACAGGTAAAGCTGGTGTATTCTTCAGAACCAAAAACATATTGAAACTTGACCGTATCGCCTGCCGGCCTGAAGTCGAATTGTAAAACACAGGCGTCATACGTTGCAGTGCCCCCGATCAAGGCGCTAAGCTGAGGGTCTCCGGCGGTACCATTGGCTACGCTTGAAAAAAATGAAGCTGGCCGACTGGTGTTAGCTGCAGACCCGGAGGTAAGCACAATACCGCTATCAAAACTTAATGTAGATGTTCCTGAGAAAGTGCCTTCTGCAGTGGCCAAACATGTTAGTGTTGGGTTTAACATGATTACTCCGGGCCCAACCAATTTACTGGCAAGTACGGCAGCGGTGGCACTAGGTACCACAGTTATTTGCCCTATTGAGGTCATAGGAGCAAGGAATAAGGGAAACAATAAAATGATTAAAAAAAGGTAGTTTTTTTTCATTTTTAAATGTTCAAAAGCATGTAATTTTTTACCTATTTTATCTACAAGATAGAGATATTCTTCAAAAAAACAGTAAAAAATATGAATAAAAAGCTATAATTATCATAATAGACATCCTATGTTATAATTTAGTTGGGTAAGTCCAATAATTTCATTTAACGCATTTTTATGTTTTGAATATGCGATCTTAACAGGATACACTGTTACTTTGCTCTAATTTTTAAAATATGATGCATAAATATATTACAGGTACGGGGTTAACTTTATTATTTATTCTTTCTTTTTCCTGCAATAGCTCAAAACATTCGGGGAAATCGCAGGCTTCATTGCCGGGAACCTGGCAATCGCAGCCAATAGTAATTGACGGGGATAGTAAAGACTGGCCTTCGCCCTATCCTAATTACGACTCGAAAGCGATGGTTGCTTATGCTACTTCAAATGACAAGGAAAACTTGTACATAACAATGGAAACAGGTGATGAAATGACCCAAATGAAGATATTAAAGCAAGGAATGACCGTATCAATAGATACTAATGGCAGGAAAGACCCTGAATTTAAAATAAATTATCCATTGCAAAACGAAAATGACCCCCTTGTAGTTGCAAAAAAAGACAATGGGTATAAAAGTGAAGACAAGTCACAAACTGCAACCGGTAAATGGGATAAAAAGATCAGTAAAAGTGCAGATGAAGCTACCCAGTATTCATTAGAGGGGTTTAATTTATGCAATGGGGGATATATGATAACACAAACCACAGCTTGCGGTATAATGGTAAAATTAAGCATTGATGAATATAAAGAGCTTGTTTGGGAAGCAGTGGTACCTTTCAAAGCGATCTATAATAAAAATGTGATCACCGCCGCTGATGCCGGAAGGCCGATCAGTGTGTGCTTTTCGGTAAAAGGCTTTAAAACACCCAGTTCAAATACATCAGATAATAATAGCGGAGGGGCAAGTACAAATACCGGTGGGGTGGGTAGGAATAGTGGCATGGGCGGCCGGGGCGGCGGACGGGGCGGCGCCCCAAAAGAAAACCCTATGCAGCATTTATACGAGAGCTCTAAAACATGGAAGCAATTCGGACTAGCTTATCAGCAATAAAAAGCCTTAATAACTTAATAAAGCATATCCCAACCTTTCAGGTATAATATCATGTCTGTATCAGCGCAGTTACAATGCTAACAGACAAATGCGCGTAGCCTGCCCCTATAGTTGTTTCCTTATTACTGCCGCTAATAACCTTATAAGGAGGTTGATCCACAATTCGGGGTCAACCTTTTTTAGTCGGTACAATATATTTATACAACCGGTTGGTTCATCGTGTCCGGCGCCCCGCCTTTGTTTCCATATTGTCTGTAACAGCCGCCGAAATGCTGCATCTTTTCTTTTTCTTCAGGTGTCATGGAATGCCAGAAGATCCTTTTTTTCAGGTATCCTCCACCCATACCCCTCCGGCCCCTAAAGCCGCCAAATAAAATTTTTGACAGCAGCAATATGCCTGCCGCCTGCCACAATGTTATTGCGCTTACGTGCAGCACTACAGGCAAAATACTATTCCATAAAAGCATTACTATGCTGCTAAATACAAGGATACCTAATGCAGCAATAATAATAACAACAGGTATTTTCCGGATCATGAACTTTTTCATAAGAATTATTTTTTCACAAAACTATGAATGAAGCAAACCGCATTGAAAAGGTATTCGGTAACCGGAGTAAACAGGACGGTGAGAAAAAATAAAAGGACGGCGAACGCAACATTTATATGGTAACTCAGGCCATATACTTTCCTGATAGTTTCCGCCGATCAGATGAATTTCGCTACTTTGTGAATACGCATAACAGGCAATAAAATTTATATATGAACCATTGATTAATAAAAACCGTGGCGATATGTGCCGTTAGCTAAGAGTATTTGTGGTTAAACCCCAACTATTCTATCACAAATACCGTCTATATTCCGATAAAGTTCTGTAACTTCAATATTTTCACGCTACTTTTTCAATATTTTCACGCTACTTTGTTAGCGTATATGAGCCTATGAAGCAGTTTACCCATATTGCTTTACTGTGTTTTTTGTTCATTATCTCAGGTTATTCTGTTAGCGGGGTAACTGCAAGTTTTACTGAAGATCATATATCCGGTTGCTCCCCATTAGTAGTAAATTTTACCAATACCTCTACAGGCGCCACAAGTTATATCTGGAACCTGGGAAATGGCGATCCGCCCACCTCTCTTACTAATCCTTCAACCAGCTATATTACAGCAGGAACCTATACTGTAACACTTACCGCCTATAATGGTTCATCATCTTCTGTGGCTACCGTTGTTATTACTGTATACCCTACGCCGACAGTAATGTTTACGGCCAGTGACACTGCTGTATGCCCCGGCGTACCCATAACTTTCACCAGTACTTCATTATCAGGCGTTGCCGGCCCGCTTACCTATTCGTGGAATTTCGGGGACGGCACTTCCAGCACTGTAGCATCTCCAACACACACTTTCCCGGGGCCGGGGTACTATAATATTACTTTATCAGCCACCAACAGCCAGGGCTGTGTCAGTTCACTGACCAAAGTTGCGTATATACATGTTTTTACTCCTTCTGTTCCCGGCTTTACAGCCAGCCCAACATATTTTTGTCATCCTCCCGGCACGGTGGTGTTTACAAATACCAGTAGCGGAACAGGGCCATTTACTTGTACCTGGTCATTCGGAGATGGCACTACAGGCACGGGCACTACACCTTCTCATACTTATACTGCCTCCGGTTCCTACACCGTTACACTCGTTGAAACAGATGGCGATGGATGCACAGACAGCGTAACAATACCGGCATATATTACCGTGGGGAACCCTATGACGGTAGCTTTTACAGGCCCTGCGACAGCTTGTGTAAATTCTACTGTAACCTTCACCAGCAGCGGCAGCGGATATACATCAACTAATTGGAATTTTGGAGATGGCGGAACTTCAACCGTTGGTACACACATATACACCACCGCCGGCACTTATACTGTTACACTTATCGTTTCGAACGGCCCCTGCTTTGATACAATAACACATACCATAACTATACTACCCAGCCCTGTAACGAGCTTTACAACAAACCCGTTGCAGCCCTGCCCTGCACCGGTAACGTTAACATTTACAGGCACAGCGCCAGCAGGTTCTGCTGTAACGTGGCTCTATGGTGATGGAGGCTCCGGCTCCGGCCTCACCTCATCACATACTTATGCAAGCGACGGTATTTTTACCGTAAGTATGATTGTCGCCAGCAGTAGCGGCTGCATAGACACGATCACAAGCAATGATACTATCCGTAACCTTATCCTTACTGTTTCAGAGAACCCATCAAGCGGTTGTGTACCGCTAACGGTGTCTTTTAGCGCCACTGCCACTACAACGATCCCCGCTTACCTATCCCCTCTGCCCCCGTATCCGTATCCTTATAGTTTAGGATCCTATACATGGAATTTTGGCGATGGGTCTCCTCCCTCCACAAGCCCGTCACCCTCCCATACCTATACCGCGACAGGGATATACATCATTACCGTAACTGCTGTAACCAGCAATGGCTGTCCTGTTACAGCCACTGACTCTGTAGCTGTCGGCACTCCGCCCGTAGCTGCTTTTACCGCTATACCAACTAGAATTTGTTACGGGTTGCCGGATACATTTTTAAATACAAGTACCGGAGCTACCGGTTATAAGTGGCTTTTTGGCGATGGTACGACAAGCACACTTACAAATCCAACGCATACCTACATCTTACCAGACAGCGCTTATACAGTTACGCTTATCGCTTATAATAACGGCTGCCCGGATACAATGATCAGGGTAAATTACCTTACAGTAGATTCACCAAAGGCAATAATAGCATCAAATTATCTTTGCACTCCCCCCAATGAGGTGGCTTTCGGAGATAGTTCTCTTGGAGATAACAGCCATTTGTGGATCTTTGGAGACGGCACTACCTCAACAGTTCCTGACCCCATTCATTCTTATCCTGCTCTAACTACCTATACCGTCACGTTGGCTACTTACAATTCGTCAAGTGGTTGCAGGGATACAACTACGCTGGTAATTGATCTTATGCATCCCACAATAAACTTCACAGCCAGTGATACTGTTATATGCAAGTATGCTTCGGTGCTTTTTACTGCGACAGTCAGCGGTGGCAGTGTGGCAACTTATTCCTGGTATGATAATGGAGCATTTATAGGTACAGGCATAGCGTTCAGCTATACTTTTTATGTCACAGGGTTACACACCATCATGTTAATTACCACAGATACCCATGGTTGCCCGGATACCGTTAAAAAAAATAATTACATTCTTGTTGCTAAGCCGGCAGCCATCTTTACCGCGACCCCAACATCCGGTTGTGTGAACCTTGCCGTTAATTTCACAGATATTAGTACCGATGTTGCGGGAGTAACGCTTACGGGTTTCGCATGGACTTTCGGAGACGGTACAGGCACTGCTGTAACCACCACTACAACTACCCACACTTATATTGCTCCGGGCACATATACTGTCACGGAAATAGTTACGGATAACAAAGGCTGCGCGGATACCGCTACGACAGTTATCAATGCTTACCAGCCCGTAGCAGCATTTTCTGCCGTCCCCACATACCCTTGTGTCGGAAGTCTTGTTAATTTTACGAATGCTTCTACAGGCATTGTAAGTTCATACTGGATGTTTGGTGATGGCGGTACGTCTGCCCTTACTTCACCTACACATGTTTATACTGCTCCGGGTATTTACACAGTTACACTTGTTGTAACTGATACTCACGGATGCACTGATACACTTAAGCGTGTTAGTTATATAAATGTTACACGGCCTGTTGCTGCTTTTGCCGAGAGTGATAGTTTCTCTATCTGTGCCCCCCTGGCAGAGGTATTTACTAATTTGAGCACAGGCGCCATTGCATATCACTGGACATTTGGCGATGGCAGCTCTTCCACCAATTTTAATACAAGCGATCTGTATATAACGCCGGGAAACTATATTGTAACGCTGATAGCCACAAATGTGTATGGTTGTGCAGACACGGTTGTTCATGATGTGAACATATATGGTTATGCAGGAGCTTTCACTTATACACCGGATTCAGGTTGCGCTCCCCTGACAGTTCATTTCAGTGCTACCCTCTCTAATGTGCCAAGTATCATCTGGGATTTTGGCGATGGTACTACAGTCGCTTCACTTACAGGCGATACGGCACATACCTATACCATACCTGGCGGTTATATTCCTAAACTGATCCTCAGTGATAATACAGGATGCCAGAATTCAAGCATTGGCATTGATACTATAAAAGTTGACGCGGTCACAGTAGCATTTACAACAGGCCCGGCATGCCTTAACGATTCAGTTGATTTCATCAATAACTCAACAAGTTACTGGTCAACTATAACAAGCGATTTATGGTCATTTGGCGGAGGTGTCACCAGCACGGCCATTGATCCGGCATATTTTTACAGCGCAGTGGGAATTTATCCCGTAACACTGACGGCAACAGACGCATGGGGCTGTATCGCCACAAAAACCGGAGCTGTAGTTATACACCCCCCGCCTGTCATCACTGCCAGCTCGGATACGACAATATGCGTGGGAGATACTGCTACCCTTTACGGTTATGGTGGTGTAACCTATACATGGAGCCCTCCGGGTACGCTTAGTTGCACAGCCTGCAATCCTACATATGCCGGGCCTGTAGTTATCACAACTTACACCGTTAGCGGGACAGACTCATTTGGGTGCATAGGTACCGATACGGTTACCGTATTTATGCGAACCAAAACAACCAGTGTTGCCTATGGCGATACAGATGTATGTCTCGGTACAAGAGTGACGCTTCACGATTCCGGGGCTACCACTTTTATATGGCTGCCGCATTATGGGCTCAATGATTATAATACAGCCACCACTATTGCTGATCCGCAAGGCACCACTACTTATACCGTTATAGCGCGATTAGGCCGTTGCATCCCGGATACTAACTATGTTACGGTTGGTATCTATCCGTTACCTACGGTTAATGCAGGCCCTGACCAAACACTCCTCGCCGGCTCAACCGCTCAATTGCAGGCCACCGGCACTGATATAAGCACCTATACCTGGTCGCCGCCCGGCACGCTGAGTTGTGTAAACTGCCCCAACCCCGTTGCCAGTATGTCTGTAACAACTACTTATATAGTACAGGTCGCAACAGTGCATGATTGTTTAAGCTCGGATTCGGTTACCATTCATTTATTTTGCAACACAAGCCAGGTATTCATTCCCAATACATTTACCCCGAACGGAAACGGGGAAAATGATGTATTTTATCCCAGGGGCAGGGGTGTTGATCTCATAAAGTCTTTCCGGATCTATAATCGTTGGGGTGATTTGGTTTTTGAAAAAGATAATATCCAGTTAAATGATGCTTCAAATGCCTGGAACGGCACTTATGGAAATATGACCGCAAGGCCGGACGTGTATGTTTATGAAATAGATGCTATATGTGAAACGGGAGAACTTATATTTTTAAAAGGTAGTGTGACAATAATACGATAGGACAAGCCCTGTGACCAATAACTGAAGAAAGAGAGGTGTATGAACAATTTATATAAAAACAAAGTAGTCAAAAAAATCTGCAGACATGCAGTTGCGTTTTTTTTATTCCTCCTGGCACCACCTGTTTTTGTTCATGCGCAGGCCGATATACATTTTTCACAGTTTTACGAAACATCCATACTGCGCAACCCTGCCCTTACCGGGGTATTTGAAGATGATTATAAATTTGGCGTATACTACCGCAATCAGTGGAGCAGTATCGCTAACCCATACCAGACAGGGCTGATAAGCGCGGAGACCCATGCGCCGGTGAGCAGCAGGAATAATGATTTTTTTAGTTTTGGTTTGCTTGGTTATGCTGATGAAGCCGGTGATATAGATCAGAAAATAACTGCTATTTATCTTGCACTCAGCTACAATAAATCAATAAATCCCGATCATAATACTTATTTATCGGTTGGTTTTACGGGGGGGTACCTGCAATATAGCTTTGACGCTTCCAAAGCCACTTTTAATAATCAATATCAAAACGGCCATTTTGATCCGAACAATCCTATACTTGAAACATTGCCCAATCCGAAATTTACCGTTCTCGATGCGGGTGGCGGCATAAATTTAAATTCAAGCAGCGGAGGGGATAACAAGGTTACTTACGTGATTGGGGTTGCCGGGTATCATTTTAACCAGGCTAATTTTTCTTATGCGCAGGTCCCGGGGCTGACCGAGGAAATGCGTTGGAACGGGAATCTTGGCATTAGCATTAATTTTACAGACGCATTGAGATTTATGATACAGGGCAACTATGCATTGCAGGGCTCCTATACTGAAGCAATTTTCGGAGGTTTGCTCAGTTGGACAACAGCGTCAACAGCGTCACAGGATATATTTGTGCTTTCTTTGGGCGCTTTTTACCGTTATGGCGATGCAATTATCCCGGTGATAAAAGTCAAGCACAAGCACATGGCCTTAGGCGTTAGTTATGATGTCAACATTTCTAATCTTACGCCGGCAAGTAATATGCAGGGAGGCTATGAAATGACACTCTTTATGACTGGCTACTATTCTAACAATGATGGCAGGCTTACTGTCTGTCCAAGATACTAATTTCTTCAGGGAAACATAAAATTACTCTAAAGCTGTTGATACATGATACTAAATTCATTGCGACAGCATACTTTTTAGTTTTACTTTTGAGTTTACAGAATATCTTTGCTGTACCATGTCATATTTACAGGAACAAATACAACTACGAGAGCAGGAAATAAAGGCATTCAGCCCGGCAGATGCTACTGAATTGGAAAATTTCCGGATCCGGTTTCTTGGGACTAAAGGCATCGTAAAGGATTTATCAGCAGAAATGAAGAATGTACCGGCTGATCAGCGCAAAGAAGCCGGGCAGCTACTTAATGCTTTTAAGCAACTGGCTGAAAAAAAATACGAATCATTTAAATCCATGCAGCAACAAGGAACAAATAAAGGTCCTGTTGTTGATCTGGCTTTACCCGGTACACCATTGCCAATTGGCACCCGTCATCCGTTACGCATAGTAGAAAATGAGATCGTTTCCATATTTGAAAAGATAGGGTTTAGTGTAGCCACAGGGCCTGAGATAGAGGATGACTGGCATAACTTCACTTCGCTCAATATGCCGGAACATCATCCTGCCCGTGATATGCAGGATACCTTTTACGTATCCCAGGATCCTGACTGGGTATTGCGCACCCATACCTCATCCGTACAGGCGCGTATATTGGAAACGCAGCCATTGCCGGTACGTGTTATCTGTCCCGGCAGGGTTTATCGTAATGAAACTATATCCGCACGTGCCCATTGCTTCTTTCACCAATGTGAAGGGCTGTATGTGGACAAAGACGTATCATTTGCTGATCTGAAACAAACACTATATTATTTCGTGGCCGAAATGTTTGGGGCGGATACAAAAGTCCGCTTCCGCCCTTCTTATTTTCCCTTCACAGAACCAAGCGCGGAAATGGATATTTCCTGCACCGTATGTGGTGGCAGCGGTTGTAACCTATGCAAGTATACCGGCTGGGTCGAGATTTTGGGCTGTGGAATGGTACATCCCAATATGCTCCGTAATTTCAATATTGATCCGGAGGTATATACCGGCTACGCATTTGGCATGGGCGTAGAACGCATCACGCAAATAAAATTCCAGGTCAACGACCTCCGGTTATATTCTCAGAATGATGTACGGTTTTTAAGGCAGTTTCAGGCGTTGTAGTCAGTTATAAAAACGGAAATAGATTAAATATTCAAGCCACATCTTTTTGATGTGGCTTTGTGATAACTGAATTACCTTTTACCTAATACAAGTGTTTGCTGCAACTCAGTTACCAGTTAATGGTAGTCGGGCTACCATTCCCTACAATCAGCGATGCCTGGTTATTACCGAGGAAGGTAATTGTAGCTGTCTGGCTGGTAGTATTGCCTGATAAAGTTGTACCGTTAAATTGAATAGCAGCAGTACCGGATATTATCTGCTTAGTGCTTTTGCTAACTGTAATATTAGTACTTGTAAAGGTGATCGTACCGTTGAATGTATGTTGGTTTGATATTAAAGACTGAATTGTGCCTGTACGTACATAAGTTCCGTTCAGGACGTAATTAGTTGCGGCGGATTGTATGCCACTAACAGAAAAGTGGGCGTTAGTGCTGTCATTTGATGACATAAGAATAACTGAATAGCTGCTGCTGCCGGTAATAGTGGTATTATACTGGGTAGGCACTCCTCCGGTACATATACATGTGCGGCTGAAATTAAGGTCGTAATTATAAGCAAATATAGCTCCGGATGGGCTTACACCGGATATGCTTGAATCAATAGTTTGTCCGCAGGCAAGCGATGATTCGGCGGTGATTTGCGCAGTTGTTTCTGTTTGTGTTGCCAGGCCGCTGCTTGATGCGGATACGGCATTAGTCACAGCTTGTGTGACATCGTTATTAGATATGACATCAGAAGCAGTGGTGGTGCTATTTGCAGGTGCAGGGGTTTCCTTGCTGCATCCGGCAAACAATAGAGCGCCGGCAAAAGCAAGTGAAAAAAGAAAATTTGCTTTGCAGAACTTTAAGGTTATTACTGACAACTTTTTCATAAGGTCTTTTGTTTTGTGGTTCAAAATTAAATAAAATCTTATTGATTCCCAAGTCTATAGTATATCATATTCAAAATGACCGGTTATAAATGAATTGAAATATAGACCATTATTTGCAGGAAATTAAGATCAGCACGTTTTCTGTGCGAAGACGGCTGAAAAGACCGTGCCCTGATCTTTTACATATCATTTTTACCCTATCTTTAGGGTTTTTAAATGGTCTTAGTTACAGGCGCAAGCGGTTTTCTTGGTCAGCATCTGGTGCGTTATTTATCAGCACAAGGGGTTAAGGTTCGTGCCTTGTATAACCGGCATGCTCCTGCCGGCGAACTTAACGCCCTGCCAGGCATTGAATGGGTACATTGCGATCTGCTGGATGTTACCGGGGTAGAAGAGGTGATGCAGGGAATATCAGAAATATACCATATTGCTGCTATTGTATCATTTGACCCTAAAAAGCGGGATGAAATGCTGCATTTTAACCCCGAAAGCACAGCAAATATTGTGAATGAGGCACTGCAGCAGGGAATTCGTAAGATAGTATATGTGAGCTCTGTAGCGGCGCTTGGCAGATCAGGAGATGCAGAAAAAGAAATAACGGAAGAAGAAGAATGGGGCGAAAGCAAGTACAACTCTGTTTATGGCATCAGTAAATACCTTGCTGAAACGGAAATATGGAGGGGCATCGGCGAGGGGCTTAATGCTGCTATTGTAAACCCGGGCATAATATTGGGCGCCGGTACGGGACATGACCTTTCTGCTCAACTAATGAAAATAGCCTACCGGGAATTCCCTTTTTATTCCTGTGGCCTGACCTCGTTCGTAGATGCGGAAGATGTGGTAAAAGCCATGGTTATGCTTATGGATGCTGATATAGAAAATGAACGGTTCATTCTCAGCAGTGGAAATTACTTTTATAAGGAGATTTTTACCCTTATGGCCAAATCTCTTAATAAAAAGCCACCGCGCTACCCCGCTAACTCTTTTATGACCGGCCTGGGGTGGCGCATGAGTAAGGTGATGAGCGTTTTATCGGGCAAAAGAACAATAATTACCAAAGAAACGGCTTTAAACGCCAATATGCGGTCTTATTATAATAATCGTAAGTTCCTGGAGGCTTTCCCGGGCTTTTCTTACACCCCGATAGACCAAAGTATTGACCGGATGGCACGGTCTTTTATAAAATTTTATAAAAAGTGAATGTTTTTTTCTTTATTAACAAAAACAGTTGTAAACTTGCAGCAAGGAAACAATATTTGTTCCAGCCTTTCATTCAGTTTATCTGAAAAATTCCCGTTGAATTAAGCAAAAGAGTTCATAGATAGTCAGCAATAAACTTTATTATTTATTAAAAATAATTATTCAGAAAAAATACAAGCATGCCTTACGACATTTCCCAGTTAAATGATATGCTCATTCCTGAGCTTATTGATGTAGCAGACACATTAAATATTCAGAACGCCCGTTCATTTGACAAACAAACACTGGTCTATAAAATACTCGACCAGCAGGCAGGCAATGGCAAACTGGCCGAAGAAGAACCTAAAAAGCGCCGTGGCCGCAAACCTAAAGAAGATGCAGAGCCTGCAACAGATACTCCGGCAGTTGCGGAGTCTGCAGAGACTAACGAGGCAGGCGATAAAAGACGCCGCGCACGAAAACCCAAAGAAGATTTCGCTCCTGATGCACTCCCCGAACCTGATACTACATCAGACCGCCCAGGGCCAATATTTAAAAGCAATCCGCCTCCCCCGGTTGAAAATAAGGCCGCCCCGGTTGCACACAATACACAAGGCGGAGAAAATGGCGGGATCACAATGCCTTCAACCGACACCCCTGAATTTCAACCCCCGCAGCAAGCAGCAGATTCTGAAACCGAGAAACCGCAGCATCAGTCTCACCAGCAGTTTAACAGGCCCCGCCGCGAAGAGAAGCAGACTAACTTTAATCTTGAGTTCGAAGGTATAGTTGCCAGCGAAGGTGTATTGGAAATGATGCCTGACGGTTATGGCTTTCTACGTAGCAGTGATTATAACTACCTTAGCTCCCCCGATGATATTTATGTATCCCCTTCGCAAATAAAATTATTCGGCCTCAAAACAGGCGATACGGTAAAAGGCAATGTGCGCCCACCGAAAGAAGGTGAAAAATATTTTGCCCTGCTCAAGGTGGAGACCATAAACGGCAGGCTGCCCGATGAGATACGCGACCGCGTACCATTTGACTACCTCACCCCGCTTTTCCCTTTTGAAAAACTTAGCCTCACTACTACCGGAAGCAACTACAGTACCCGTATCATGGACCTGTTCACGCCGATAGGCAAGGGACAGCGCGGCCTTATAGTGGCGCAGCCCAAAACAGGTAAGACCATGTTGCTTAAAGAAGTGGCAAACGCTATTGCGCTGAACCATCCCGAATGTTACCTGATGATCGTGCTGGTTGACGAGCGCCCCGAAGAAGTTACTGATATGCAGCGCAGCGTTCGCGCTGAAGTTATCGCCTCAACATTTGATGAGCCAGCCGATAAGCACGTAAAAGTATCAACCATAGCCCTGCAGAAGGCAAAACGCCTGGTGGAAGTGGGGCATGATGTGGTGATACTGCTCGATTCTATTACCCGCCTTGCCCGTGCGCATAATACAGTAGCCCCGGCAAGCGGAAAAGTTTTGAGTGGTGGCGTGGAAGCTAACGCGATGCAGAAACCAAAACAGTTCTTTGGCGCAGCCCGTAAAATTGAGAATGGCGGCTCACTTACGATCCTCGCTACTGCTCTTATTGACACCGGCTCTAAAATGGATGAGGTGATCTTTGAAGAATTCAAGGGTACCGGTAATATGGAGTTGCAGCTTGACCGCAAACTGGCTAACAAGCGCATATACCCTGCCATAGATATTACCTCTTCGTCAACCCGCCGCGATGACCTGCTGCTCGATAAAGACGTGCAAAATAAAATGTGGCTGCTCCGTAATCATATTGCCGATATGAATACAGATGAGGCTATGCACTTCCTCCTCCAGCAGATGAAGGGCACAAGGAGTAATGAGGAATTCCTTGCTACAATGAATAAATAAAAAAAAAGAATTATTGTCCGGTGTATGGCAGCCAAATCAAATAAAGCTTCGTTACTGATCGCGGAAGATGAAGAAAGCCTGCGTGAAGCGCTGAAGCTGAACTTAGAACTGGAAGGATATGAAGTAACTACCGTGGACAACGGTCCGGCAGTTATAAAAATGGTGAAGAATGAATACTTTGACCTTATCATATTAGACATCATGCTGCCCGGCATGGACGGTATCACGGTATGCGAAACTATCAGGATGCAGCATAATGATGTGCCTATACTTTTCCTGTCTGCGCGCAACAGCAGCGCAGACCGCGTGGAAGGCCTGAAAAAAGGAGGCGATGATTACCTCACCAAACCATTTAACCTGGAAGAACTTCTGCTTAGGGTAAATAAACTGGTAGTCAAAAACAAGAAGATCAAAGAACCGCAAACCATGGGTGACACTTATGAGTTTGACGGCTGCAAAATAGATTTCGCTGCCCATGAGTGTGTGGATAAAAACAAACAAGTACAGGAACTGAGCAAAAAAGAGGCCGCGCTGTTAAAATTACTTGTAGAGCATGAGGGCGAAGTCGTTTCCCGCGAGCAGATACTACAGATAGTATGGGGTTACAATGTTTACCCCACTACCCGCACCATAGATAACTTCATCCTCAACTTCCGCAAATTCTTTGAAAAAGACAGCCGCAACCCAAGGCATTTCCATTCTATAAGGGGTATAGGGTATAAATTTACGAAGTGAGCCATTTTAAAAAGATAAAGTTTATTTAATGCAGGGTCAGGAACTCTGTATTATCCCAATCCATATTTATCTAACTTTACGTAGATAACATTTTTATGAAGGCTGTAATTACCCTTTTATTCTTCAGTTGTTTCCTACATGCCCGGTGCCAGACACCAGAAGAGGCATGGGATTTATACGCTCACAAGAAATATGATGAAGCATTAGAACTATCATATAAACTGATCAAAAATGAAAATAATCCGGCATCTGCAAATGAACTGATTGGCAGAATATTGGTTGACCAGGGAAAGTATGACGCAGCAATACCATACTTACAGCAGTCACTAAAACTTGACGATGACAAAACCTACATTTCAGGTTGGAGTTATGTGTACTTGGGACGCGCTTATATAATGAAAGGGGAAAAGGAAAAAGGTGTAACTGAATTAAAAAAGGCAATTGATTTGAAATCAACAGCAAATTCTGTAAAGCAGGCGCAGTATATACTTGATAATATAGATTACATCATACAAATGCAAAACATGAATACAGGGAAGCATAATGCATTAGAACCAGATTGGGTAATTATTGAAGGGAAGCATATCATTTACTATTTCCAGGACACAACTAACAGGTCCTTCATGATACCTCTTTACATAAAACAACATGAGGAAGCTTACCTAAAAATCAACGAAACATTCCAGGCAACACTACCGAAAAAAATGGTATTCTATGTTTGGAATGACCGGGCGCTGGCTAAACAAATACTACACCGGGATCTTGGGTTCACAGATCCCGAGGATTGTATAATCAATACAGCAATAGATCAAACTGTCGGACATGAGATGACGCATGCATTATCCTATTGGGGATGGGGATACCGGCCAACAAACAAAACAGGTTTCATAAATGAAGGGGTAGCGGTAGCATTTGACCAAACTCAACGTGATAAAAATGAAACAGCACGAAATGCGATAGCCGGTAAAAACATACACAGTGTGCTCGATATATGGCAAAATGAACGTGCCGGTGCTGATCTCATTTACCCGGTTGGAGGGGCTTTTGTTAGCTATTTATATAAAAAATGCACCCCCGAGCAATTTAAAGACATTATCAAAGACCAGACAGTAGAAAATACACGGACAATGTTGGGGATAGTAGCTTTTAATGCAATGATAGCAGAATTCAATACAATGATGGGATTTCAATAAGCTTCGTCATAGATAGCATCTTCATCAGAATAGCCGGCAAAAAACTGTGTCATCGTATATTTTTTCCACGACTCTTCATCTGTAGCATCTTCTATAAGCACAATGACTCTTACATTCTGGTCTGATTTAAGTTGATCCTGGTAAGATGCTGGTATCTCAATAGCATCAGATGAATGAAGTTTTGTTTGAAATTCGATCGCTTTCATTTTTATTATTGAGTTACTTTCTATAAAGTTACGAAAAGATAGTAAAATGGTGAATTTTACCATTTTAGCTCCGGATCATCGCTTTCACTTGTCTTCCTGTTGGCAAGCCTGCTTTGTATCTTTTGTAGCTGGCGGTCATATATGAGGCGGGCTATTTTATGGGCTACATCATCATCCTGAAGCACGGCATTTAGCTTTTTCTCGGATATATCAAGGCGGTACATGAGCTGGAAAAATGTTTCCGGGCCGCGCTCCAGTACCTTAACGATCCTGTCGGCAAGTAATTTCAATATGGCTTCTTCCGACAAGGTATCGGGCAATTGCAGGTCCCAATCCTGCTTCAGCGCAATTGCTGCTTCCTGTAATACACTATCAACCATAATTGAGGCCAAATTCCCAATAACAAATTCCTAATTCCACCCTTAAAACATTTTGATCTTGTCCAGCACCAGGTCTTTTACACTTGCTAATGATATGCGCTCCTGGAGCATACTATCCCTGTGACGGATGGTTACTGTCTGGTCTTCTTTTGTCTGGTGGTCAATGGTAATGCAATATGGGGTGCCAATAGCGTCTTGTCTGCGGTAACGCTTGCCGATGCTATCCTTCTCTTCATAAAAGCATTTGAAATGGGGCTTGCACTGGCCTATGAGTTCACGTGCTATTTCAGGTAAGCCATCTTTTTTAGTGAGCGGCAGCACAGCTAATTTAATGGGCGCCAGCATAGGGTGAAAGCTAAGCACAACCCGGCTGTCCTGCTTTTCTTCCGTACTCAGGTCTTCTTCTTTATAAGCTTCGCTGAGTACCATCATTATGGTGCGGTCAAGTCCAATGGAAGTCTCCACTACGTAAGGAATATAATGCTGGTTAATATCTGTATCGAAGTAAGTAAGTTTCTTACCACTGAACTGTTGATGGTTTTTGAGGTCAAAGTCTGTGCGGCTATGGATGCCTTCTACCTCTTTAAAGCCCATCGGGAAATCATATTCTATGTCACAGGCGGCATCGGCATAGTGCGCGAGTTTCACATGGTCGTGAAAGCGGTACCTGTCCTGTGGTATGCCTAGGGTCAGATGCCATTTTATGCGGGCCTCTTTCCAGTGCTCATACCATTCTTTTTGTGTGCCGGGCTTAATAAAAAACTGCATTTCCATCTGCTCAAACTCCCTCATGCGGAATATAAAGCCGCGTGCCACAATCTCATTCCTGAATGCCTTACCGGTCTGAGCGATACCAAAAGGAATTTTCATGCGCCCTGATTTCTGCACATTCAGGAAGTTGACAAAAATACCTTGCGCTGTTTCCGGGCGCAGGTAAATAACATTCGCCTCTTCTGCCACAGAGCCTATCTCTGTTGAGAACATAAGATTGAACTGGCGTACATCTGTCCAATTGCAGGTGCCGCTGATAGCGCAAACTATTTTGTTATCGTAAATAAGCTGTTTTAACCCGGCAAAATCATTTGCTGCAAGCAGGTGGTCCATTTGCTGTAAGATAGCATCTCCTTTCTCCTTATCCAGGGTTTCTGCATAGCCCTCTATCAGGTGGTCAACCCTATACCTCTTCTGGCTGTCCTTATTGTCTATCATCGGGTCACTGAAATTGTCCACATGCCCGCTTGCCTTCCATACCGTAGGGTGCATGAAAATAGCGGCGTCAATACCTACTATATTCTCCTGCATTTGGGTCA
>Ga0207062_1111_pt1 | contig 21361 bp, 18 predicted proteins | sample Alteio_BWMinCont_28_FD_153266 | JGI IMG/M metagenome (GOLD analysis project Ga0207062, IMG submission 153266) | Enriched cells from forest soil in Barre Woods Harvard Forest LTER site, Petersham, Massachusetts, United States -... | ecosystem: Environmental > Terrestrial > Soil > Temperate forest >... | reverse complement strand
TATAGATACCAATATAATTTTAGATTATTTAAAAGAAAAAAAGGTAAAAATAACCTATTTTGATGGGCGTCCAACTTTTGGAGTTTGCTTTGACATTGCAAATTATATTTATCCTGAAAGTAATATTATTATCTCCAATGCCGATATTTATTTTAATGATACCCTAGAACTATTAGTACATTATTCTCTTGAAAATAAATTTTTGGCACTAACCCGTTGGAATCTGACTAAGGATGGAAACCTTATTCCTTATATTTGGCCTAATGGGCAAAGAGGAGAATATTCTCAAGATTCATGGATTTTTAGAACCCCACTTAAAGAACTTTTGGATGACAATATTCAGCTCGGAGTGCCTCATTGCGATGGGCGTATTGCCTATGAAGCAAAAAGAGCAGGTCTGGAAGTTATCAATCCTTGCTTAAGCATTCAGTGTTGTCATGTACATTTGACTGGTAAACATAATTATACTGCATTGCCTTATCCAAAGGGAAAAGCAATTAAGGTTGAATGGATTGCGCTTGAAGCGGTGAAGTTGTCTCTCTGATTTATAGAAAAAGTGAAGTTATTGCTCGATAAGACAAAAGCCATTTTGCATCACTTAATTGTGTGCTTAAAGAATTTTTTTTGCGATGATCAAGCTTTAATATCTTTTGAATTTGTTCAACAAAATAGGGCCGAGAGAGTACTTGCGCTTCTTTGCTCGATAAAAACTTTTTAATATTTTCAATATACGAGTTATAAGTTTTTTCATCCATTTTTTGGATAAAATCTAATAATTCTTGTTCGCTTGCAAATGCGTCTCTTGCTATAAAGCAATTTTGTGGAATATAATCAGCAATATTTGAGGCGCCGCTATAAATGGGAATGCAGCCAGCCGCGAAGCACTCAAATATTTTTTCTGTGATATATCCACGCACATTCTTGGTATTCTCATAGCACAGATAAAATTTATAATTTTTTATTTTGTTAATTTTATTTAATCGTCGATCGCCATTGAATGGTATTCTTCCTTTATAATTTTTAAATTTGGTAGGCCATCCAGTACCAAAAATATCGAGGTTTCCCGGTTCATTTTCGCAAAAATTTACAAAATCCATGCGCTTTGGATGATTGGATAATTCATGAGAACTTATCCAGTAACTTGAAACTAAAACGCATAATTTCTTTTCATTAAATTTTGGCAATTTTTCGATCATAGGAATGATATCTGTCCACATGATCCAACCGGGTAGCCAAAATATTCGCTTGTTATCAACAAAATCTTGATTCCAAGTAAATATTTTACTGTAATTTTTATGGTAACTTGCCGAATGACTCCTCGGGTTAGAAATGTGCGTTTCACAGGAAAACAATATTCTTTTTTCTAGAGGAATCTTTAATAATAGTTTTAAATCGGAATCTTCTCTGGGCACTTCTTGGGTAATGACATATTTAACATTTTCAAGATGAGCAAGGGAATTAGTAAGGATGAAATTATATCCAGAAAAAATTGCTTTGAAAAAAGGCTCTTTAAAGGCAAAGTAGTTAAACAATTTATCTTGTTTATTGAAGTTTAAAATGTCTGATTGGTGCCATGCATAATTATAGATTGTTTCACGATATTCATCAATGCGTGAAGGATCAAATTGAGAAAGATAATTTACAAAAAAATAAACGTTTTCTTTACCATAGGCACTTATGCAGGTAAACAAAAGTATGCTATTCAATATGTGTTTCATTGGTTATTTTCCTAATTCTTTATCCCAGTCAATGTCCCAAATATCTAAATCTGCAAGTTGATTTCATAACAATATTAATCCTTATCATCTTTGTCATCCTCATCATCCTGCCTGCCCTCCGTAGCTCATTTAGAGCGTAGGATGGGAGTGTGGCCGTTAGGCCCTATCGTCGTTCGGTACGCTTACGCTACTCACGATGATGTGGAAAATTACATCTTATTTTTTTAATGTTTAGTCCTTATCATCCTGAGTGTGGCCGTTAGGCCCTATCGAAGGACCAGTCAATGTCCCAAATATCTAAATCTACAAATTGTTGTTTGCCATATTGCGCAAACCACTCAAGAACTTGTTTTTTGCGCCATACTTCAGGCTTTTCTAACACTGAGCTATCAATAAAATTATAGTGATCAAACCAATCGTCAGGGACTTGTGTTACCTTTAAATTGGTTTCATCCTTACTTGGGGCATAGAGAGCATTAATGTCATTTATTGCTTTTTCGGGATATCTAATGCGCTCTAAGCAGCGATACCATGCCTGCTTAATAAGTAAATTTTCCCAGTTAACAAATTGAAAGTGCATAAGACCATAATCAGGATCTTTAAGCTTAACGGTTTTGCCAATTAAATTTGTAGGAATGTGTGGGGTATGAATAAATCCATTATTTTTATAAAAACATTTGCCATCATCGCAAAAAATGCAATTGATATAGCGAGGTTTCCATGGTGAATCGTCGTCACGATAACAGTTTGTATTACGCCATAAATTATAAAAATATACATGCATCTTTTGGCCCGGCTTTAATCTGAGAATCTTGGTGCGTAAATAGTTATTTTTTACACAGTTGGCGGTAAACATTTCATCAGCATCAATAAAAATGAAATGAGTTCCTCCAATTTTTCTGCCTGCTTCTAATAATTTATTTTTATCACCTGGTTCATCCCGATACCATTTTTTTTTGCGTAGAATTATTTCTATATTGCATGATCGAGCGAGTGATTTAATTATTTGTGCGGTGTCATCATCAGAAGCATCATCAAGTATTACTATAGAATCGGTAATTAAGGATAAGGCGCGTAAGCATTGTTCAATAAGTATCTGCTCATTACGAACTGTTAAAAGTCCTACAATTTTTTGAGCTTGTGTTACGCGTTCCGACTTTTTTTCATAGTTCAGATTTCTTCTCATGGGGTAAACATTGCAGAAAATTAAAATTATGAGAGTGCCTTTTTTAAATAATTGCATGAATTTGTCTCCTTTTTTTTTAACATTTCAATGTTTCATTAAGATAACGTTTGAATTTTTTCAAAGTCAATGCATTTGATCCTGAAAATAATTTAGAAAGATCATTTTCTTGAAAACGTATCAACAAAAGAGGTAAGGTAACAACAGGGATTTATATAAGGGGGAACTATGAAAAAAGACTTTTTTTGCCTTGTTTATTTTATTATTGCAGTGTTGAGTGGGTATTCTTACTCAAAATCTCCTGAAATTTCTATAATTACTTCATTATACAAAGGGGATGAGTTTATAGTTGGTTTTCTTAATGATATTACTCATCAAACGATTTTTAATAATTGTGAGTTGATTATCATTAATGCTGCTTCTCCCGGAAATGAAGAGTCAATAATAAAAAAATATGTAAAGAAACATGACAACATCATTTATAAAAAGCTTGATTATGATCCTGGTATTTATGCAGTGTGGAATATGGCTATAAAAATGGCACAAGGGGAATTTATTACTAATGCCAATGTAGATGATCGTTTGGCTTATAATTGTTATGCAATTCATCTTGACCAATTAAAGAAAGCTCCTACCGTGGATTTAGTTTATTCAGATTGTTATATGACCAAAGTTCCTAATGAAACATTTGAAAAAAATAATGCGTATAAAATTATTAATCGTCCGGAATTTTCAAAGAAAGAACTTAAAAAAAATTGTTTGCCTAATAATCATCCAATGTGGCGGAAATCTATGCATTTAAAATATGGTTATTTTGATGAAACATATAAAATTGCTGGTGATTGGGAAATGTGGCTTCGTGCAGTTAAAAATGGATCACAGTTTGTAAAAGTGCCTTTAATACTTAGTTTATATTATGAAAATCCTGAAGGATTATCGACTGATCAAAATGGCAATTGGAAAAAAGAGTTTTTGCGCGTTTATCATGCATATAAGAATATATAAGGATTTGCGGCTATGGAAATAAGATGCTTTTATTTTGGAAGATCCTGCGGCAAAAGCCTCAGGCCTTCCATCTTAATTTGTGTGCGCATAGCGCACATGATAATTTCCACATTATTATTCAGTAAAGCATTCTTTTTTTTATTTTTTTTTGGCATTATTGGTGCAAAGCAAGATCATCCAATGGTTGTCCTCATCCCTTCGCATAATAATAATCAATTGTTTCAAGGTGTGGAGCGGTATAAATTAAATTTAGATTCAGTTTTTAAACAAACGTATGAAAATTATCGAATTTTGTATATTGACGATAATTCAGAGGACGGAACTGCCTCACGTGTAGAACATTATGTAAAAGAAAAGGGTCAGCAGCATAGATTTACTTTAATAAGAAATCTGCAAAGATATGGGCCCAGTAGAAATCGTTATGTTGGTGCTCATTTATGCCAAAATCATGAAATTGTGGTGATATTAGATGGTGATGATTATTTGGCACATAAAAATGTGCTTAACATAGTAAATGATGCATACCAAGATCCTAATGTGTGGCTTACCTATAGCCAGTTCCAAACAGTTCCAGATAATAATTTAAGTGGGGGACAGCAAGTGCCTCATTGGGTGATTGAAGAGAATGCCTATCGTCAATATGGTTGGTATTATCATTCATTAAAAACATTTTATGCAGGATTATTTAAACAGGTTGAACTTAAAGATCTTTTATATGAGGGTAAATTTTATCCTGTTTCAAGTGATTTAGCCGAAATGCTTCCTATGATTGAGTTGAGTGGGGGGCGCTTTAAATTTATCCCCGATATTCTGTATTATGCAACTCAATATGCGCACAATGAAATGCATGTTTTTGGAAAGTCATTAATGGCTAAAATGAGTGCTCATATTTTGAAATCTGAGCCATATAAGCCCTTAGCGCATGAATTTGTACGGGAATCATATGATGCGAATACAAAAGCTGATATTGTTATTTTATTTAGTAATAATGCTAAAAAATTAGAGAAATTATTATATTCTCTTGAATCAAATATACTCTGCGGCCAAGGAACGATTACCGTGTTATATGAAGATATAGTAGATGATATAGCTGCTTATTATTCGATAATAAAACAATTTACAGGAGTTAAATTTATAAGATTGACTCAAAGAAGGTTATTAACTCAGGTATTAAAAGAAATATTACAAAATTTACCAAATTCATATGTACTTTTTGCCAGTGAAAAAAAAGCTATCAATCACTCAGTTTGTTTAGCAGATGCAATTTATGCTTTAGAATCAACGTTTGCATATGCTTTTTGTTTGTCTTTAGATATTTCAGATATAAGGGCCAGAGAAAAAAAGTTGATACATCATATTCAAGACTCGCACCATCTATCTGAAAAAGTGTATGCGTGTCAGCTCGATAATGTGCAATCGGTAAAAAATTATGATCAAATACTTATGACATTGTATCGAAAAAAAGATATTCATGAAGTATTAAATAACAGTATACGAAGCAAAGAAAAATTAACCTATGAGATGAAGGCTCATAGTGTCAAAAATAGAAATATTTGCTTATTACTTGAACAAAAAAAGGTTGAATAAATTAGGTTATAGGGGAAAGAGGGGAAAGAATGGTTGGATATCGCGTATTGGCGTTTATAATGAGTTGGCTTGGTATTTCAAGTGATTATGCGGATATAGTTTCAAATAAAACGATACCTTCATATTATTTTGATTATTCTTCACGTCATCCAAACTTATCTTTGCCTAAAACTCAGGGTTTTAATCTACAATCGATTGAGGCTGTAAGATGGTCAAAATTAGCGGCTAAACATTTTAAACATTATCCTATTTATCCTGAATTAAAAGAAAATACTGAATTTATTTTCAAGCCGATTGACCTTGTAACGTCATGGCGATTTGATGTAATTGCAAAATATATTTATGCAAAACATCGTGAACTTGCCGTGAAAAGTGATTGGGCAAAAAATTTATATGCAGAACATTTAAAAGTTTGGGGAAACTTTAAAGAATCTTGGCCGCCAAAAAATGGACTTGAAGATTTTTTAGCTTCATTTCATGCAACGCTTGATTCGGTAAAAAAGGAAGGATTTAGCGCTCATTTTTCGTGCGTGCCTATTGATAGTCGTAAAATAATTTCCAATGGAGCACATCGTCTTGCAGCATGCTTATTATACAATAAAGATGTCGTTTGTAAGTATTATTCCAAATGGCATGCACCTATTGCAAGTGCAGAATTTTTTAAAATAAATAAGAAACATGTTAAGGATGGCCTTGCAGAAAAATATTTGGATGCGATGGCCTTAGAATATTGTACGCTCAAAAAAAATACGTATATCGCCCATATCTTTCCTATTGCCAAGGGAAAAGACGAAGAGATTCGTTCCATATTTACGCAATACGGCAATATTGTGTATGAAAAGAAAGTATATTTGCATCATGAAGGACCATTTAATTTCATACGAATGATTTATGATAAAGAAGATTGGCTTGGTTCTTGGCATAATGATTTTTCGGCTGCTCGGCATGATGCCAAAAAGCGATTTCCTAAAAATGGTGCACCATTTAGAATTTATCTTTTTGAATGTGAAAGTTTAGAAAAAGTTAAAGACTGCAAAGCTAAAATAAGAAAATTATTTGGAGTAGAGAATTATGCGATTCATATTAATGATACACCTGAGCAAACTTTGACTTCTGCTCAAGCGCTCTTTAATCAAAATAGTATTCATATGCTTAACTATTCGAAATTATCTAAATTTCCTTTTTTTGAGAAATATTTTAATGAATATAGCAAATGGCTTAAAGCAAGTGGGGTAAATCAAGAACATTTTTGTGTGGATAGCAGTGCAATACTCTCAGTTTATGGCATACGCGATTGCAAGGATCTCGATTTTATTCATCATGGTTATGACAAAGAAGCAAATTCTACAGGTTTGCAATTTGTTTCGAGTCATAATGCATTTATGATGCATCATACTTTTGGCCTTGATGACATTATTTTTAACGCTGAAAATTACTTTTATTATAAAGGGCTAAAGTTTGCTGCTTTCCATGTGGTGAAAAGCATGAAAGAAAAGCGCAATGAGGAAAAAGATCGAAAAGACCTTAGCCTCATTGAGAAGCATTTTAAAGCGATGAAATAAGGGGAATCATTGGTTTTGAGCTGTAATATGTTTGAGAAATTTTATCTCAAACATAATGACGAATAAGATCTATTATATATTTCAATCCAATGATATGTAGAACATATTTTAGGACAGTATAACTTCTGAAATCTATAAGATTTTCAGCCCATTGCTTTGCTTGATTGCCAAAATCTAAGACTGGCTTCAGTTCTATAGGTTTTAAAGAAATCCAGTCATGATTTAGTAAGAAATTTTTCAGCTCTTCCATGTTATTTGCAATGACTCCATTTCCATATCGTTGATGAAATGCCCGTAACTTTTCATCAAAAGGTATTATGATATAGGGAATACCTAAACTATATGCAATAATGGCTCCATGAAGTCTTGTAGTGACAATTATCTTACTTTTACAATAGTCCATAATGATATCTTCTATTTCAGAAATTTTCTTTTCTTGGCTAAAAATATTATTAACCATTTTAAAATTTGAAACATTTTGTTTAATTGTAGAAATTATTTTTAAATTTTCTTCATCAGGAACGAGAGTGTTATGCGATGAATATAAAATTAAATCTGAATTTTTCTCAACAAAATTTCTGAATTTTTGTAAATATACTATTGTGGGACAAGCAGAAACAGATCCTTTTTGTAAGTTATAATATTTCGACGTTAGTTCGTCTCTTACATTAATTAACTCACATCTTTGCTCAAGTCTTGCTATAATTTGTTTATTAACTCCTTCATTAATTTTTATTTTTCCATTGGGTAAGCATATTCCTACGCCCCATACTATCAATGGTATTTTACATTGTTTTAAAAAATTTCTATAAAATGCTTCGAAGCCTTTATGAAACAAACCAGCTCCACCAATGATAGCGCATTTATAATTTTTGTTTATGAAATCAAAGTCAATATTTCTATCATGCATATTCCAAAGATCTGTATTTTGCCCCAACATATTACGAATTCCTAAAGTGGGTAAATAATCTCCGATATTGAGTTGGGAAGTAAAGCAAAATTGAACGATTTTAGATGTTGCTGCGCGTTTGTCTGGCGCGATTGTCGACATATCGCAAAATGAAGGATTATCATTTGTATCGTTTAAAGCATAAAGCTCTTGAAAATGGGCAAAGAAAAAAATTACTATGAAAAAAAAACAATATGCGCTCTTCATTATTTTCCTTGATTAAATTAAGTTGTTTTTCTTTTTTCAAAAAAGAGTCCTATTTTTTTTTGCATATTAATAATTTCTTTTTCTATATAACTAACAAGTGATGAAGGTATTTTTTTTATTTTTTCAAATAGTTTCTTTAAATCTTGACTACGCAATAAAATCATAGAGTTGTTATTAGTTGATATTATTGATGGCATGCATTCAAATTTCCATGCATATATATCATTTATTATTTGTTCACATGGAAGTTGACCTTTTTTTGAAGGATCTCCAAATGAACTAAGATCTATGGAATAAAAAAATGCATGAGCAAATGTTTTTTCTAAATGATTTATGCAATCTTTAAAAGGTATAGCATAATTCATTGTGAGCTTATCATGAGTTAGAATTGTATAATTTACAGAATTTATAAGTTTATCTAAATCAGGTAATGTTTTTTTATTGTAAATAAGCCATTTAATTAAAGGATATTCATTTTTTACTTTTGCATATTTTTTTTGAAATTCCTCAGGTATTAAAACAAAATGATTTTCCGAGATATTAATATATCTTTGTGTAGAGTCTAAGTAGTTTTTAAGATTTTTGGGTGAGCTTGCCTCAATAAGAAAATTAATAGAAGCGAGCTTACTTGGAATTTGTACATCATGTATAGATAGTTCCATTTCTGGCCGTTTTAAAATATCATAAGGTGCAATTGTTTTTAAAAAAGAAAGACAATGAATTTGTAAATCTCTTGCAATTTTAAAATCATTAATAGGTGTATCTACATTTCTCAATAACAATATTTCAGGAATGAAAGTAAATCGATTACCACACATTTCAAGTATAGGGTAAATAAGTGCATTATCCTTACTTGTAGGAAAAAATTTGCCAATGTAAGGAGCTTTGGGTAATAACATTTCTTCCAGCCTTACCCGTTGTGCGATCCAAGCATAAAATATGCGTAACCCTGACCATATCCAAGTTCCTCGATAATTTCTTTTAGTTAATTGGTCTGTTGATACAGGTCGGGCAAATCCAATTAAAGAAAGTTTACTTTCAATTGCTTTTTTTTCAGGAAGATTTTTATATTGTGCATACGCAAACCAAATATCATAGGTAGAAAAATGTGCATTGATTTGTTTGAATATTTGATTATGAGCTAAGGCATCATCGCCGTCAAGTTCTACAATAAGATCTTCAGGATGGCACATATGAATCGCTTTATACATATTGGCCAGTGCTCTACGATTATAGGAATTTTTAATGAGTGTTATTTTATTTTCAAGATGATTTGTTCTGATAAATTGTTCAACTAAGGTACCGGTATGATCAGGAGAAGCATCATCAATATATATAATATGATAATTACTGTAGTCCTGCATAAATACCGAAGATAAATTTTGTTCAAAGTATTGTGCATTATTATATGATGGAATAATGACGGTAATTTTTTTTTCAGGTATATCATTGCGTGGAAGAGGAATGAAAGCTGGAGCATAGGCCATATGGCATGAATTATTAATAATTTGATGATAAGATTGCGTATTCATCATCAAGCCTTTATTCCAGGTATCTAATAATTCTTGAGGGGTAAAGATTGCTTCATTTCGACTATTCCAATCTTGTTGCACTAAATTTAAAGGGATATTGAGGGCTTTTGAAGACTTATAACATAATCCTATTTTTGATTTATCGGCTTTTCTAGCCCATTGACCTTCAAGGGTATCGGGTGAATGATAAGAAAATTGATTGAATTGCTCAATAATATCGGCTTTTCTATAGAGCGCTAAATCGAGCGTATTTGGATATCCCCAATAACTTTTCTCGTCCAAAAATGTAAAGGCATATATATCTTTGCCAACTTCTTGGAATGAAGGAATTTTGAGTGAGAGAGCATGGTTATCATGTGTTATATTGCTACCCAAACTGAGATAAAAACCAAATGCATTATTTTTTTCAAGTGCTTGAATGCAATGATTTAGATTAACATAGTCTTTGACTATAGCATCATCATGGGCAAAAAGAATATAGGGTGTTGTTGATTCATTAATATATTTAAATAATAGATTTTTAAAATCGTTTGTTGTGTCATTGTCTTGTGAAACAAAAATTGTCTGTGGAAAAAGAGCATGAATCTCATCAAATGCTTTTTGATATTGCCGTGAACTTGAGCGATATACTACATAGATTGTCGCAAGATTTTGAGCATAGGTTTTAAGTGATGATAATAAAGCATGCAGTTGGAGTGGGCGATCAAAAGAAAAAATAACAAGATCAGCTTGTTTTTGCACAGAAGTTTCTGTAAATCCTTGTAATGCATATGAAATGCACAACATAAGTATCGCGATAGATCGGCATATATTTTTTCTTGTAGATAATATCATTCTTTACTCCTTTTTAATTCTTGCATATTAGAATCATAAAGGAGCGGCTAATAATAATTCAACCTTTTAACCAATTATCTAAGTAACGATTGATCAATTTTTTTTATTGAAAAAAAAGATATACATAACTTACATTATTAAAGAAGAATAAACTTACAGCTACAAGGATTAGAAATGAAGATTCAATTATTCTTTTTTATAATGAGAGTATTACTTCTGGGATGCATTAATATCGTCTTTTGCAATGATAAATCATTTGTTTTTATTACTGCCTCATACAATAATAAAGAATGGTATCAAAGAAATTTAGATTCTGCTTTTAATCAGACTTATGATAATTGGCGCATGATTTATATAAATGATAATTCCACTGATGGCACTGGAGATTTAGTTGAAGAATATATTAGGAATAATCAGTTAGAAGATAAAATTCAGCTTATTAATAATAAGGTGCGGCGCGGGCATCTTGCTAATCAATATTATGCAATCCATTCATGCAACAAAAAAGAAATTATTGTCATTCTCGATGGTGATGATTGGCTTGCACATAATGATGTGCTTTATTATTTAAATGATGTATACCAAGATTTAAATGTTTGGCTCACCTATGGTCAGTTTTGGTATTTTAAAAAAAATGTTAAAGGGTTTTGTCGGCCAATTCCAGCCAAAGTAATACAAGATAATGCCATTCGGGAGCATTGTGAATGGTATTATTCTCATTTACGTTCTTTTTATGCAGGACTTTTTCAATCAATTAAACGTGAAGATTTATTCTATAAAGGCAATTTTTTTCCAATGGCAGCAGATGTGGCGACGATGTATCCTATGCTAGAAATGTGCGGCGGAAGATTTGTATGTATTCCCGATGTTTTATATATTTATAATGATAGTAATCAATTGAGTTTTCATCATGATCAAGGTGATAAACAAAAAGAAATTAGATATGATATTTGCCATAATCGGCGGCGTTATACATCACTTAAAAAGCAACCTTATTGAAAAATGAAGGTGTTAAATAACATATTTTTTTTGGGGTAAAAAAGTTATTTTTTTATACCTAATATAATTAATAAATTCTTGTCTCATAAATGAGATTCTAAAGGTGATATGTGTATTTTCGTCAAATCCTTTTGGAGAATCTAAATAAAATGGAATTTTTTGATTATCAACATGTAAATATATTTGGGTAGGTTTTTTGTATTTTGTAAAAATCTCTAAGCCCAGTTGATAAGCAAGCATAGTAAATAATGGTTGTTCATAGCGTGCCCAACCAAACCCCAAAGGGCATGTTCCATCATCCTCAAAATTTTTTAGATCTTTTGTAAGCTCATAAACCGGTAATAGAAATTTTTCATACGCTATAGTGCATGTACGTGAAATACCTATTAAACCTGCTTCTACTTGAGGCAGCTCTAAAATCCATTTGTTATTTTGGCTGTCTAAATTAAATTTTTTTATAATATAGTGCGTGGTATGATTTTTATTTAAATTTCCCGCACGATTAAGAAAATATCCTTTCTGTATAATATGGGTAAATAGATCATCTAAGGGGCGAAAGGTTAAATTGCCTGCATCTTGCCATACGACATAAGGAAATAGATCTAAGGCTTGTTTAATTACTACAGGTTTCCAAGCATACCATCCAGGCACCCATTTATTACCAAATACATTAAATGGCTTTAATAGATCGGGGTGAGTGAGTTTCACTTCATATACTTTTACCTTCTCCATTGAATTAATTTCATCGATTTGCTTTTTTGTAAGTCCTAAATTAAATACGGCGATTTGGCCTAAATGATCAAAATTTGATTTATGAATACTGCCAATTAATGCTTTGAGTCCGTCAAAATATTTAGCATTTGCTGCCGTACAAAAATACTGGGGATTATAGCAATATGAAGAAAAAAAAGAGAACGTGTAAACATAAATGATTTTTTTAATTTTCAAGATAAATTCCTATCATCAATTACTCAATAGCTATATCTTTTAGCTTCCATAAACCTAACGATTTATCTTTATAACGAGTGAATCCACCTTCATTGATTAATGTAATAGGTTTTGGAAAATTAAAGGGTGGTAATTCAAGATTCACGGCATGCCAACTTCCCGTTTTTATATCTTTGTTATTTTTTGTTTCAGGAAAGCAGGTGGTTAAAAGATACGTAGATTTACTTTTTTTAAAATTTTTTAATGCAGTAACTATATCTGTATTACTTAAGTGTACCAAACAATCTCGGCAGAAAATAATATCTACTTGGGGCAAAGCATCTAAAATAATATTTTGATGTACGAACCTTCTTTTTAGGTTCCCATATTTTGCTTGAACTTCTTCTATAAGTTTAGGAACAATATCTCCGCCAATATAATACGTTAAAAAATCAAGATTAACTTCTTTCATCCAGAAAAAGTCGCCACATGGAGCATCAAGCATAGTTTTAGCATTTATTTCTTCTAAAAGTTTTGGAATTTCTTTTCTGATAATTTGTGTTTGCTGCAAGCTAGAACCTCCTCCTGAAATTGATGGACCGGCCCAAAAATGAGTATCATAAATATTGGTAAAAATTTCTTGTACTTCATCAGGTAAAAGTAAAGAATGAAATAAAAAAACTATAAAAAATAGTAGATGAATAGTTTTCATAAAATTTCCTTATCATAGATGACTTTTATTTATTAGAGTTAATATAGGAGAAATTGAAAAATAAAAAAAAGAGTAATGGCAAAAAGGATAAAAATGCCCTTTAGTTAAACGCAGTTATATCAGTTCTAGCGGAAAACAAATCTTAAAGAAGATACTATGTATTATATGTTAATATTTATTTTAATATATTGTACATCTGGGTGTGCTGAACAACGCACTTGCGAAGTAAATATTATTTTTATCCCACCGCAATTACAGATTTTTTATCTCAATCAATTAAATAATGAAATGAAAGTTTCGAGTTTTCCTTATTTTTTACGATCAAAAAATCTTGAAGTTACTTAATTTTGAGCATACTGAATAAAGTTTCAATCAAATGAGACACTGAGAATAAATATGCTTGCGGACTTTCCATGAAGAATCGAATATTATCAAGATATTGTTGATAAACCGCTTGCGGCATATTTTTTAAATAATCATATAATTGGGCATTACTCTTAAAATCTTCGCGGTGAATAAAACAGTTGCCAGGCACATAGACTTCTATATTATTTGCCCCCCAATAGACGGGAATACATCCGGCTCTAAAACAATGGAGCATTTTTTCAGTGACATAGCCATTAAGATTCTTTTGATTTTCATAGCAGATACAAAATTTATAGCCAGCGAGCGCCTCAATTTTAGCTAAAATACGATCGGTGCCTTTGCGATCCATCCCTATGGTGCCTTTATAATTTTTATAAGGAGTTTTCCACCCACGGCTGCCATAAAATTCAAAATCACCTTGTGGTTTAGTTTCAAAAAATTCAACTATTTCTTTTCGCTTGGTATATAATTCATCGGTATGATTAGAGGGTAAAAAACCTGCTACCATGGTGCATAATTTTTTTTGACTAAATTCAACTAAATGTTCAAGCATGGCCAAGCTATATTGTGGATAATAGCTTTTGTAATATTTTTTGTTATCAATTAAATCATCATTCCACGTGAGTATTTTAGAGAAATAAGCATGATTTTGTGGTTCATAATTATAGGGTTTCACGCATGGTGGTTCCCACAATAATAGTATGAGTTTTTTTGGATCATAGTGCTTTAGTTTTTCTAAATCCTTAATAGGTACATCATTAATAATTAAATATTCAAACTCTTTTAATCCCTCAAGAGACACCGTTTGTTTAAAAGTATATCCCTTAAGTGCAAAAGCCCGCTTTATTCTATCCCAGGTATCCATAGAAGTGCCAGAATCAGAAAATAATTTTCCTATTGACCCGGTGGTGATATAAATAGTTTTCTCTGCAGAAAATAAAGTGCACGTGAGTACACTTGCAATTAAGCAAGCAAGGTATTTTGTTTTGTTTTTCATCCATTCCCTTTTTTATTTTCTTGCAAGTTTTATGGCTTTATAACCCACCAAATTCTTTTTTGTCTAGGGTCTTGATTTATTTTTATTTGTTTTATTCCAAAGAATTCATTTACAGCTTTTTTAACTCCTGGCCATTCATTACCATAATCATCGCCAGATAGAATGCCTCCGGATCTAATTTTTTCATACCAAGCCTCAAGATCTTCTGATACTGCTTCATAGGAATGTTGACTATCAATAAAAACAAAATCTAATTCATTAGAGTTAAAGGTTTTAGATGCATCAATAGAGGTGCTTCGCATTAATGCAGACCGATCATCAAAGACTTCTAATCGTTTACTAACTTTATAATAGAGCGCATCAAAATGTTGCTGCGATAAATTCATAGGATCGTTATAATTATCAAAATGTTTATAAGGATCAATACTATACAGCTTTTTTATCTTTGTATTTTGTAAAATAGCTTCTGAATGAGTGCCAAATGCTACGCCTATTTCGCACCCTACTTTTAAATCGAACTGATGGATAAGTTTTGGTAACACATGATAATATTGTTTCCAGGCACCTACCAATCCGCTTTCAAGATTGTTTAAATCATTGAGAATGCGGCTTAAAGCCCTCTCAGATAAATGAGTAATTTTTTGAAGTTCATAATTAAGTGCTTTGGTATAATAAACCGCCATAAGTGTTTTTTTATCAACAGGTGAATAAAAATGGATTACAAAATCGCCAGGCTGAAATTCGCCTCTTGGCTCAGTAATATGAGAGTTCATAACTCTTTGATGCATAACTTTAATATGTTTATTAAGTTCCTTTTTCGTCTTTAGTAAATGTGCCAGTGCAGCTTGCTCCCAAAATCCACTGACATTTATAAATTGTACTTGACTATATATATCTTTGAGAAGTTGCTTTGACCACTCACAATTCCTAATCAAAAAGCTTCCGGTATTCAAATTTTTTTTATTCGCTTCTTGTGTAATGATGAAATTATAATTGTTATCAATAATTGATTCTAGTTTTATATCATCATTCATGATGAGACTATCGGCATCAGACCAGAAAATCCATTCGTAATCATCTAAATGTCTTTCTATTGCAAGAATTTTACTCCATGCAGCAGGTCGAGTTAGGTCTAATTTTTCATGATGTAAATATATATCATACCCATGTTTTTTTGCGTATGCTTTTTTATTCCAATCGCTATATTGGCCGATATTTTTATATCCATCGTCATATAAACTCACAATGGCAATTTTAGGTTTATCTTTTTGTAAATTTTGAGAGTTGGTTCTTATATTTAAAAAAATGAGGCATGAAATAAAAATAATTTTAAAATTCATTTTTTTTTCCTTTAATGAAGATTTTGCGATTGATTATGCTATAAGTCTACATTTCTATTATTATCTTTTGTCAATGAATGTAATTCTGTTTTGTAAGATTATTTATTCTTTATTGAAAGCAAGGATAAAAAAAAGATAGTTTATTGCTTATGAAGGGAATGGCGTTGGCCTTCCCGTCGATATAAGAATTTCCAGAAGACTTTTAGGAAAAGCATGAAGCTCTATTTATACAATTATATGTTAGGTTTGGCTTTATTAATTGGTATGTATAGTTTTAGCCTTGATAAATCGTTTGTTATAGTAACTGCGTCATATAATAATAAAGATTGGTATCAAAAGAATTTAGATTCTGTGGTTAACCAGACTTATGATAATTGGCGGATGATATATATTAATGATCGTTCGACTGATGAGACAGGAGTGCTCGTTCATTCCTATATTCAAGATTATGGATTAAAAAATAAAATTAAACTTATTAATAATTCATTTAGACGTGGGCATCTTGCAAATCAATATTATGCAATTCATACGTGCCAAAAAGATGAAATTATTATTATTCTTGATGGTGATGATTGGCTCGCCAATAATGAGGTGTTAAGTTACTTGAATGAGGTGTATCAAGATCCCAATGTTTGGCTTACCTATGGACAATTTTGGTATTTCAAAAAAAATAAAGAAGGGGTTTGCCATCCTGTGCCAGACTCAGTATTAAGAAATAATGCGTTTCGAGATCATCCGGCATGGATTTTTTCCCATCTTCGCTCTTTTTATGCAGGCCTTTTTCATATGATTAAGCTTGGAGACTTATTATTTGAGCGTCAGTTTTTTCCAATGGCAGCAGATGCAGCGACCATGTTTCCTATGGTTGAGATGGCAGCCGAGCGCGCATTATTCATTTCTAGAATTTTATATATTTATAATGATGATAATCCACTGAGTTTTTATAATCAGAATAAAGAACTGCAACAAAAAATATCGCACAAAATAAGAGGAAAGCAAAAATATCAAAGGGTACAAAGTGTTACTTTTGTAGAAACTGCGATAGCCTAAAAATTATTATTAACTAAGGTATGAAAATGTATATACGATCTCTTATAGGTATATTCTTATTATCTTTAAGTCATTTATTATTGGCAGTTAATACTTTAACATTGAAAAATATGAGTGTTGATTTTGATGAATCTATGGGAAAGGGGTCACAATTTTATAAAAGATGTATTAACAATGATATAAAATATAATTGGTGTACATTTCCAAGAAATCCATTTGAATTATTTTCTTTTTTTAAATCATTATATCTTAGGAATAATTTAAATAATGTTGTTTGCCAAATTAATCCTAAGATTCCAAAGATTATTCATATACAATGGATTGGAAAAGAATTCCCTGAAAAGTTTCATAAGTTTAGAGAAAGTTGGATAGCTTTACATCCAACCTGGACACATGTTTTGTGGACTGATAATCCTATAAATTACAAATTTGGCACTTTTATCAATGATGTTAATACGTTAAAAAGAGATTTATTATCGGGAAAATATGCAGGGAAATCAATTGTGCTGGACATTAAAAATCTTATTTTTGAAAATAAACGGTACTATTTAGAAAGTAAAAATATAGGGGAAAAGACTGATATTACTGCATATGAGTTTGTATATCAATTTGGGGGAGTTTATATAGATGTTGATTTTGAATGTTTGCAATCATTAGACATATTGCATCATTGTTATGATTATTATATAGGCATTCAACCTCTTGATGAAACTTTGGCATTAGGAAAAGGTATATTTGGGGCTATCCCTGGACATCCAATCTTAAAGCATTGTATCAGTACCATTCAGAATGATAGAAACAAAAATGAAGTAATAAAAAGGACGGGGCCAATTCATTGTACGCGATCTTTTTGGGCTAGCGCACCTACTGCGCCAGGCATAAATATTGCATTGCCAGCAAGCTTTTTTTATCCTGTTAAAGCGAGCGATAAAAATTTAACCAGAGAAGAAATGAATACACTCGTGAAACCAGAATCTTTTGGAATCCATCATTGGGCAGCAAGCTGGCGTTAATTCGAATGGATTACACTTTTATAATTGATAAACAACATTTTTTAACACAAACTAACAAAGATAAAAGAGGTAGCTATGAAATATCTTCGTTTCGTTATTTTATTTAATCTTTGCTTATGTGCAGGTGCCCCACGCATTTCTATCATTACTTCTGTCTATAATGGCGACGAATTTATTGACGGTTTTTTGGCTGATATTACGCGCCAAACTATATTTGATCAATGTGAACTTATCATGATCAATGCCAATTCTCCCGGGAATGAAGAAAAAGTTATTAAACAATATATGAAACAATATCCAAATATTATTTATCTAAAATTGGATCATGATCCAGGACTTTACGGCGTTTGGAATATGGCAATAAAAATGGCTGCATCTGAATATATCACCAATGCAAATTTGGACGACCGACTTAAACCCAATTGTTATGAAGTGCATGCCAAATATCTGGATGAAAATCCCGAAATAGACTTGGTGTATTCAGGATGCTATAAAACCACGATTCCTAATGAAACCTTTGAGCAAAACTCTCATAATAAAGTGATTCCTCACAGTCAATTTGAATTCAATAAAATAGATTTGCTGAAAAGATGGATTCCGTACCCCAATAATCATCCCATGTGGCGGAAATCAATGCATAGCAACTATGGTCTTTTTAATGAAGTATATACAGTAGCAGGGGATATGGAAATGTGGATTCGTGCCGCAGTTTTTGGCAATGCGCAATTTAAAAAAATTACCGGATTTTATGGGCTTTATTATTTGAATCCGACAGGGCTTTCCACTGCACCAAATACACTGGATCATATAGAAAAGAAAAAGATTATGAAAAATTACCGCAGGATGGGGAAAGAGGTATTTGAAGGGGTTGAGTATTTGGAGTAATAAACTCTCAATTTATTAAATTAGTTAAAACCTAATTTTAAGGATAATTCGGATTTAGTTCTTCCTGAGTTTCCATATAGTTGATCTCTTTTTCAATAAAGGTTTTAGTAAATGTTGTGCCATCGTGATAGGGTATCCCTGATCTTTTTATGAGAAAATTTGATTTTCTCGTTTTTAAAATATCGATAAATTTGTAAACAGCTGTATAATCTGCTTGATGGGATCCACAATGAAAGGAAATAATTGGAAGTTTAGGAGTTTCAATTAATAACGTATCTAAATTGATCCAAGCGACTTCAGGTTTAATCATGGGAGCTGCCAGAGTATTAAATATATGTGCATTAAATTGCGGAAGATCTACTATTGCTCCTTTGAACCCCAAAATAGTACTATAAAGTATTGCGCCATATCCACCCATTGAGATACCTAAAGTAAAAATATGATCTTCTGAGACGCCAGATAAAGATACAAAGTGTTTAATGATATTTGAATAATCATTAATTAATGGATTATTATGTGTGCCACAATACCAAGTGCAATTATCATCTTTTAAAAATAGATATGATGTATCATCCCAATTTTCGTTATTCCAAAACCATGACCAATAAAGATATTTCTCACCACAATACGCAAAACTAATTATCAATCTTTTAGGGTTTTTTGCAGGATAATATACGCAACGTTGGTTAAACAAGGTATGTTCGTATTTACTTTTTACATATGGTGCCCAATTAGGATCACGAAAAATATCATATTCGATATCATCTTGTATATCTAGAACGGGTGGAAAATTAGTTGAAGCAAGTGAGCTTGCAAGACTGATAAAATAAATTAAAAATATTTTATTTTTCATATTGATTCCCTATTTAGCATTTTAAATAGTTTTGCATATTATATATGCGGTATGCAATGATTAATTTAAATTTTTGAAAAAAAACTGAATGTTGAGATATATCAGAAAAAATAAGTGTTTAATGGAATTAATTATTTGGAGTGAGAATTTCACCAATTTAAATCTTTTCATAGCCCCATTTGTATATCTTTCTATTGAAAAATAGGTAGTAAAAAGAATATTTTATGTACTGTGACAGTAAATAAAAAATACAAAAGGAGCAATATGATGAAAAAAATCTTAAAAATTTATGGGTTTTTAATTTTGTTTGTAATGGGACTTTATTGCAGGGGAGAATGGTATGAAGATAAACAGATCATCTCAATTTCAATTCCCAAATGTGGAACTCATTTGCTTTTAAAGTGTATTCAATTATTAACAGGCAGAGATTTTATAAACTGGACGCCAGCAATATCTGAGGCTACAAATGAGAATTTTCAGTTAATAAATTTTTATAAAGTTTCTATGAATGCGCTGCAAGCATTGACTAATCTAGATAATTCTTTATTTTTAAAAACCCATTTATTTTATTCTGAAGAATATGCTGCATATTTATCAAACGAAAAATTTATTAAGTTTTTTATATATCGAGATCCTCGTGATATGGCTGTATCATTTGCTTTTTTTATGCCAAAGCTTAAAGACGAGTGGCCCTTGGCACAATCAATGAGTTTCGATGATCTTCTTTTAGATATTATTACTGAGGGAAAAGTCTTTTATAATTTTCATCCACCTGTAATTGGAGGCGTCGCCGAATTATATAATGCTTACTTGCCTTGGCTTAAAATACCTAACATATTGATCATGAGATTTGAAGATCTTGTTGGTCCATTGGGAGAGGGATCTGAGCGAGCTCAATTTAATACGATTAAAAAAATTGCTAAACATTTGGGACAGCATTTATCTAATAAAAAAATTCGAGATATTGCAAAAGAAGTTTTTGGCAATTCTTATTCATTTCGAGAAGGTAAAATTGGTTCGTGGAAAAAATATTTTAAGCCGGAACATATTAAGGCATTCAAAGAAGTAGCGGGCCAAACATTAATAGAATGGGGATATGAAAAAGATCTTAATTGGTAAAATGCAGGTAAGTTATTATTTTTAAGTCCTCAATTTTCATAAAAATTTTTTTATAAAATTGTATTTAAAAATGTTTTCCATGATTTAAAAATAATTGTATTAGAATAAGTTTGTTTTACACGTTCATAGGCCGCATTGCCTAATCTTATACGTTCTTGGGGATGTTCAATTAAATATTGAATTTTATCTGATAGGTCTTGCACATTATTATTTTTAAATAATAATCCTGAGACCTTATCTATGATCATACTTGCAGTACTGGTTCCTTCGGCAACAACAATAGGCTTTTTCATCGCAGCTGCTTCTAAGTTTGCCAGAGAAAAGTTTTCAAAATAACTTGGTAGTATATGCATATCACTATGATATAATAATGCAGGCGTATCATCAATAGAACCCAAAAAATGCACATAATGATCCAACTTTAAATTATGAACTTCAGATTCTAAAGATTTTCTTAAGTGTCCTGCGCCTGCTATCATTACATGAATAATAGTTTTTTTCTCATATATAAGATTTGCAATAG
>Ga0207062_1112_pt1 | contig 21481 bp, 5 predicted proteins | sample Alteio_BWMinCont_28_FD_153266 | JGI IMG/M metagenome (GOLD analysis project Ga0207062, IMG submission 153266) | Enriched cells from forest soil in Barre Woods Harvard Forest LTER site, Petersham, Massachusetts, United States -... | ecosystem: Environmental > Terrestrial > Soil > Temperate forest >... | reverse complement strand
TCCGAGACCATATAGAAAAAGATCAGATAAAAGAAGCCCAAGAGAAGCGCCAGAAGGGACGTCGCGCGCGGGGCTTCGGGGGTTCCGCCGCCCAGAAATCGGAGATGAGTTTGATGAAATCGATCTCGCCGGCCCCGACCTTCCTCGCGAAGGTCTGGATATCGTTCAACAAAACATAGCAACACGGCACCACCACGAGCGTCAGCACGGTGGAGAAAGCCAGGCCGCTGATGACCGTGATCGCGAGCGGCCGCCAGAGATCGGAGGCCTCTCCTTTCTGAATCGCCATCGGGCCCAGACCGAGGATCGTACAAATGGATGTCATCATGATCGGCTCAAAACGTTCCTGTCCCACCCGGAGGACGGAACGAAGCAAGGAAAAGGAACTCCCCGGAGCGGCGCGGGAAGAAGCGCGCATCTCGTTCAAGCGATCGATGAGAATAATGGCGTTGGAAACCACAATCCCTCCCAACATCAACAACCCGATGTACACCCCCATGTTGACCGCGGTGTGCGTGATCCACAGAGTCGGCATCGTTCCCACCGTGGCCAACGGAACGGTCAACAGAATGATCAGGGGTTGCGTATAGGATTCGAAGAAACAGGCCAGGATCGTGTAGACAAGCGCTAAGGCCGCGCCAAACGCCATCGCGAATTGGCGCTGGCTTTTCTCCAACTTCTTATAATCTCCTCCAAATTCATAGTGGTAGCCGATCGGAAGATCGAACCCTTTCAGTGCCTCGGTGGCCTTCGTGATCGCCGTGCTGAGAGCCATGCGGCCTCTGTCCGCGCTGACTTCGATGTAACGCTCTTTATTTTTCCGGTACACTTCGCTCGGGGCCAAAGAAAGCTGGAATTTCACCAGCTGATCTAAAGAGACCAGTTCCCCGCTTCGGGTCACGATCGTGAGCTTATGGACGTCATCGAGCGTGCGGCGATCTTCCTCCGACAAACGGGCCACCGTCTCCACCTGCTTTCCCCCCGTGTTAAAATAGGTAGCCCGCAACCCCTTCATCATGGCGTGGAGATTGTCGGCGATGTCCCGGATGGTCAAGCCGTAGCTCGCCGCGCGCATCTTGTCCACCACCAAGCGCACCTCGGGACGGCCGGGTTTGTAGCGAAGCTTCAGGTCGGTAAATCCATTGACATGTTCAATCCGGCCCGCGATATTGACCGCCAGATCCCTCAGCTTTTCCGGCACGGGACCGTAGACGTCGATGGACACATCCTTCGAACTCTCCGGTTCAGAAAAATAAATGAAGGCATCATACTGAGAGCCAAACTTGCCGACCTTGGGACGCAGCTCATCGATCACGTCCTGCACGGAACGGGCTCTTTCCGATTCCGGGACCAGGGTGACGTAGATCTTGGAGGACCATCCCTCCACCTTCGCAGCGACATTTTTGACGGATTTCTGAACTTCCGGAACGGTGTTGATCAGCTTTTCCAGGTCGGTGACGATCTGGTTGGAAATATCGATCTTGGCGCCCGCCGGCAACTCGACGAAGACGACAAACTCATCCGCTTCGGTGTTCGCGCTGAATTCTTTTTCAAGTTTGTACTGATAAATCAACAAGGAAGCCACGAAACAAAGAAAAACGCCGCCCAGGATTTTTCCTCGATGGCGCACGCACCATCCCACCATACGCCGGTAAGCGCCAAACACGCCGCCAGGGCCCATTTTCCTCTGCGCTCCCGCCCAATACCCCTTCCATTCCTCGACCACCCCTTTCGAGTAAGCCTTCGTGAATTCATTCAAACGGTTCCGCTGACGCTGGACTAACCCTTCCGAAGTCGCCGGGAAAAGCTCGATCTCCTCCTCGGCCGGCGCCGGCAGGGCGGGAACCGACCGCGCGGCGGCGACATAGGATTTGACCCGCCCCGTGAGGCTGGCCCAGCGTTTCTGAAAAGCCAGTGTCACGGCGGGAGGAAGAGGATTGGCGCTCATCTCTCCCGCGGGGATCCGGGAACACACCAGGGGAACCAGCGTAATGGACACGCACAGCGAACTCAAGAGCGCCCAGAAAACGGTGAACGCCAAATCCGAATATTCCATCTTGACCTCTTCGCTGACAAAATCCAGCGGAGCGAACACGATGACCGTTGTTAATGTCGATGACGCGATGGCGAGCGACATCTGCCGCGTCGCGTCCACGCAGAGCGTTTTGACATCCACCGTCTCGCCGTTCTTATGGGCGTGGTTCTTTTTCTCCATAATGTTGCAGAGCACGACAATGGAGTCGTCCACCATGCGGCCGATCCCGAGCGCCAGCCCCTGGAGGGCCCTGACGTTCAACGTCACGATGTCCTTGGTCAGCATGCTCTTGATGTAGATGGCCGCCAAGGTAATCAGAATGGACGTGGGAATTGAAATGAACACGGCCAGTGTATGCTTCCAGTCTTTCAAAAACACCCAGATGATAAAGGCGGTTAAAAATGCTCCGTGAAAAATAGCGTCGCGGACGATATTAATCTGGCTTTTGATGAAAACAGATTGATTTTTCGTGATGGTGAGCTGAATGTCCTTCGGCAAAGTGGTACGAAAATCCTCGAGGAGCGCTTCCACGCCTTTCGCGACGCTGACCGTGTTGGCCTGGGTTTCTTTCTGCACGTAGATCGACACGGTCGGTTGACCGTTGAAATGGGCGTAAGATTCCGCGTCCATGTAATAGTCGCGAACGGTGGCGATGTCCTTCAAGCGTATCCGGGAGCCCTCCCGGGTCACCGCCACGCCGAGTTCGCGCATATCATCCAATGTCTCAAACGCCCCCATCGTGCGCACCAGATAAGTGTCCCGGTCACGATCGTATTTTCCGGAGAGCAGGTTCACGTTGTTGTTGCCGAGCGCGTTAATCGCTTCCAAAATGGAGATTTTGTTCTCCTCAAGGCGCGACTTGTCGAACTCGACGAGGATCTTGCGCTCGCGCCCGCCGCCGATCTCGACATTCGCCACTCCCGGCACGCGGGTCAGCCGCGGCTTGAAAGTATTCTCCACGAGATCTCGCATCTGTTCGGGGGTTTGATGGGCGCTGGTCAGAGACATAATGACGACCGGTTCGTCATTTTCCTGGAAATGGGCGACGATCGGTTTCTCGGTTTCCTTGGGGAATTTGCTTTTGATCTTGGAGAGCCGCTCGTTCACGTCCAGCGTCGCGTCGTTGATGTTGGAGCCCGGCTTAAAGGACAGCGTGACGGTCGCCCGTTCTTTTTTAGAAACGGATTGTATTTCCTCGAGGTTCGCCAGAGTTCCCATGGCGTCCTCGATTGGCTTCGTGACCAGGAGTTCCACATCTTCCGGAGGTATGCCGCCGCGGATATCCACGATGACGGACACAATGCTGGAACTCGTGTTGGGCATGAGGTCGACGGGGAGGGAGAAAACGGCCACGACACCCAGGAGCGCCAAACCGATGTACACCATGCTGATGGCGACCGGACGCTCAATACTGAACCGGGTGGGAGACATCAGCGTTAATGGAAGGGCATCGTTAAAGAACGCCCGGAATTCACTTCGTCGACTTCGACGCTGGTAAAATCCTTAAAGTCGTAACGTTTCAGGAATTTCGCCATTTCCCCCGCCGAAAACGGCAGGATGTCCTTATCCAAAGCGACCGGAGGCTTGCGGGTAATATTCCCAAAAGACACTTTAAGGGCCCGGACCATGGAGCCAATCGTGCCGGAATCGTCAAGTAAACGGTCCGGCTTCACCGCCTCTTCCGGCGACGGTTTCCTGATTAAATCCAATTGGAACAAGAATCGTCCGGGTGAAGTTTCGTACTGACCGCTGACATCGCGCACCACGAAATGGTCCGAGACCCGGCCCTTCTCCGAGAGAACCCGCTTGAGACGCTGCGCGGCCGCGCGGGCCAAGAAAGCCGGAAAATCAACATCTTCCGCCCACGCTTCCGGGGGCGCAACACCCGCTCCTTCTTTTTCCGACCCGAGCGCCAGGAGCAGGACTTTGAGGAAATCCAGCTCCGCGGGATCGATAAAGTATGTTTTGCCCTGGATCTTTAACTCCACGAGCGTTCCGTCAAAAAATTCATTCCGGGAGATATCATCCAGCATGACCCGCTTGACGTCGTCCACGTAGCGAATGAACACGAAGCGGTTGTTGGGGTCCTGCTTGTCGGCGGCGACCACGACAAAGAAATCAACCGGCGCGTCCGTGGATAAACAGACCCGGGAGAGCACCGTCATCAGATCCCAGGCTTTCTTGCCTTCCCCCTCCTCCGAGGACAGCAAAACGCTCATGAGATTATCGATCAGGACGCGGGCCGTCAACGTCTTGCCGACCAGCTTCACGTCGGCGTCGACGCCGTATTCCGTGCGGCTGATCTTTTTCACATCCTCAACGATCTTGTCCGAACGATAGGTCGGTGAACAACCGGTCAGAACAAGACCTGCGAGAATCCATAAAAATTGCGAACGATTCATGAATGATTCCTTATCCGGGAATTTGTTTCGGCGTCACGCCACCCAACAAGGGAACAGAGGACTTATCGGGCAATTCCTTCTTCGGGGCGGGACTCGGAGAGGGAGTCCGATGCTCATCCACCCAGATATACAACAACGGAATGACAAGAAGAGTGAGGCAGGTGGAAACAAACAATCCGCCGAATGTCACCACGGCCATCGGCTGGGCCAGCTCGCTTCCCCGGCTTAATCCCAGCGCCATCGGCAGCACACCCAGAACGGCGGTCAACATCGTCATGAAAATCGGGCGGGCGCGGTCCCGGGCCCCGTGGATCGCGGCCTCGCGCGCGGACATTCCCTCGGCTCTCAGAATATTAATATGGTCAATCAGCACAATTCCGTTGTTGACCACGATGCCTCCCAGCATGACCATGGACAGCATGACAATGGCGCTCAAGGGGGTGTGGGTCACCCACAATGTGATGGCCACGCCGATGAACGAAAATGGCACGGTGAACATGATCACAAACGGCTGCCACAACGATTCAAACTGTGCCGCCATAATCATATAGACGAGCGCCACGGCCAAAAGTGACGTCATTCCCATTCCCCCGAACGATTCTTTCATCCTCTGGCTTTCACCCGCCAGCGTAAAGGTATAGTTCGTCACGTTCTTATAGCCGTCGACGATCTTTTGAACATCCTGAATCACGCTGTCGACGCTCCGCTGAAAAACCTCGGCCGTCACAATCACGGCCCTCTGCTGGTCCAAATGCATGATCTGGCTCGCCCCCACGCCCTGCTCGATCGTCGAGACCGCGTCCAGAGGCACCATGGTTCCCTCCGGGCTGTAAACGACCACGCGGCGGATATCATCCGTCGTCGCCCGATCGAGCGCCTTGAGTCTCACCAGAATGTCGATTTCCTTGCCCTCTTCCTTGAACTTGCTGGCGACGCTTCCCTTAATAGCGATGAGGGCGTTTTTGGCGACCTCGGAAACGTTGACGCCGTAGGCGGAGCAGCGGTCCCGGTCGACTTTGACGCGCGTCTCCTGCGAGGGCAGGGGGAATGAGGATTTAACACTCTGGGTGCCGGGAACTTGCGAGATTTTCCGGACCAATTCGTCAGACAGTTTCCTCAACGTGTCCAATTCCGGTCCTTTGATCTCGATCTCGATGGGAGAACCGCCGGAGAGAGCCGCCCGCAAAGGACTGTCTTGAAGGATATAAATTAATTCCCCCCCTTCCAAGGATTCGTCAGGAACCAGGCTTTTGAATTCCGCCAGCGCCTCCTCGGAAGACCGGTGAGCGTCGCGATCCATCAGGACCGCGCATTGCGCCTGATGCGCGCCCAGCGCGTTGACCTCATCGACGCTCTCGTCGCTGTCGTCCGAGCCCACGCTGACGGTGACGCTCTTGATGCCGCGGATCCCTTCCAGAATCTGCTCCACCTTGGAAGCGACGCGGTTCGTCACCTCAAGCCGGGTTCCCACGGGCATGTTCACCTGAACGATGAATTGCCCCTGGTCCATCTTCGGCATGAAGACTTTTTCCTGGTTGAGCAACAAGAGAGCGCTCCCGGCGGAAAGCACGATGAGTATATTCACCACGGTTTTCCGGTGGGATACCACCCATTCGAGCACCCCTTGGTATCTCCCCAGGGACTTCTCCATCGCTTCCTCGGTCAGCCCGGTCGTGAAAACATGCCAGAAACTGGAAAAAAACCCCTTGATCTCCGACCCAAAGCTGCGGCCCTGAATGATCAGGCCTCCGTCCTCGGAAAGCGAATCCGGAGCCGGCAGCGCCGGCAGCGTCTTACCATGAAGAATACTTTTCAGGTGTTCCACGGAGAAAATCTTCGGCATCGTGATGGGGTAAGCGGCCAGCCGGGGAATGATCGTCAGCGAAATGACCATCGAAGCGAACGACGCGAACGCCGTCACAATAAACAAATCCCGGAACAGCTGCTGGGCGACCCCTTCGACAAACCAGAGCGGAAGAAGCACGGCGATGTTCGTCAACGTGGAACTGATCATGGACGCCGCGACGTCGCCGGCCCCATCGATCGCCGCCTCCTTGGGAGGTTTTCCCAGAACTTTATGGTGCCGGACCACGTTTTCCGCCACCACGATTGCGTCATCGGAAAACTTGCCGATGGACATGCTGATGGCCGCCAACGTCATGAAATTGAGCGACATTTTGTCGAAGTAAATCATGATAAAGACGAGAAGAAGGGACAGCGGAATCGACAAGCCGACGTTGAAAGCGTCACGAAAACTTCCAAAGAAGAAGAAAAGAACCAGCAACGCCAGAATACCGCCCGTCAGCGCCTCGTCCCGCATACCGGCCAGCGACTCGATGACATATTCGGACTCGTCATAAACGACATCCACGTGCATATCCTTGGGCAAAGCCGTGGCCCTGAGATCATTCAAGGCATCCTTGACCCGTTCCGCCACCTCCACCGTGTTGACGTCGGCCTGCTTCTGAATCGAAATGGAAACGTTCTCCTGTCCGTTGTAGCGCGCCTCGCTCTTCTTTTCCTTGACGCCCTCCTCAATCGTCGCGATGGTGCTCAGGAGCACGATCCGCTGATTGTGCGGCGTGGGGGTCCCCCGGTTTTTGTCCGAAGGATCGTAGCCCGGCATGGGCCCATCCTCCTTCTTCGGATTCTCCACCTGGATGACCGTCTGGCCAATATCCGAAATATGATCATACTCCCCGATCGTCCGGACCAGATACTCGTAAAACTGGCCCTGGGTTGAACCGGCCGGGTAGTTAAAATTGGTGTCCTTCAACGCCTGGACCACTTGCGTCAGGGAAAGATGCTCCGCCTCGACGTAACTGCGGTCAAGATCCACATGGATTTCCTTTTCCAGGCCCCCGGACAATGTGGCGGAAGCCACGCCGTCAACTTTCTCAAGCCTTTGCTTGATGACCTGTTTGGATATTTCCGTCATCTCCTGGAGGGAGCGCTTTCCCGTCACGCTGAGAATAATGAGGGCGTGCGCAAAGGGATTCACCCTTTTGACGATCGGCTCGTCCGACTCCGGCGGGAGGTTCGATTTGATCCGGTCGATCTTCTCGCGGACACTCAGGTGGGCAATACCCATGTCGGCATTCGCGTTGAATTCCAACGTCACCACCGAAAGGCCTTCTTTCGAAATGGAACGGACGCGCTTCAAATTGGGAACTGTTCCGACGGATTCCTCCAAGGGCTTTGTGATCAGGTTCTCGATTTCCTCGGGGGCCGCGTTGGCGTATTTTGTGACGACATTCAGCTGGGGAAGAGCGATATTGGGGAAAAGCTCACGTGGCATCAGGATGAACCCGATCATGCCGAACATGGCGATCCCCACGTAAACCATGCTGGAAAACACGGGGCGCTTGACGAACATCTGGATGATGGAATTCATGTAGGTGTTACCACGTTTACTATAACCCCATTACCGTCAGTTTTCATGGACAATCTGCAGGTTGGCCACCCGGAAGGCTTGCCGCTCGTCGACCCGCGCCGCGCAAGGTGGCGCTACGTCTAACTGTGCCGGGAACGGGGTTAAATTCGCATTAAATTTTGATTAAGGTTTGAGGAAGGCTTCTCAACAAAAAATCCCGCCTCGCGGAGGCGGGATCCATTGTTTGCGGGTAAAGTCTGGAGGTGGCGGGAATCGAACCCGCGTCCGAAGGTATGTTGGCGGAACCCCTACAAGCTTAGCCTAGGGTTGTTCTCGCGGCCGGGTTGTCCCTAGACAGAACCACCTGGCCGCCAGCTCCGTGAGAGGTCGACCGTCCAGACGAAGCGCGCCGGACGGCCCAAGCCTGCTATTGACGCCCAGACCCCGCTAGCAGGCGTTGCGGGCTGGACGTGCCGCTAATTAAGCAGCAAGAGCCAACGGTGTGTTGGCAGTTCTAGTTCGGTCGGCTTTTAGCGAAGCTCTGACCAACTTCGGCTTGCGGTTCATGCTCACTGTACCAACGTCGAACCCAGTTCACCCCCAAAAACTTATCTTCTCTTCCGGAAGAAATCCTTGAGAAGCCGTCCGCATTCTTGTTGAAGGATGCCGCCCGTAACGCGCGGCCTGTGGTTGAGCTTTCGGTTGGGAAGAATTTTAAAGACGGATCCGCAGGCCCCCGTCTTCGGGTCTTTCGCCCCATATATCACCCGGGGGACCCTTGCCAATACGATCGCCCCCGCGCACATGGCGCAAGGCTCGATCGTCACATACAAAATCGTATTGGAAAGACGCTCATTCTTCAACTTCCGGGAAGCTCCTCTGAGCGCCAAAATCTCGGCGTGGGCCGTGGGGTCCCCATCTCTCTTGATCCGGTTTCCTGCGGCGGCGATTACGCGGCCTTCCGCCACGACCACGCAACCCACTGGCACATCGCCCCTGCGTCCGGCCTTGCGGGCTTCAGCAACAGCCTTCCGCATAAAAAAAATATTGCGCCCAACAGGATTCGAACCTGTGACCTTTTGCTTCGTAGGCAAACGCTCTTCCAGCTGAGCTATGGGCGCGTGAGAATCAAAAACCCTTCTAGATTTTAGCATTTTTCGCTATTTCGCTCGTCGCAGATTTCGGGGTGTTTTCACTGGACAATCCACTATTTTGCCCACTATTCCGGGGTGAAGCTCCGGTGTATGAAGTCCCAATAATCTCTGCCGCTATCTGCCGATCATCCTGGGGCGGGGGCGCATAAATTTGGGTCATGTGGATTGAGGAATGGCTCAGGGAATCCGGCACTGGTGCAATATCCACCCCTTCCTTTAACATTTGGCGCGCACCCATCCTCCGTAAGTCCTTACGAAAATGAGAAAAATAAAAAATCCTGTATTCAGGAGCGTAATCAACCAACTCTCCAATCATCGCATTAATAGGACTGGCGTAGGGCTTCCCCGTCCTGGCTTGGACGCCCTCAAGCCTACTGGCCTCGGCGTTCACGTTGTCTCTTGTAAAGTCTCGATGTCTTTCAGACGAGAGACGCATAAACGGCTCCCGAAAGAATCCTGTGCGCATCAGAGGAAGCAAAGCGCATTGGGAGGCTTTTGTTCCCGAATTTCCTTTTCATGAGCTTGGGATTCTAACCCTTAATATCGGGCTTGACAACTGCTCCATTTTCGTCTCCCGTTATCATTTCGTGATCTCCGAGAGGTCAAACCTTACCAAAACCCTTATCCTCGAGTCTGGGATATTATTTTGTGAAGCCCAGTTTCGGAGAGCTTTTTCTAGAATTGGGAACATGGCCGCAAACCGACCCATCCAGCAGGGTTCATTGAAACCATTTCCTTGCGTGCTGTTCCCGGGCGTCGCCAATTCAAAATAATAGCCCTGTTTCCTATTGCTCTTGAATACGAACAAACAAGGGGATATCCTCTCGTTATAAAATACTCATGGGGAGGGTTGCGTGTCCAAATACTTTTGGCTAATTCTGGTGTCTACGGCGATACTAACCGTACAAAATGCGAGCGCATATACAGACTGTGGACTTAATCAGAAATTAACAACTCCTCAATGTTACGTGGTTTTACAAAATTCGCAAGTGCTCACTTTTACAGGCACGCAGATCGCTGGAACCGACAGCGCACTCTGCACGGCTACGAAATGTTCGTGCTTTTGGACTCCTAAAGGTTCGGTCTGTCCATACGGCGCTACCGTCGAGAACCAATGCTATAACGAGACCGCGGCAGTCACCCCAACCGCGAATAATACCGTGACCAGAATAATCCCCAAAAATATGACGGCCCAGCAAACCTGCGACCAGTACCTTGGCTCTTCAACCTCTGCGTGCGATGTGCCGTGCACCAAACAGACCGCTCCCATGGAATATGCGTCTTGTTGCGTCAATCTCCCTCCCGGAACATCGTCCGGAACAGAAACATCTCATTAAACACGTCGTCAGAACGGATCACGTCGCATCTTTGATATGACGCGCCCCCGGTTTCCCATCAGGGAGAATCAGGGGCGTTGTCGTTATTGGAATGCTGTTTTGCCTTTTCGCATCTATTGCTGTTCATCGTAAAGCCACTGCCGTCCTGTCCTTTACAGCCAGGAATAAAAACGTATTGAAAAATAGCACAACAGGAGAGAAACTAGACCTAATGCAACTGCGGATTCTGTTTGTCTCAGTAATTTCCCTCTTTCTCTCTTCCTGCGCCATGTCTCCCTCCGCGTTGCCAAGGTCCTGAAGTGAAAACGAAGCAACTGCGGTTTATGGCGGCCTTTGTATTGGCCAATATTCTCCTTTCCGCCTATTTCATCGACACCCGGCGGACACCGAATCCAACCTCGCGGGCCCTGCCGGTGTTGTCACTTTTTGAATCCGGGACCTGGAACATCGACAAATACGCCGGATACACTCAGGACAAAAGTTATGTGCGGGGTCACTATTATTCGGAAAAGGCGCCCTTGCCGGCGCTGGCGGTTGTTCCATTTTACGGATTTCTGAAAATTTTGGGCGTGGCAGGATACAAGCTGGGGACCAGGGATCCCCTCACGCTTATTTTGGGGCTGGGGAGTTTTCTGTGCGGCAGTCTGCCCTTTGTGGGGATCCTGACACTCACGTTCCTGGCCATCCGGGACCGCAGTGCTTCCCTGCCGTCCGTGGTCCTTACCTGTTTCGCATTCTATGGCTCCTTTATCTTCTGCTATTCGGGAACTTATTACGGCCATGTGATGGCGGGGGCTTTTTTGCTCTCGGCCTACATTCTCCTGAAGGGACGGACGAATTATGCGTCGGCCGGATTGCTGGTGGGACTGGGATTTCTCTCCGATTACCTGACGGGTCTTGCGGTGCCGATTTGGAGCCTCCAGATTTTTTTGAACGAAAGGGATCTCAAAAAAGTCAGTCGATTCATTCTCGGTTTCTTGCCGGCCGCTACTTTCATTCTGCTCTACAATCTGCGGATCACCGGATCTCCTTTCACCATGGTCTATCAGTTCGTGTCGGATAATGCATTTTCTGAGATGCGGGTACATCTGGGCTTCCGGGGGCCGCACCCGGAGGCGCTCTGGGAGCTGCTGTTCAGTCCATCCCGAAGCCTGTTCGTCTATGCGCCCATACTGGCCTGCGCGGCGTTCGCATGGCTGAGGTCCGTTGTCCAAGAGGGCGCACCCTTCTGGCCTAAAAAAGACTACATCGGACTGCTCTCCGTTTCCTATTGGCTGGTTGTATCATCCTATTATACGTGGTGGGGCGGATGGACGTACGGCCCGAGGCTTCTCATTCCTATTGCCATTCTCTTAATGTACGAGGCGGTACGCTATGTCTCGCAGAATCGATCCTCAAAGACTCTGTTCTACGTCTTGTCGGGCTATGGTCTTTTATCCGCGTGGCTCGACCAATCCACGGTCGGCCACTTCGTGCCGGACAATTACGCATGGCCTGTATTCCAGGTCTTTCTTTCACAGTTTTTAAAAAGGCAATACAACCAAAGAAATATTCTGTCGATGTCCCTGGATCTGGACCCTGCGATCGCCGTCATGCTGTGGATTATTCTTTTTGCCGCCATCACGACAGGTTTGGCTGTCTGGCACGCCCGCCCTTCGCGGCCGGAACAAATGGCAGAAAAACCCGCGGCCCGAAAAACTCCGCGGGACCACAGACCGGTTTGGCTGAAGAATGAGAAACTCAGGCGGCACCTTCGGGAGATCGCCGGGAATAAATTCTTGAAGAACGGACTGTTTCCCTGCCTCCTCTATTTCATTGGCTTCTGCGCCCTCACATTCCCGGCCATCCGGTTCTTTTCCACACATTTTTTCGCGGACACGGGAGACGGACTTCTTAACATCTGGAATATCTGGTGGGTGAATAAAGCCGTCACGCAGCTTCACCAATCTCCGTGGTACACCTCCTATCTTTATGCCCCGTTAGGCGTTCATCTTTTAGGACACACCCTGGTTCTGTTCAACAACCTCTGCGCCATCGGACTGCTGAAAATCTTCACGCTGCGGCAGACCTACAACGTCCTCGTGATCTTTTCCTATGTCGCGGCGGGGCTCACTGCGTTCCTCCTGGCGTACGACGTCACCAAAGCCTACAGCGGCAGTCTCGTGGCAGGATTCATATTCACGTTTTCCAATTATCACTTCGCGCACACCAACGGCCATCTGAATCTTGTCTCTTTGGAATGGATACCGCTTTTTGTGCTTTCCTGGAGGAAATTCATGCTCCAACCCTCCCCCTGGAAGGCCCTCGCCGCAGCGCTGGCTCTCTGGCTGGTCATTCTGTGCGACTACTACTATTTTTTCTACTGCGTTTTGATGATCGGACTCATGAGCGCCGGGTATGCCTATTTCGACAAAGACGTCATTGTCAGGTTCTGGAAGAATGGAAAAATACCGCTCTTACTTTTCGTGACGACGTGCCTCCTGACCAGCGGACTCCTCGTGACCGCTTTCTTGAGAGAAAATTATCTGGACCCGTTAATCGGAAGCCATCCCGCCTCGGTTTTTTCTTTGGATGCCCTGGCTCTCTTCATCCCTGGCGGCCACTGGCGGTTTGCGGAGCTCACACGACCGTACTGGTCTTATCTGCCGGGGAATATCGAAGAAAGCAGCGTTTATTTGGGGTTTTCCGTTATCGGCCTTTTGCTGGCCACCTGGTTTAGACGCCATCGCGCAGCCAATCGGGGTCTCACCATGTGGTATGCCATCGCTTTGTTCTTTGCGGTCATGGCCCTGGGGCCCGTCCTCCACATCGCGGGAAGGGAGTTTCCTGGCATTCCCCTCCCGTACCTGTGGCTTGTTAAGATATTCCCGGCGCTCAGCCTCTCGGGGTGTCCCGTTCGCATGGTTGTCATGACCGTCCTCTGCGCCTCCATCCCCTGCGCGGCAGGATTTAATCATCTTCTTTCCAGTCGGAAAATGGGGAGGTGGATCGTTCTTCCCTGGCTGATCTTGCTGTTTGTCGAGTATCTGCCGAGTCCGATGGTTCTGTCGCAGCCCGCGGTGCGGACATTTGCCCTGGTTCTGGGAACCCTCCCGGGTACGGAATGCGTCCTGGACGACGTCTCCGGGCCGTTTTTCTCCATGTACAACCAAATCTTTCACGAAAAACCGATGGCGGGCGGAACTCTTTCCCGATGCCCCCAGAGCCGGCTTTCCTGGAATGGTGAAGTCAATCGCCTCCTCCGACAGAGGAAATACCAACTCCTGTACAGAATTCACCACATTCGCTATTTAGCGACGCGCGACGATCCCGCCTTGGTGAACAATCCTCATTTGAAATTGATTTATCGGGATCGGGACAATGCTCTTTACGACATGAAAGAGGAGGGAACGTAAGGCAACGCCGCCGGATTCCCATCAATTTTCTCCGCAACAGAAAAATCCTTGAAAGCCTTCGAAATAACGAACCGTTCGACGCCCGCGGAAAATACTCCTGCCGACCAAACGTGATTCAGCAAACCGGAAGAATCACGCCAGGAACACGAGGCGATCCATCGAAGGACAAAACTCATATGGCTGAGGACCGGAAATAGACAGCGAGACGTGCGGGGAGGCCGGCGTCCTCCCCCAGGGTATTTCACCGCCTGCAACACCCTCTGACAATGACTCACTGTACATAGTCATGCGATTGTCACCCGGCGGAAAAAAATTGTCACCGGAAATTTCCAAATACTTTACCAGACGTTAATGTCCCCTTAACCGGTCCGCTGTTATTCTATGCGCACATGGCTAAGACGTCGGCGCATAACAAGCCTCCCAAAACACTGACGCGCGCGGTCCTCGTCGCAATGACCGGCGTTTTCTTCTTCACGCAGGTCGCCTTTGCCCATTTGCCTGAATCAAACTTCTGGGCCGAGCGACAAAAGGCGGTTCAGAAACACTCCGATACGGAAGACTCGCCTATTCAACTGGCTCAATTGCCGGCTTCCTTAACCTTCGAGACCCGGCCTCTCCAACAACTGACACTCGCGCAGCCTCTTCTTCAAAATCTGCCGCCGCAGGTCGCTCCCGACTTCCTTCCGCTGGTTCAGGCCCTCCCCTCATCGCTGGGGACGGTCCGGAAGATCACACTGCCGAGAAAATCCGCGGCATACCGCATTGTCGTGCAAATTGAAGACGTCCATAGGAATCAGGAAGCCCAGAAGAACATCGGCGCCGCGGTGGCATCGCTCATGACCTACGCCCCCGTCAAACTTGTGGCCCTGGAAGGGGAAACAGGACCTCTGCCCCTCGAGAAACTGCGGGCTTTCCCTCACCGAAACACGATCCGGAACGTCGCCGACTACCTCCTGAGGGAAAATAAGATCTCCGGACCGGTCTACGCGGCCCTCCTCCATCCCGAGGCGAGCCTTCCCATCATCGGAATTGATGATGCCATCCACTACAACGCCAACGTACAGGCCTATAAAGATTCTTTGCCCCGGGCCAATGAGCTCAAAGGGCAGGTCGCAACGCTTCAAGAGAAAACACATCGTCAAAACGGACAGATTTTGAACAAGGATCTCGCGGATTTTGAAGAAAAACTACAGCTCTTCCATGAAGAGAAGATGCCTCTCGGCTCTTATCTCCGCTTCCTCTCGGCAAAGCGTCCCGATGTTCCGGAGAGCATTCGGAACTTCCTGGAGGCTCTCACGCTGGAAGAAACCATCAATTTCCCCGATGTAGAAGCGGAACGTTCCCGGCTTCTTGAACGACTGACAAAAACCATGACCCCCCACGAGCTGTCCGAGCTTCTGGAATGGAGCGTGGCCTACCGAACCGGAGCCCTCCAAAACGCCCGGTTCTATCAGGCCTTGGAAGCGCTTTGCAAAAAGAAAGGGGTCGCTCTGGACCAATATCCTTCCATGAAGCTCTACGTGCGGTATGTACTGACCGCAGATCAGGTGGACGCCGACCGCCTTTTCCGGGACGTTCAAAGCATGGAGCACAACATCCTGAAAAAGCTGGTCCGGACCCCCGCTGAAGAAAAAGGCATCGCCTCAGCCCAGCGTTATGACGCCATGAAAAGACTGGTGGACTTCTCCATGACCCCGGAGGAATGGAAAGACTATGAACATTCCGCGCGCGAGACCGGGGAGCCAAACCTCTCTTCCTTCGAATCTTTCTACCGGGAAGCGGAACAAAGAAATCAGGCCATGGCCCATAACCTGCTGGATCGGATGGACCACCTGCACGCCCCGGTCGCGGTCATCGTCACCGGCGGGTTCCACACGCAAAGTATGGCGAACATTCTTCGCGAAGAGGGCGTGGCCACGGTTTCCTTCGTCCCCAAACTGTCCAAAACGGACGCCAGCCTGGGAAGCGCTTACCTCAGCGTTTTCGCTCAGGAAAAAACTCCGCTGGAAAAACTGGCGGCGGGTGAAAAACTTTTCCTCGCGGCCGGCCAGCACCTGGAGTCAACACCGGCGTACGTGGCCGCGCTGGAACGCTCGGCTGCCCTGGGAAACAGCGTTCGCGAGAATAATAATCCCCTCCGAATCGTCGAAGTCCATGAAACACCGCAAGGATGCGACGTGCTTGTTGAATCCGCCAAGCAACCCGACGCGGTGAACCTGTCTGTCGACCTTCAAGGACAACGGCCCAACGAAACGATCATCCGCGACCGGCAAGACCCCGAGCACCAGGGAAAGAACTTTTGGAGATCTCTGTCCTTTTCCCTCCCCAAAGCCGCCGGAATTCTCATCGCCGTGACGTGGTGGCTGGCCTGGACCGGCCGCGCAGGGGCCCAGACCCTCGAACAGGGCGGCGGGCAGATCCTTGCTCAAGCGGCTCAAAATCCCTTTCCGTGGGTCTCCGCGGCGGCGGGAATCGGTTTGTTTGTTATCGCAGTCGCAATAGGCCTCCTGTGGTACTACCGATCAAACACCTCAACCGCTAAAGCGGAAACAACTCCGGGAAATACGGAATACGCCCTCAAAGGAAAAGTTCCTGAAGGCGCCAAAACGCTCTCTTTAATGGTGTCAGAAAAGCTTGCCGGGGAAACGCGAATCCTCGTCAAAGTTTTCAAGCGCGGCGGAGTGGTTCTCAGCTGGAACAGGCCGGTCCAAGCGGGGACGCTCCTGATCGTGGACGGCTTCCCCGATCGATCGGACGAATACGAGGTGGTTCTGATGGCCGGCGCGGGGAGAAAAGCGAAGCCGGTCTCCTCCATGGTCAGATTCACGACGGAAGTGGCTCCTCTTCCCGAAACTTCCACATCTCCCACGCCAGCCGCTGCGACACCGCCGTCTCCCGAGCTTTCACCTCTTCAACGCACGGTCCTTCCGCCGGCAACGCCAAAAAAACCCGGGTGGTTGTGGTCCTATCTGGCCGGACTCCTCCCGAAAGGCAGGTCCAGAGCCGCGGCTTCCTCTCGCCGGCCCTCATTGACCCTCACGAATCTCGTCGAAGAACTTGAAGAAAGAACCGTCCCCAGCGCCCTGATCCCGGGACTTCAACAAAATCAAACAGTTCTTGTCGGCCTTGTCGTCACCGGGAACAACGCCCACACTTCCCTGCATCCTCCGGTGCAACAACTCAGCGCCCAAGCCACGGGCGCCATCAGCCAACTTCAAAATGAACTGGGGGAAGTGGATGGATTTCAACTGGTGGAAACCTACACGGATCCGCACGACCCGAACGCCGAACTGACCGACACAACCGTGTATTCTTTCCCTCCGGAAAACTACACTTACATCCTTTCCAACGTCCTCCAACTCAGCTCGGAATCTTTCACGGAAACTCGTTCTGAAAATGGAAACGTCGTGACGATAATCAATGAAGTGTTGAATGTCGGGCCGAACACCGGATCGAGAAGCTTCCTCACCGGGACCGTGGAGATCACGGATCCAAAGACAGGAATCACAACCACCCGCCAGGTCGCGGGCATCCTCGATTACGCGACGAACACTCAAACGCTCTTTTACGGCGACAGAATGGTGAACGGACACCCGGAAAGCGCCCAGCAACTCCTGCAACAATACTTAAGTGGACAACCCGTCACACCGGATGAAATCACCTATCTCCAGTCCACCACCGACACGAATTTTCCTCTCCTACTACCGACCCACACCGTCCGGAATAAATTTGACGCCAAAGGTAATCTGATCTCAACGACGACAATCACTCACTCGATTACCCTGAATGATCCCGTACATCACCCCAAAACCATTCCTACAAGCGAGCATTCCGATGCCTCATCCACTCAGGTTAAAATGCCTGCATCCGTCAGTCAAATTATTGCCGGGAACGGTCAGCTCCAGATTCAATCCTCCCCCGTCACGGCCGCGGGAATAACGGAAGAACAAGGCGGCAGCGGTGATGACACCAACCCTCCCGATGGAGGAATCCCGGATACGATCGAGCCAAGACCCCTCCCCGTGACACCGGGAGGCAGCACGGACGTCGCGCCGGTGGTCCCGCCTGTCGACGCCGCGCGCCTGGGGGAAGTCGCCGAACAGCACGTCGTGGAGCCTCTTCCGGCGGTGATCCCCGCCGCGGTGTTTCCGCCGGTCCATACGGAACGCACGCGGAAAAAATACGACCTTTGGTGGATGCCTTACGCCATCATCGCCGGGCTGGGTCTTCTGCTCGGCCTCAACTGGAAAATGAGAAATCAAAACCCAAAAAACGGCGAGGGCTCCCGAAAAACTGAACGGGTCGCCCTGATCGCTGTCTTCGTGGCAGCGGCGGGGGCGTTGGCGATCGCGGGAGGGACTTTCGCAACCAGCTTCTTTGTCTTTGATCTCGGGGCCGCCGTCAGCGCGGCGGCGGCCCTGGGGATTCCCACGGCACTGCCCCTTCTGGGCCTAACAGGCCAATTGCTTCATCACCGCTGGATGAAACCGAGGGCGGCTCCCGATACCACGGAAACGCTCGCCACCGGCCCCCCCTTGGCCACCGGGCCGCGGAGAACTTTGGCGGATCGCCCATGGCTTCAGCTGGCCATCGTCCTGGCGACATTTTCCCTCTTTTTCTTTATTGGCGTCCCCCTCCTGAACCACGGCCTGGGACTTCTCGTCCCGGTTGATCAAACCGCATTCATCACCAAAGGTCTGGCCGGCATCCTGGGAAGCGTGCGCGCCATTCTCTCCATCGGCGGGACCTCCGTCCTTTCCGTCCTGACATTGGGACTCACTGTCCGCATTCTGCGCCAATGGCTCCTTCCTTCCAAGGCCGTCCCGGAAACCCCGAAGGAAAAAGTGGCGCATCCGGTTCCTTGGGCCCTTAAACCTTTTCATTTTCTCAAGGACATGGTTAAAGGCCTCTATGAATTCGCCTACGGCCAGATGGACCGGTTGTACGCGGTGTATCAGGGGAAATCCGTCGAAGAACTCTCCAATCCTACACGGATCGAACGATGGTTCGCTAAAACAAGCCGCTTCAAACCGCTCCAACTCGCCTTGCTGGTTCCTACCGCGGCCGTAGGAATCATTCTCCGTCGCCTGTACCTCCTAGCGGCCTCGACAGTCATTCGACTCATTCTCCTCTCTGCTGTCTCCGGTTCCGTGGCGGCTCTCCTGGGGGCGGGGCCGGCCGGATCCGTGGCCACCTGGATCATGAACTTTAATCTTCTGGATCCCTTCTTCACCGGCTGGGCCCACGAATGGGCCCTGCAGGGAAACCTGCAGGCCGGGATCATTCAGTTCTTCTCCGTCTTCGGCTGGGTGAGCGCCCTGGGGCTCGGAGCATTGCTGGCCTGGCGACGAAGGGCCGGAACGAAAAACCCCTCCCGGAGAAGTTTCCGGTCGGAGGCCATGGCGATCGCTTTCACCACTCAACTTTTCTCGGTGGAGCTCCCTCTGGCCCGGGAGTCCGGCCACGCCCTGGCGCAATTCAGCCCCCTGTTCCGGCCGATCGACTGGCTCCTTACCAGCGTCGAAGGGCCTCGCGGCAGCTTCATGTCCGTCTCTCAGGAAGCTTCGCAAGCTCTTCTGCACCCGTTCGGCACCAATCTCAGGGAGCTTCCGGTGGCAGGAACGGGGCTGACGATGCATCAAGTGCAGGAACTCCAATGGGAAAATGCCCCCGTGACAGACCCGCATCTTCGTGAACAAGCGCTCCGGGAAGCCGAGAACAGGGCCCGGGTGCTGGGGGAACGGCAAGCCGAGCTGGCCACCCGTCAGGCCGAACTGCTCCAGCGCGGAGCCGACCTCACACGCATCCGCGGAGAAATCGGCACGCTCGAACATCAAGTCGATCAAGTCCGCGCTCAAATCAATGCGCTGAACCGCGGCGAACAGGGAACTTTTAATAACGAGGAAATACGAACCCTTCGAGAACAAGAAACCCGACTCAGAACCCAGATCGGAGAGCTGCAAGACCAGGTCCGCAGACACGAAACCCGGCAAAGAGAATTGGCAGAAAGTGTCCGGCAGTCCCAAGCGCAAATCGTAACCGCCCGGGAAAGGCTGACGCAACTCAACACCCTCCTCGCGGGACGCGTCTATCCGACCCAGGATCTGGAGCGGCAACTGCAAGCCGCCGGGACAACGGCCGCGCGAGACCGCATTATTCGCGACTACTACACTGAAAACATCCACAATGACAGCGCCTGGGTGACATGGTTCGGAAGCGTCCGGACTGGCATTGAAACCGATGTTGACTCCATCCCGCGCGATTGGACAGAATACCGGGACGCGCTCGCCAACGGGGCGGGATTGGCCCATTCCATTCAAGGGGACCCCAGCCAATCTACCTACAGCCACAACTACATCCAACTCACCGCGGATAGAATTCTCGACGCCAACACCCTCGCAAATCAATGGGCCTCCCGCGAGAGCACCTTGAGAGATCTGGGTGTCGTCAGGTTTGGCGATGGTTCTTTCGGCGCCACCGTCAGAGAGGGCCACCCTCTCCGCAGCTTGAACGCAAACGACATGGTCCTGATCCGGGACGGCCAACTCTATCTCGTCCGGCTCGGACCCCGGTTTATGGAAGTGCGCCGGGAAGCCCAACTCTTGAACTCACAAGCCTCCCGGGATCGCCGGACCGAACTCGAGCGTGAACGGGCGACGCTGAGAGAAACAATTCAAAGCCGGCAAGCGGAGATTGCCGCCGCGCAAAAAGACGCCCAAACCGCTTCCCAGGAAGCCGCCCGACTGACGGTTCGAATCAACGAACTGAAAGAAGAACAAACCAGAAACAGAAACGACGCCAGGAGGGTTGTGGAACGGGAACTTGCCCGTCTCGGAGACGACGACCGGCAGCTCGGAGCCCAACTCAACGCGGCACAGGGGCGACTCGTTGAGGTACAAGCCGCCGAGGCGGACGCCCAACGACAAGTTGAGAGAATCCGGGAATCGGTGGCCCAAGAAGAAGAAAATCTGAGGAACGCCCAGGCCGCCCTGGCCGCAACGCCCATCGCGCAAGCACCGCCAAACGCCGAGGGACAAAACCGCGCCGCCAACGCCGGCGCACCAAAAACAACCCGGGGATTAGGAATCGGCCTGGGCGCTTTGGTGTTCGCGGCCACGCTGGGGGTCATGCTGGTCAGTTTTCCGCAGCTGTGGCGGACCTTTATCTCTGAAAGAAGGAAACGAAAGACCGTTGAAAAAACCGGCACCTCATTAACGGAGAACGACACACAAGAAGATCTCGGAAAAGAAGTCCTCACTAAAGAAGCCCGTCAGGCCATCACCCAGGCGACCGATCCGGACGCGCTCGAAGCCTCAATCTCCAACCTGCCGGACGAGGTTCAGGCCAAAGCCTGGGTCAAAGTGGATGATTTAAGGAAACAAAGCCGGGAAGAGACCGGACGTCTGCAACAAAAAGATGCTGAAGCAGCGGCTCTTCCTCAACCCACCACTCCTTCCCGCGTGGAACAGGGGGAGCCCATCGTGCACTTCAGCGAGGACGGAAATTCCCTCCTCTTCAGGGTCCGCACGCCTTTCGTTGCCGCGAATCCTGAGGGACAACAACAGGCATTTGAGTCGGGTCAAACATACGTCTTTTCCTACGTTGAAAGCGCCGGAGTCTACACGAATGGACTGCTCTCCGTTGAAACTCTGGGTCCCGACCGCCTTCTCGTCAAACCGCCGCACTCCGGACACATCGCCTGGGGACAATCAAAGAATTCATCCGCCCGAATCCTCGTGGGTGAAGACCTGGTCAACGAAATTCACCGCCGGGGATGGCGTCAAT
>Ga0207062_1108_pt1 | contig 21754 bp, 23 predicted proteins | sample Alteio_BWMinCont_28_FD_153266 | JGI IMG/M metagenome (GOLD analysis project Ga0207062, IMG submission 153266) | Enriched cells from forest soil in Barre Woods Harvard Forest LTER site, Petersham, Massachusetts, United States -... | ecosystem: Environmental > Terrestrial > Soil > Temperate forest >... | reverse complement strand
ACGCCCTCCAACAGTTAGCTATTAAAAGGCAACACGGTTGGCGGCGAGACTCAATTCGGCATAATTCGGGAGGCGGCATTATACGCCGGGCATGGGCCGGGAACGGTCAAACTGTTCATGGATTTGTGGAACAAGAATCAATAGAAATTGTACTGGTTCTGTGTGTGCACCTGTCCGGTCGTGGTCTTTGCTATAGTTAGCAAATGGCCTCGAATCCTACACAATCTAAAAAGTTGGCACCGACCCGGAGGGCGCTGGTCGAGATCGGATTCATTATTTTTCTGTTCTATTCCAATCTTCTGATGGGCGAGTTCACTCGCGCAAACGGTCACGGAAAGTCCTTGGCTTTCGCTTTTGGAGACATTTTCTCGCTCACTAATTTGGTGATTGCCGTGATTTCGGGTCTGCTCGGCTACTTGGGTTTTGACTACCTTCGAAAGCACTCTTAATTTCGCTTGCGATTCTTCGCAATCGCACCCACACTGTTATTCCCGTCGCTTCTACCTGCATCACTTCCAAATGCAAGAGTCTCCAAATGGCAAGCTATAAGTCATTCATGTGCCCCGACTGCGAGCATTATTTCCGCGTGATCTGGCCTGACCCAATGCCAAGTCACTACGACCCTCTTAGCAAGATAAAAATGAACTGCCCCAACTGTGGTGAAGTCACCGAGCTTTACGATTATCTTCTCAGCAGAATATTGCAGCCCCCTGACCCGAGTCTTCCAACCGTCGATGTGCTGTCGATTTCGCCGCGTGACCCAAACCCAGACCCCCACGCACGTAGCCATTACTGGCAAATGGTTTGGGCGTGCCGGGAGGCGAGATACAGGTCTGCGTATAGGCCCGTGAAATGACAGAGGAAAGAAAGTCCTCGGTCGGAAGGCTCCGACCTGCCGTAGAATTATGGTCAGAACATGACGACACCAATTCGACTTGTGACACGCTTTGGTGAATGCTTCGAGGTCAACCCGCAAGGCGTAGACACGGGCCAGAACCGCGATGGCGTGCTGCACTACTTTCATTTGACTGATTCTGTGAAAAGGAGAGGGATGCTGAAGGTGTCTGTCTATCGTGGAGGCCCGAAAGATTATTACGCGGGCATTGCCGAATTTGATCGACGTATCGACACTGTGTTGCTGAACACGATTAGACGTAGATTCGACTCTGGTGAATTGACGTTTGATGTGCCAGAAGGAGCGACATATTACACGGAAATCGTGCTGACGCCGGAGGACTTCGAGCAGTCACCAGCGAGCGACGAAGAGACCAGACAAATGATTCTCCACGAAGCCTACTGGCTCAGTTTTAGGTACGGGAACCGCCACCCGGTGCAATTCGATTCCCAGACCGATTTGGAGTATCTCGGAGTTGGAGTTCAAGACATCCAGCGAAATCAGTGGGTGCTGGAGCAGGAGGGCTTGTTAGAGCAGTCGAGGATTCCCGGCAACAGCAGGCCGAGGGTCGGCCTTGTGAAAATGTACGAATCACGGGAAAGGACTGTAATTCGCGGTGAGCAAGTCTTCCCCAAGGGCACCCAGTTCGAGGCGTTCAAGTCTGTCACCAACATTCTGCGCACGGCGAAGAAAGAAATTCTTGTCGTCGATAATTATCTCGATAGCTCACTCTTGGGAATGATTGAAGCAATACCATCTAAACCTGCTGTTCGGCTACTGATATTTAAGCCCTCGACGGACTTCAAAGCAGCAGTCGCCGCATTCAAGAAGCAGCACGCTCTGTCGGTCGAAGTCAGATTGCACCAGAAGGAAGTGCATGACCGCGCGATAGTCGTTGATGACAAAGACTTCTTCGCGCTCGGTGCGTCAATCAAAGACCTAGGTGACAAGCTGTCACTGCTGAACAGAGTGGAAGACCCCGCCAACGTCACCCGCCTCCGCGCAGAGTTTCAGACCATTTGGGCATCGGCCAGTCCGCTGTAGGCTCGCTTCGACAAAGCGTTTAGGTTATTCGCCAGTCAGCTTACAGATATTAACGCCCGACCCGTCTGGATTGCCGTGCGGAAGATACAAAGGCCCTATTCCTCCACTGTAGATAATTTCCCCACGACGGCCAACAATCGTGACGATTGCAGTTCCGAATAGCACCTTGTAGTCGGCGTCCTTCTCGCTAACCGTCGCTCGCCAGTGTGGACAGACCTTCTTACTCCCGTCCCAAGTCGCAGCCAACGTGAGAATATCTTCTTGTTTTTCCGAATGGTCATCAAAGCCGAAGTAAATCAGCTTGGTGTTTTCTGAATGACGACCCTTTGTTGTGTTTGCGTCAGAACATCCGAGAAGACAAGTGGTAAGAAAAATGAGACACAGCCCGAGGAGCGCTTTCATGCCTGCCTCCTGTCCTCGAATAGTGTGGTCACTTGATGTCCCCGCAGAATGGAGTGTGCGGCTTTGAGCCTTGCGCGGAGTTACGAAGAACTTTATCGATTGGGTTTTCGCTCAAAGCCTTGTCGCCCGGATTTTCGCCGACTGCATCGAAAACATCGGGAGAACGAACCATCAAGCACGCTTGCCCGGTCCTAGTGTCAATCGCGCCGCTATTGGCGACAAACTTAAAACGATTGTCGTTTCTGTGGATGTAAACGGAAGTGGCGTAAACTGCAAGAAAACCGAAAGCGAGCAAAACGCCCATGCCTACGATCGTCTTTTTCATTGGCGCAGCATCCTCTTGAGGTTTCATCGATACACTTATTTTATCGTGGGGTGTAACGCGGCGGCAAACTTTGGTGCTATCGTGCCGCGACAGGACCCGCTAGCCGCTCACGATTCGCAAAATGCTAAGTAAAGAGGCCAAGAAATCTTGAAGTTAAAGCCTGTTGCTTTCATCGAGCCAATGGAATGCCTCGCGGTTTCCAAACTGCCCAAAGGCTCTGAATGGCTTTGGGAAATTTTATGTGGCGGGCCACATAAGATTTCTTCTGTGGCGTCGGGCGTTATGTGGCGCCAGGGATACGATTTTGGCTAGGGGATGCACGCGAACGGTCCCCGACGCCACATAATTCCTATCAAAGGGTTCGCAGGAACTGCATCACTGCGACGTCGTCCTTCCAGTGTTTTGGGGGAACAGCACCGCGGACCTCACAAGTTGCAAGCGCCTTCGCCTTCATTTCCAGATCCACTTCCGCGTAAACATTTGTGGTGTTGAGCGAGACGTGCCCCAACCAGGCACGGATGGTGTTGATGTCGACGCCCGCGCGGAGAAGATGGGTAGCCGTCGTATGCCGAATGGTATGAGGGCTCACCCGTTTGTTCGCTAACGAAGGCGTACGGGCCAATGTTCTTTGAACGTACCTTTCGATCATCGTATGAATCCCAAAGCGCGTGATGGGCTGACCACACCTATTCAGGAAGACGTGATCGGTCGGCGGACGGCTAGCTATCAATGATGAAACTTCAACCACAGTTTGAGGCCACAATGGGCAACGCCGAAGCTTGTTTCCTTTGCCGCGAACCTCGACAAGAGAATGGTCACGCGAAGAATGCGCTAAGAGGAGATCCATGATTTTGACCTGTGCCGCCTCGTCAGCGCGTGCGCCCGTGTTGTAAAGGAAGAGCAACAGTGCATGATCCCGACGTCCTTGGTCCGTGGATTGGTCAGGCGCACTCAACAACGCATCCATTTCGGATTTCTCGAGATATGTAATCGTCGGCCGAGGCGCCCGCTTGGACGGAATCGTACGGAGTTGCCCGCACCACTCGATGTGCTCGGGACTGCACAACCCGACAAAGCGAGCCAACGAATGGATCGCGGCTAACCGCTGGTTCCGAGTGGATACCGTGCAGTTACGAGATTCCTCTAAATGTCGAAGAAAAAGCCGTACCACGTCCGGCGAGACGTCGATCACTGAAATCTGGTCGACGTCCTTCTTCACTTGTTGACCCACGAACGGAAGCAACAGACGGAGCGTGTCCCGGTAGCTGCGCTGCGTGTTTCGGGCTAGGTTGCATTCGCTCACTAAATATTCAAGCAGAAAGCGTCGGACCCATGGTCCAAGGAGGTTTGCCTTAGTCATTGCTGCCCTCCCGCGTTGCGTAACGTTCGAACCGTAGGTTTGCCTCGTGCAGGAGCTCTGGCGTCATAGTGAGGTAAGCCTGTGTGGCCGCCAGACGCGTATGGCCCATGTAGACTGACAGTTGCTGCAGGAGTTTCTGTACATCCTTGCCTTCTCGATACCACCTGGTCAGTCGATGAACTGCCGATGTATGCCGTAGGTCATGAAGGCGCGGTTGACAGCGAGCGCCGCCGTCACGGTGCACACCCGCATGCAGCCGAATCTGTTTGAAGGCTCTCTCAAACATGTGGATGGGCACCTGCTTCGCATTCCGTCCCACAAAGAAGGGGGCACCGGCGTGCCTGGAAGATGTCTTACGACGACTCGCGTATTCGGCAAGCACCTGAACCGTCTTGGGTCCGATAGGCACCAGACGGGTTTTAAAGAACTTCGAATCTCGGATAGTGAGAATGGCACCGGGAAGATCGACATCGCCGATCGTCAAAGACAGTGCTTCTGACGTCCGCAACGCTGCGCTATACATCAGAAGAAGAAGGGAGCGCATTACAGGCAAATCGATGTCACTGCGAGGTCGTCGGCACGATTCTGTTGAATCCATGATGCGTCGCAGTTCAGCAAGCGAATGGATGTAAGGTTGGAATGCTGGTGGCTGTTTCGGAATGGCGAGCGGTAGAGGCGACGTCGCGACGAGGCCCCGACTAATGGCGTAGCGATAAAATCCAAGAAGAGCGTTGTGCCTGACGTACCAGCTGGTTGTAAGTGGACCTTTGCCAACGAGAAAGGCGTTTACTTTTTCCGGCGATACATCGGCGATATCGATGTTCGCTCCCATGGCTCGGCAAAAGGCTTTCAGTTGGCGCCCATTGACTTCAAAACGCTCACCAAGTGTCTTTCGGAAAGCCGCATATCGTTCGCAGATGGTTTGAAGCTTCATAGCAGCTCTCCGAGGTCAAAGTCCGCCACTTCGCGGAGCCGGACGAGATCCACTTTGGCGTAGATCCGGGTCGCCTCAACGTCTCGATGGCCGAGGTGATCGCCGATTTCCTTCAGAGATAATCCATGGTTGATCAGACGGGTCGCACAGGCGTGCCTAATGGAGTGCGGTCCGTGATGCCTGAGAGAGGGTGCGCGCTTTCGCAATTGCCGGCTCACGACCGCCCACATTGCGCCATTTGAGATCGGGCCAACGGGCGCGCGCCTTGTCAGAAAGACTTGGCGGTGGGGTGATTTCGGTCGCACTTCCTTGAGGTAGCGTATGATCGCCGCGCCTACGGACTGTCGCAGCGGAAATGAGTGGCTTCCAGCCATCTTGCTTCGTGTAAAAGTTATCGTGTCCCGCTGCCAGTCAATATCGGTGAGTTGCAAGCGAGCAACCTCTCCGGAGCGAACCCCATAGACGGCAAGTAACATCAAAATTGCGTGATCGCGGATGGCGATGGGGTGATCACCGGCGGTGGCGTCCACGATTTCTTGCACAACGTCCCAAGTCGGCCCGGAGGGAAGCGTCTCTTGCTTGAACACGCGAGGTGCCATGATCGAAGCGGCGATACCGACCGGGCACCAACCTCGCATTTCGGCGTACCGAAAGAACGACCGAAGCGTTGTAGCGTAGTCTCGAACGCTGACGCGTGCATAATGCTCTTCATTCACTTTCTGTGCCAGGAGCGAATCGACTTGAGAGACGGTGATTGTTTCAAGAGACCGCCTTCCGTCAAGCAGTTGAATAAGGAATGTCCGCACAGAACTGCAGTAGCCTATGACCGTAGCCGGCGAAAGACCTCGGTCTTCTTTCATAAATCTTCTGAATTCGGCCAACATCTGGTCGTAAACCGTTACCGCTTTGGGTGCAGTCTGGAGACGGTTGAGAAAGGTCAGCCATCCAGCCGCCTGTGCCATGAAGTATTCGCGCGACTGCTTGGCATGCGAGCTTTCCGGCGAGGGCCGGTGGTTACTCGACCATCGGCTTGCCGCTTTTTTGATCGCCAGAAGGCTGATTGTGTTGTTGGGCCGGTCGGCCAACCTGAGGTACTCTGCAATTGATAATAAGAGTCGAGCTTTCGCGCGCAAGGTGCTCCTGGACATTCCTTGCGCCGCACATTGAGCTAGATATTGGCGGCGTTCGTCAACGAGGGGGGCCGAAAGCTGGCGAGTTAACGCGTCGGAACGGAAGAACAATTGATCAAACATTGAGTCGGACTCCTTTTCGAAAAATGGAAAAGCGGTCCGACTATACGTCGTCAATCCTCAGCGATCACTTGACAAGCGGCCAATGACTATCACTTCAAAACCAGTCAAATGAGAGCGAATCGCGCGTAATCCGTGAGGCGGGTTTGCGTAACCAGGGATTAGTGCCGCAATATGGCACCGGCTGCAAGGATTTCCCGTCACCTTCACTCCCGATACCTTCCTACTGCATTGAACTGCCGAGAGTTAACATTGGAGTTGGAAGTGCTCCCAAAGGCCAAAAGAGAGAGAGCACCTGTGAGCAGAATTCCTATGGTCATGCGACAGCCGGGGTATTTGTTATTTTCAGCTTTGCTCTGCCTATCTCCCCTCGACTTGCATGAGACCGGGCTTGGAAAAGTTTCTGTGAATGAGGAACCTTCTGTCACACGACTAGAGGTCAGCAAATTTGAAGATTCTAAAGAAGAGTTAGACATCTGCGTTCAGTGTGTCCGAATAGCCTTCGTTGATGACGACTTGCTGGCGCTCACGTTTGTCAAGCCAGGAAATCTCCCAAAGACACAAATGGGAAAATCCGTGAATCGCTCAGGCCCGATCCTATTCCGAACAATCTTTTTGGACGTGAAAACTGGACAGCCGAAAGCAACACACGACTGGTCGAGCGCTACTACTAGTTTTGAATTTCTACCAACCCATGACGGACGATTCCTCTTAGCGACGCCCGAGGAAATCAGGCTTTATTCGGGTTCCTTCGAATTGCTTGGGCGCCGAGAATTACCGCCCAAAGGGCCTGGTAGCACGTTTTCGCATGCGATTGTGTCGTGGAGCGGGTACAGAATCGTTGTCAAGTCATTCCGTGAAGGACAAACCAAGTTGGAAATGCTCGACGTGGACTCGCTGCAAGTACTGCATTCCTGGATTACGCCTGAGTCAGTGATTAGCTTCACTGGCGCTGATAATGCGGTAACCGTCGAAACGCGCAGCGAAATCCAGTTTGCTAAGGCTGGCGCATCCTGGCGCAGCGTGCATGCTTTTCCTGACTTCAGGTCGTGTACGAACCGATCCGTGCTCGGATTCATCAGTGACGATAAATTCGTGTTTCGCGACTGCGACAATGCGATTGCTGGCATGGACATTTACGGCAAACTGCTCTTCAAGACTGAGCCGTTCGCGCCGCATACGGAGCTGTATTCGGTCGCGACCTCACAGGATGGGGAGGTTTTCGGTGCACTTGTTTATAGGACTTTCTGCGCGTCGTCTTGGTTTGGGTGTTTGTTCGACCCCATCGCAGGTTCAACGCCCGAGCGAGTAGTAATTTACGATGCGCTGGGAGGCAGACCCATCTACGAAAAGCGCATAGCGGGCGACCGCAAGCATCCCCTCGGACAAATTGCACTTTCCCCTCATGGCTCATTATTCGCGGTCCTTTTCGGAGTGCTTCCAGGACGCGTGAACGGCATCGTCGAGATCATTCGGCTTCCTGCGCTGGAAACCCATCAGTCCCGGTAAACCAGAGAGAACCCAATTGGGGAAGGTTTGCCGATCAGGCGATACGGGATACCGGACTTCCCCTGAGCGAGGGCCTCTCATCGGAATTATGTGGCCTCACAGGCGGTTCCGTGCGTCTTCCTGGCGGCCCCGCGTACCTAGCGCCACATAACCGCGAACGCCACAGAAGAGATCAAGCTGGACGGCTATCGCGCCGAAGCTATGAAGTCGGCCGGCAAATTGTTTTTGCTCTCCCGCCGACAGAAATCGTTCAGCAAACAGTTCCCGCTGATACATGAAGCGCTGGCCGATCTGCCGGGGGACAGCGTGATTGACGGCGAGATCGTCGCGCTGGACGAATCTGGTCGGCCTGACTTCAACCTGCTGCAAAATTTCCGCAAAGCGGCCAAGCAGATCAACTATTTCGTGTTTGATCTGTTAGTGCTCCAAGGTCAAGATCTGACCAGCCTGCCGCTGATCGAACGCAGGAGCCGAGTGCGGTCGCTGAAATTCGGTTCACCGCTAGTCCGTCTGTGCGAACAATTCGAATCGTCTGGGGAAGAGATGGTTGCTGCTGTGCGCCAGTTGGGGCTGGAAGGCGTAATCGCAAAGAGAAAGGACAGCAAATACGAGATCGGGAAGCGCACCGGGTCATGGATTAAGTACCGAATCAATCGCGGTCAGGAACTCGTGATCGGCGGCTATTTCCCCGGCCCACACGGACTTGATTCGATCATTCTCGGCTACCACCAAGGCGACGATCTGGTGTACGTCGCACGAACTCGCGCTGGATTTGTGCCAGCAACGCGGAGGCAGGTCTTCTCCAAATTGAAAAATCTCGTGATAGAGACCTGCCCGTTCGTGAATTTACCGGACACGAGAAAATCACGATTTGGCGAAGAATTGAACGCAGAAAAGATGAAGAAAGCTGTGTGGGTTAAGCCTGAGATCGTCGCACAAATCGAGTTCTTGGAATGGACTGAGGCAGATCGGTTGCGTCATTCGAAGTTTATTGGGCTGCGAGAGGACAAAAGACCAAAAGATGTTGTCCGGGAGCAGTGAGTGCTTTGCAGGTCAAGGCCGCTCTGTCCTCACACGGCGCATCGTGAATCTAGCGTATGCCGTTTTATCGAGTGGCACACGGAGATGGATTTCGTCATCTTCGCACCCAACCAAGATAGAACTCTACAGAATCGCCCACCTTGAGTTGCTCGATAAACTGCTTTGTCACGCGGTCCATTTCGTTTGTCTCCCGCTCTCACTTTTTAGCGGAGGCCGAACTTGACGGTTTTACGAGAGGCTGGAGGTTGTAAGAAAGAGACACCGCGAATCCCGTATTGTAATGCCAGCCGATAGGAGCCTTGCTTAATCCCGTAACCACGTCTCCAAGCGCGAAACCACCCGTGAGATTTTCGTGCTGACCAAAGTGAATTCCCGGAGCAATATAAAAGTCATGCCATGCCAGTGCGACTGGCGCAGCGAAGAATTCGACCTTGGGGGTGCTCAAATTCGGATTTACACCAATACCAAATTGGGCGGAGAGATTCAGTTTTCGAGTTCCAGCCAAATACAGATTCGCAAAACCAAATGGCACGACTTGCGCGCTTGAATCGCCAGACAGGCCAATGGAATTTTGAGTGGTGGCGACTCCACTCGAATTCACTCCCGTCTTCGTAGTCAAAATGGTGTATGACTTTACGCCTTCGGTGGATACGAGTAGACCAGCAGAGACACCTACGCGTGGCGGATTCTGGTACGTAATCGTCACGGTCTGTGTCAACTTATGTAAATTGGCATCGCCTCCACTCGCATCGCCTCCATCCGCATCGCCTTTCCTGGCATCGCCCTTAATGGAAGCGATGCTGCAAACAACCGTTAAACTAAGCACTTTGTTCCGAAAGGCGGGCAACGCGAAGTGCGGTTGCTGGTAAGGACCCTCGGTGGGAGCTACCCCGAAAGCCCCAATTTTGCCTGCCAGAGCTAGCAAGTCCGCTACCACGCTGTCGGGCACGGCGCGATTTAGAGTAGCTGTCGGAACGCACTTGTTCATCCAGTTCTCCGCCACAATCTGCACGATTTGGCCGTTGGGGACCGTTATTTGAAGGGGGTCGCCAACGCAATCGTATGGAAATTTTGACTTATCATCGTTAAATCCAATAGTGACGATTGGCTGTTTGTCAGGACTATTTAGCGCTTTGGGGTCCCAAAACGAACTAAATGTCGGCGGAGCATTTTTCTCGTGTGCGTAGCACGAAAACAGATCAGGCGGTTTAGCGGTCGTGCTCGTACTGCCCGTTGCTGTTTGACACGGGGCGGACTGGCTTGCCAGAGACAAAAATGAAATCAGAAGAAGGCGCGAGGAAACTCGAACGTAAAGCGACATTGTGGCCTCCCGCAGAACGGTAGCTATGTATATCACATTATGCGAAGCAATGTATTAACGCGTTATAATAATTGGTCAACCGGACAACTGCCGAATCGTGGCCCGGCGACGGTTCAAGCTGTTCATGGACTTGTGAGACAAGAAATCGTAAGCTGCTGTTCTCGCTTCTCCTGCCCCAATCCTAACTTCCGAGTTGTCATGTCGATTAGCAAATGTGTTGTCCGGTTGAGGGACAGTCACGATATAGAACACAGTGTCATCGTCTACGCGGAATCTCTCTATGAAGCTGTCGTGCGCGGATTGAATCAATTGGGGAATGTGGGATGGGAATCCGACTCGAACGAGACAATCAAGCAGGTCGAGGTCGAAATTCACCAAGAGCCTACCAAGCATATTGTCGATGTTCCAAGGCTATTGAAGTGGGTTGAACAAAATTCTATGTACCCAGGACAGGAAACTCGAAAAGAAAAGCTGCGGAAGCTGCTCGGCAAACGTTAGAAATCGAGAACGCCATGACGAAGCTCTCATTCGAGGAAGCAGTTATTGAAGTGTGGCGGCAATCCCTCGTGGAAAACGCCAAGGCCGTCAAGGTGGGCGGTGAAGCTTACCCTGTTCGCCGAACTCCCAAGCGCGGTTTGCGACAGGTGGATTTCATATTCGACGGGAACGAAATTCGCGGACTGGAACAAAACCCTGAAACGAAATCCCGTTGGGCGCAGTTAGCGCGATCTGGCAGGAAGGTTATGCAGTTCCTAAGCGAAGACCGCTACGTAGCGAACGTGGTTGATGGCAAGGTGACTCTCTACGGCAAAGCACGGTGATTCTCAACCGGATTAGGGGAAATCGACGGTAATCTAGCCGTTGACTGCGTAGAATCTTGCGTAGGCTTCCTCTACCAACCGTGTCTTTTCGTTGCCGTCCATTTCCATTAGCTCGTATAAAGCTATTTGATCGACCTCGGCGTGCCACTCGGCGTCACGAAAGAACGAATCAGCGTTCCTGACCTGGACATCGATTGTCTTCAACTCACGAACCAGTATTTGTTCGGCCGCGCTCAATGTAAATTCCTCCTACTACTGCTAGCTAGTCTACTCCGAGAAAAGCAAAATGCGAATCAGTGGGGAGCGCGAGCCGCGACATCGAGACTCACCGATGTTCATTGTTCCCGTTTCGCATCCATGCACAGATGTCCGGCCAGTAGAAGCGCAAGTATCTTCCGACCCTCAGGCAAGGAATCGGAGCCTCGCTGTACCTCCCACGGCGACGGCCCTTCTCATAAACCCAACTGACTCCAACCCGCAGTCGTTCCGCTGGCTGCTGAGGGGTCAGTATGTCCTCCGGCTTGATGCTGCGATCTGCATTCATGAGCTATGCCCTCCCCTGGATGAATGATTAGGTACTGAGATTCTTCCTCGCAAGAGCCGTTCGGTCGGCCTTCTGTAGCTCACCAAGCGCCCACTCCACCAACACCGCGCCGAGATTCCCAAACGACGGCCTTTAGCTCTGGCCTGAGTCGAATGCTACATCCTACTTTCCAGGTGCCCATTCATTGCCGTCCTTTTGGATCCTCAACCTGAGTAATTTCTCGCTGCTGCCTAATTCTTTGTGCCGCTCGAAAGCCCATTCGATGAGGAGTCTGCCGAAATTCCCCAGCGTTCTCTGTTCCCGCAGAGCGGCCGCTTCGAGCTCTATCTTCAAATCCGGACGAACCCTGAAACTGACTTGTGCTTTCCATTCACCCATTGCGCTTCGTGCTCACTGTTTTTTCTTCCAAGAGGCCTGCCCTATGTTTCCAAGTGACCGTCGCTCTTTGGTGGCAAACTCCACTAATTCAACGCGAAGCGCTGGCCGAATTCTCACCGTCACCGATTCTTTCCACTCACCCATGTTGTTTCTTGCTCGCGAGCTGGACTTTCAAGAACCGCTCGATGGAACCGGCGACCTGAAGTTGGAGCACGGCCCATTCGATCAAGGTCTCTGTGACGTTGCCAAGTTTTCGTCGCTCCCTTTCGGCAACGCTTTCGAGTTCTCTGCGGAGATCCTGGCGGATACGCACGCTTATCTGAGCCTTCCATTCGCCCGTAGTGAAGAGCATGCGGAAAATTGGGCAGGGAAAGGAAAAATAAATAAAAATGGTCGCAATAACGACCATCAAAAAAGCTGCTCAACCAATGGCGGGGGATGTTTCATTTCCCCAGACGTGCCGCTTCGCCTACGTTCGCCGACCACTTCAGCGCGAACGAGAGGGGAATCTTCTCGTGGGTGAGCGAGTCCCCCGATAAGCAAGCCCCTACTTTCCGAAATGGAAGCAGATCACTGCATAACCGAGTCAGGATTTTGGCAAATGCGCTCAAATTCCTCGATAAGATTTTTCAGTTGACACAATTCTTCTGCGTGGTACTTGCACAAGTATCTGTTAATCCTGGTGTTTCGCATCAAAGACTCCGCATATCGACAACATACAGTGAGATTCAATTCGTCGATGCATAGATTCTGCGGAGGCTTGCCCGAGAGACGTAACAAGTGGGCCAGACGGGTCTGATGCCATTTCCGATAACATTCTCCTCCGTCCTGATCGAAAGACTTCATTGGAGCGTGTTTTCCTCTCGTTGAAGCATCAACTTGATGAAGCCGGGAACTGAACTCATTGACTCGGCTCGCAGAAGCGTGACGAAGTGTTCGTCACAAAATAGCCTTAGAAATATACGGCTGAACGTATCAAGTTGGTTCGCGACCAACCCGGCTCGCAAAGGTAAAGCTGTGCTGTATCCCTCATAAACTGCATGGCCTGTAATTGCACTTGGCTTCTTCCGGCTCTTCGCTTTCTCTCGATGCTTTCTCAACCTTATTCCTCCACGTCCACGGAATAGCGACGAAATGCCTCGATAAACGGCTGAAGTGTAGGCAAGCAGTAAAGCTGCATGAACGGGGGGTTATTTTCTCTCTTGCTGTACAGTACGCCACGGAATTTTGAAAATGCAGGCACCACGAAGTAATCCATAATTGTTTGCTGGGGCGGAAGTAATCGAGCGATTATCAAAATATCTTCCGCCCGCCTCCCAAGAAACGAGAGACGCCAGAGCATTTGACCATAATGTAGTTTGCCGCGCCACAAACGCCCAGTTGTACATTTCACTCGCAAACTGACATTTTCATTGACCAGAAGCACTCCTCGACCGGGCCTCGATTCTGCGTTTCCATTGACAGCGCGAATTTGGGCGCGAATGTCCTCGCAGAGGGCATCACGCAACCCCTTAATCACACTAGTAATGCGTTCGTATACAAAATCTCTGGGCAATGGATAACCGATTCGCTTGTAGGCTTCATTAAGACTTCCGAAATGGTCCTTATAAGACTCTACGGACGGAATATCTTTCGCGGCTTTTATCAACAGGGAGTTAAGACGCCCCTTTCGCTTCCACAGTTGCCGCAAACCTTCAAGCATCTCTGAGTCCACCAGCGGCCTTGTTTCCTCTCCGACAAGGTCGTTGGCTCTCAGCCATTGTCTGTCAGCAATAATTGCAGGAAACGAGTGCTCGCGAGTCCGCCATTTGTCGGGGGAAAGATACCTCCCGCAATGCTTTTTAGCGTAGGCGTAAGCGCCTTTGTAAACGGGATTCCTAAGGAGAAGCTTTACCTTCACAATGTTCCACGGGCGTTTTCCCCAAAAGCATTTCCGCTGATTCAATATGTGTACAATTTGATGACGCGTTTTGCGTCTTTTCGTGTGAAGGTCGAAAACAAGTTGAATCGTTTCTACCTCTTCTCTTAGTCCCGGCGTCAGAATAACCCGGTCTGTGCTTACACTTTTACATTCGCCGCATTGGAGTATCTGTTTTAACTCACCGTTTTGGCCCACGATTTGCCGCCGCATTCCAAAAGGCGCTGGCCCGCCTTGCCACCAACCCATATCCGCAAGACGACGTTGACCGGCACTGACTTTCACTGATAGCTCGCGGCTGTACTCTCCTGCCATAGTCCGCTTCAGCGCCTTGAGCAGGTTCGAGGCGGTGCTATCGTCGTTCTCGAATTGCTCGGCGCAATAACGAACCGTAATCCCAGCTTTTTTGCAAAGGAATTCATAGTGCGCGGCTTCGTCCGAGTCTGGAAAGCGTCCCCACCGACTCACGTCATAGACGAGGATTACATCGAAGTCGGCAGAACCTGATTGAACGAGATCGAGAAGCTCTTGAAGTCCTGTCCGGCCTTTGATCGTCGTCCCGGATTTCCCCTCGTCTGTGAACGACCTAACGATGCCTATACCGTGTGCAGCTGCATACAGAGCGATTGCGGCTACTTGATTGGCGATTGAGTATTGCTGATGTTCTGTACTCATGCGGAGGTACTGCGCAGCACGTCGAAGCTGGATCGCGGGAGGGTTGGAAGGGGGCGACTGCATTGCTGCCCTCTATGCAGTATTTGCGCGTGATCGGATCGAGACCGTCACGTCGCGCACTCGCACTCTTCAGAGTGAAGGATCGGCTCGATGGAGCGCAAGGACCTCATGATTATATGCCCTCTACGGCAAGCCAATGGACAAGATCGCAAGATTATTCTGCTCATGGCACAGAAGATGGCACTTCGCTAGCCGCACGATTTTTCTTTGCATTTCCCTTAACGAATATTTCACTTGACACCATTTTCAAACAGGCATACAAGCCTTGCAACATAACTCTCCCTCAATTGGCGATGCGTGCCCGTCGCTCGTCGGGACTCTATCCTCGCTAACCAGTTGAAACGTAGTTGAACTATGCGCAGCCTGCATTCGAACGCAGGCAGGCCCGGAATCTTAGCCTTGGTCGGAGGCACTATGTCCCGCTTCTCCACTCGCATCCTGTTTTGCTTCCCCATTTTTCTTGTTCTTATCTCCGCCGCGCATGCGCAAATCACCGGCGTCTCCACGCCCGTTCCCGGCGGACACGACTACATCAAAATGCTTAACGAAACCGTCAACCCCGCCAACGGCTCCGTCTCTCTCCACGTTGACGCCCCGGTTCCTCCCGGACGCCGCCTCACGCTCCCGTTTTCTTTTAACTACAATTCAAGCGCAGTCTTCACCCCGCAGGGGGACGGGGTTTCCGGGGAGGGCTATTTGTGGTCCACTCCGACGTACATGAACAAGGATGGGTGGTCCTACGGCCTTCCGCGCGCCAGCGCCATGTTCATGTCTTACACGCAAACAGGATACCCCCCTTGCTATTTCTCCACAGGCTATGCTTTCAGTGATTCGGCGGGAACCATATACTCGTTTAACAGCCTGATTGCGTACCAGACGGGACCACGCACCTGTGTCGGCCGCCGCAGCGTCCTCAGTCAAAACAGTGACTTTTACTCCGCCGCAATCACCTCGAGCGGTACACCCCTAACGATCACTGCCCAAGACAACACGATTTACAGCTTCCCTGGTGTGGGGGCCGGCAACGGTTGCGGGATTGATGACACGGACCCCGGATTTTCACTCCCTTCGAACATCGAGGACCGCAACGGGAACATAATCACCATTACCTCCCCCAATTGCACTGGCTCCTTCACGGCTGCCGATACCCTTGGCCGAACTGTAATCTCTTCCTCCGGCTTCGGTACGACAGGCAACACCATTACCGTCCCCGGCGTTTCCGCTCCGTACACAGTGACCTGGAGCAACGCGTCCATGACGGGCTTCCATCCAGGCTATACCTGGGACAACCCTTCCGATCAGTGGTGCGATGGAATTTTCGCCGGACCTGGAAATGGATCTATGGCTGAGATTACCGCCATCACGCTTCCCAACGGCAAGCAATACACCTTCACCTATGATTCGACGTATGGCCTGCTAAGCAAGGTCACCTACCCCAATGGCGGATATACCAGCTATACCTGGACCCTCAACACTCGTTCCGATTTCGCTGCCGTTTCGGACGCCAACGGCGCTGCTCAGAACTGCCAATACACCTACGACGCTCCCGCCCTTCTTCACCGCTATGTGAGCTATGACGGCTCCACCATCGCAGAGCAGCAAGATTTCTCCTACACAACAACCTGGAACCCCAGCGACTATTCTCAGTGGACTACAAAGACCACCACCGTTACAACGCACGACCTTGCCAACGGAACGAGTTTTCAAACGAACTACACTTATTCGCCGGTCACCGTCTTGAACGGCGGCAATCAATGGCTGCCCAGCTTGTTTGGCACTCAGGCTGCCGTCGAACAAACCATCGTCTACAAAGGCACGAGCGGCAGCACCCTACGCAGCGTGAACAAGACCTGGTGGGACCAATACGATCTCAAGACTGAGCAGACCGTTCTTGAAAATGGGCAAACCTCCCAGGTCAACCTCACATGGAGCGGCCTACTGGTTACCGAGAAAGACGAGTACGACTTCGGCCTCACCCTCGCCAGGAAAACGACCTACACCTACTGTCTCACCTCGCCGACTCAAACCATCGTGTACGACGGAAGCGGAAATCGTCTCGCGGAGACCGACTCCGTCTGCGACGGCGCCTCGACGGCCGCCGTCAGCAACTTGCCTACGGGCACACATGACGAGACCAACTACGGACCTGGCTCAACAACAGTCCGCGGCAACGTCACCCAAACAACCAAACAGTGCTTCCAGGGAACGACGGCGTGTGCCAACAACATCGTCACTTCGTTCACCTACGACGAAACCGGCCAGATGCTCACGTCCACCGACCCCAACGGCCATGTCACGCATTATTCTTATGCGGACAGCTACACCACGCTCTCGGGCGGCGTCAACGTCACGTACACTCCCAGCGCCAACACCAACGCTTTCCTCACTACGGTTACCAATCCCCTCAATCAGACCCAGAACTTTACCTACGACTTCAACAACGGGCACCTGACCGCCTCGAAAGACGCCAACGGTCTCGTCACCAGCTACGTCTACAACGACTCCCTCGCTCGGCCCACGCTGGCTACTCGACCCGACGGCGGCACCACCACCGTCACCTACAATGACACGGCGCACACCGTGACCAGCGCCAAGAAAATCAATTCGACTCAGACCATCACCAGCGTTGCGGTCTCCGATGGTGTCGGCCACGTCAAGCAAACGCAGCTCACTTCCGACCCGCAGGGCACCGTCTACGCAGATACAACGTATGACGGCCTCGGCCACGTTCGAACCGTCTCGAATCCTTACCGCACCGGTTCCGACCCTACGACTAGCGCAGGCACAACTACATATTTTTACGATGCCATCGGCAGAAAATGCCTCGAAGTGCCTCCCGACGGCACCCTGCCCTCAGGCAACGTCTGCTCTTCGACGCAGCCTGCCAACACCATCTTCACCACCTATTCCGGAAACACAACTACAGTCACCGACCAGACGGGCAAATCTCGCGAGAGTGTCGTGGACGGCTTGGGCCGACTCACGCAAATTTTCGAAGATCCCGGGACATCCCCGCACCTGAACTATGAAACCGACTATGGCTACGACGCGCTCGGAAATTTGCTATGCGTCGGCCAGAAAGGCACAAGCACTGGCACCTTCACCAATTGCACTTCGATTCCGAGCGGCTGGCACCCGCGTACGTTCAGCTATGACTCGCTCTCCCGGCTTCTCACTTCAACCAATCCCGAAGTCGGAACAATCACCTACAAATACGATAGCGACGCGAATTGCTCCGGCTCCAATTCGTTTCTAGGTCTTCTGGTCTCCAAGACCGACGCGCGCGGCATCCGCACTTGCGCCCAATACGACGCCGTAAACCGCGAAACCGTCCTGAATTACTCCAATGGCGATCCGAGCATTACGACCATGTACGACCAAACCAACTGTCTCACGCTCTCGACGTGTCAGAACATCGGCTCTCGCACCAGCGTCACGGACGCCGCAGGCACCGAATCCTGGGCTTACTTAGTCGACGCCACCAACCAGCGCAGCGTCCACGCTAACCAGCGCACGACCAACTCCATCACGAAGACTTCCACCTATTATCTGGACATGGCCGGCAATCTCACCCAGGTTGTTTATCCCACCGGGCGCACTGTGAATTACACGTACAACGCCGCCAATCGCCCCATCACCGCCGCGGACGGTTCCAACGGCATCACTTATGCTACGGATTTTCAGTCCGCTCCCACCGGCTGCCTCGCTGGCGCGGTCTGCTATACGCCTCAGGGCACCTTTTATGCGCTCTCTATCGGACAGGTTTCCAGCGGTTTCACCGGCCTCAATCTTACTCATACCTACAACAACCGCCTGCAGCCCAGCGAGTTCAAGGCTTCCTCCAGCGGTGGCAACGCGATCGACATCACCTACAGCTTCATCGACTCCGTCACTGGCCACAACGGCGGCCACGTCAACGGCGTCACCAACAATCTCGACACCACCCGCTCGCAAACCTTCACTTACGACTCGCTGAACCGCATCACCGGGGCGCTCACCACCTCCACACATGCCACCAGCCCTACGCACTGCTGGGGCGAAGCCTACACCCTCGATGCCTGGGGCAACCTCAACAGTATCGCCGCCACTACCAACTCCAACTACATCGGCTGTACACAGGAAAGCGGCTTCTCTTCCGTCGCCGATGGCAACAATCACCTTCCCACTTGGGCCTATGACGCTTCCGGAAACGCCACAAGCGATGGCGTCGTAACCAATTATCAGTGGGACTCCGAAAGCCAGCTGAAGTCCGCCGCGGGAGTCAACTACACCTATGACGGCGATGGCCGCCGCGTCTCAAAATCCGGTGGGGCCAGCAAGCTCTATTGGTACGGCTCCGGCGGCGACATCCTGGGCGAAACCGATTCTTGCGGCAACACTACCGCCGAATACATTTTCTTTGGCGGTAAGCGCGTCGCGATGATCCTGACCTGCCCCCTAGCTCCGCGCACAGGATCATACGACACCCAGATTGACCTGCCCCCTAGCTCCGCGCACAGGATCATACGACACCCAGATCTCCTGAACTCATGACCTTTGCCTCAGTCCGCTCTTCGAGTTGCGGCGCGCAGGGAGCCGTAGGCGACCGCAGCGCGGCAACTCGCCGCGCGAACTCCCGCGGCGCCAAATACCCCAGACTGCTGTGCGGCCGCTCTTCGTTGTACTCCTCTTTCCACGCTCCGATCTTTGCCCGCGCCTCGAACAAACTCCCGAACCAACTCGCGTTCAAGCACTCATCGCGCAACTTCCCGTGGAAACTCTCCACAAACGCGTTCTGCACCGGCCGGCCCGGCTCGATGTGCACCAACTCGATCTTCTGCTCCATCGCCCACGCCAGAAAATGCCGCGACGTAAACTCCGGCCCGTTATCGCAGCGGATCGCTTCCGGAGCCCCGCGCTCCACCACGATCTTCTCCAACTCCCGCGTCACCATGCGGCTCGCAAAGCCCGTTTCCACCCGCAGCGCCAAACACTCCCGCGTGTACACATCAATGACGCTCAACACCCGAAACTTCCTCCCGCTCTCCGCCGCATCGTGCACAAAATCCAAAGCCCATTCCTGGTTCGCTCCCGTCACCACCGGACGCACAATACCCACTCGCACCAACCGTTTTCTTCTCTTCCGCCGGATCAGTAGCCCCGCTTCCCGGTACACCCGATACACCCGCTTGTGGTTCACGTGCATCCCCTTCGCCGCCAACTTCACCTGCAATCGCCGGTATCCCCACTTCGGTTTTTCCCGCGCCGCTTCCTCCAACCTGGCTCGCAACTCCTCATCGTTCCTCCGGCTCACGTACCGCTGGCTGGATTCCGCCACGTTCAGCAGCTCGCAGATCCGCCGCTGGCTCACCAGAAAATGCGTCCACAGCCAGCGCGCTCCTTCCTTGCGCTCTACGAGCTCCACCCGTTTTTTTCAATCACCGCTTTCAGCATGTCCTTGTCCAGACTCAAATCCGCCACCAGCTTCTTCAGCCGCCCGTTTTCATCTTCCAGCTGCCGCAACCGCTGCGCCTCTCCCACACTCATCCCGCCATACTTCGCCTTCCACGCATACACCGTGTGCTTCGACACTCCCAGCTCCCGCCCCACCTCCGCCGCTGAGCGCCCCGCTTCCATCTGCTTTAGTGCTCCGATCATCTCCACTTCGCTATACTTCCTCTTCGCCATGCTCCCTCCTCCCCACAATTTGCTATTTTCATATACACCTCTGCGCGGAAAATGGGGAGCAGGTCAATCCCTTGGACTGGTGCCAACTGCTCGACTACCGTCGCCGGCAATCCCTCGTATTACATCGAAGACCTGCTCGGCACTTCGCGCGTCGTGACCACCAACACTGGTGTGGTTTGCTATGACGCCGACTTCTATCCCTTTGGCGGCGAGCGCACTCCCTACACCAGCAACTGCCCCGCCACCAACAATTACAAATTCGAGGGCAAAGAGCGGGATGCCGAGACAGGGAACGACGACTTCGGCGCTCGCTACTACTCCAACCGCTTCGGCCGCTGGCTCTCCGCCGATTGGTCCTCGGTTCCCGTTCCCGTCCCTTACGCCAACCTCACTAGCCCGCAAACGCTAAACCTCTACGCCATGGTCTCCGACGACCCCGAATCCTTCGCCGACCTCGATGGACACCTCATGGCACAGACCTATCAAGTGGCCAACCCCGCGGCCAGCAGCGCTTGGGACCCGGGAGGCACCGTTGACAGCATGACCAACGACTCCGGCCTGACCGACGAGGAAGTCAACTCCCTGAACGCCGTCCGAGCAGCCCAAGCCGTCCAGCAGCCGCAAAATCAGGTTACTATTTTGGGCAACACAGTGGTCGTTACCTACGCGAACGGAATATCGGACAAAGACAGACAATCCGCGTTCGCGGCAATTTCATCCGCAGCAGGCCTACTAAATTCCAATGGAGACAAGTTAACCGATGCGGAGAAAAAATCTATCGGTAACATTAAGACGATTGATGTTGATCCGACGGCCTCCCGTTCGAGCGTAGACGTTAAGACCGGAATATTTCATGCAAATGCTGGCCAATTGGGTCAGGATACTGCTCGATTCGCGACGGACATCGCACACGACAGTTTTCATATCACGCAATCGAAATCAGGCGTAGCGTACACGGGTGGTCCCGCAGAACGTAACGCCACATACTTCCAGATAGGAGTCGGTAGCAAGATTGGCCTTTCCAAAGACCAAATCAACTTCTTGAAGAACTATGCAGATAACATTGATAAATATAAAAACTACTATAACTCGCCTGTTACACACCCGTAAAAGGCTTGAATCTAGTAGGATGAAACGGAGAGAGCGATGAGAGTTATAGCAGTGCTCATGGCATTGACCATGCTAAATCTTACCGGCGCTATCGAGACCGTTGCGGCACAAAACGAAGGGCTAATTGTCAACCTTCGAGACCTGACTCAACAGCATTCGTACGGGCTGAAGGACTCTATTATTCTGGAGTTCGAGATAATAAACGCGAGCCCAGAGCCTGTGGGTGTATTTGCGAGACTAGGAATGGGCTACCAAGGAGGCATTATTTTACACGTACTCGATAGCACTGGATCCGAGGTCCAGCCTCCAACACTTGCACACGACTCTATCGATCTCCGCGCAGTTCAGGAATCAACAAACTACTTTGAGCTACAACCCAACCAGTTTTTCGGAACGCGACAGAGGTTCTCCGTCTCCGAGTTGATAAGCAAGCCAGGACATTACAAGCTGCTCGCGGAATACCATTGCCCAGTGGATTCGAAGTACGCAAAGGTTGGGAA
>Ga0207062_1106_pt1 | contig 22069 bp, 22 predicted proteins | sample Alteio_BWMinCont_28_FD_153266 | JGI IMG/M metagenome (GOLD analysis project Ga0207062, IMG submission 153266) | Enriched cells from forest soil in Barre Woods Harvard Forest LTER site, Petersham, Massachusetts, United States -... | ecosystem: Environmental > Terrestrial > Soil > Temperate forest >... | reverse complement strand
TCTTCGTCAATAAATTTATCTACGGGGTGCCGATTCCCTTTACCCACAAAAGGACTCACCCCGTCCGTGCGGTAGAGCGGGGAGACATCGTGATATTCCGGTTTCCCGCGGAAGATCCCCAAAACACCTATTATGGAAAAGATTTTATTAAACGCGTTATTGGACTTCCCGGCGACAAACTGGAAATCCGCCAGAAGAATGTCATTGTGAACGGCGTTGCTTTAACCGAGCCTTACGCCCAGCATCTGGATCCCAATATTTTCCCGCCGGTCTTTTCGATGGCGCCGGAGGAACTCCAGCGCCAATGGACCTCCGGGGAATTCGCCCACGTGGCCGGCCAGAATCTCCGCGACAACTTCGGTCCGGTCGTGGTTCCGCCAGGACACTACTTCATGATGGGTGACAACAGGGATTTCTCCTTCGATTCCCGCTTCTGGGGACCGCTCCCGGAATCCTACATCAAAGGGAAGGCGTGGCTCGTGTATTGGCCGTTCTCGCGCTTCGGTCTCGCCCATTGAAAACTTCGGTGACCACGACGCCGACCGGACTCTACCTTCATATCCCCTTTTGCCACGCGAAGTGTCACTACTGTGACTTTTCTGCTTTCGCCGGGAAGGAGAAGTCGATCGACGCGTACATGGACGCCCTCCGTAAAGAAATGACGGAATACCAGGGCTACATCTTCTCCAGTCTTTTTGTCGGAGGCGGAACGCCGACGCTTCTGTCCGCCGCGCGGTGGGAAGTTCTTCTCGCCGATCTGCATCGGCTTTTTCAATTCACGGCGGAAGCGGAGCTTACCGTTGAAGCCAATCCCGAGACGCTCACCCCCGAACTCGCACACACTCTGCGCGAAGGGGGGATCAATCGGATGAGTTTTGGCCTCCAGACAACCGATGACCGGCTTCTGAAGGAAATCGGCCGGATTCATAATTTTTCGACGTTCCGACGGGCCGTGCACACCGCCCGCCAATCCGGTTTTTCCAACCTTAACGCGGATTTAATCTACGGCCTCCCGGGACAATCCCTCAGCGATTGGCAGGAGACCGTACGCACCGTCATGGACGATAACCTCGACCATATTTCAGCGTACGCTCTCACCGTCGAAGAAGACACGGTCTTCGGACGAAAGGGAATCTCTACCGACCCGGATCTTCAAGCGGATATGTATCTCTGGACTCACGAATACCTCCAATCCCAAGGGTACCACCACTACGAGATCTCGAACTTCGCCCGCGCCGGACGGGAATGCCGTCATAACCTCCTCTACTGGGAAAATGGTGATTTTATCGGGGCCGGATGCTCGGCAGCCTCCTGCCTCCACGGCGAGCGTTGGCAAAATGACCCCACACTCGAAGGCTATCTGGAAAAAATGGGGCGCGACGGGACGGCCGTCATTCACCGCGAACGCCTGGACGGCCGCGACAAAACCGCGGAAGACATGATTCTTCGGCTTCGACTCTCCGGCGGTCTTCCGAAACCTCCCACCCTTCACACAGGATTCGACCGGGTCCTGGAAAATTACACGGAATACGGCCTCCTCAAAATCTCCGGCGAGCGGATCGTCCCCACCGTCCAAGGCTGGCTTCTGTCCAACCGGATATTTCGCGATATTCTGATCGCTGCGGAGAGCGCGGCGTGAGCGACGGACCGGCCGTCAGCGTTGTTCTTCCGGCCTATAACGAGGGAAAAACCCTCGGGGAAGTTATTGATTCCGTCCGGAAAACGCTCACCGAGCACTTCCTCTCCCATGAAATCATCGTGGTGGACGACGCTTCCACGGACAACACCGCGGAAGTCGCGCTGTCCCGGAACGTAAAACTCATCCGGTTCCCCCTGAACCGCGGCGTCGGGGCCTCCCGGAAAGCCGGGGTCGTCGCCGCCGCCTCCAATGTCATCCTCACAACAGACACCGACGGCACCTATCCCGTCGACATCATCCCGTCCATGATCCAGCGGCTTTCAAACAACGACATGGTGATCGCGGCCCGGACCGGGAAAAAGGTGACAGAATCCTGGCTTAAGAAGCCTCCCAAATACCTCATCCGCAAGCTGGCCTGCTATCTCAGCCGGCGCGAGATTCCGGACCTTAACTCGGGACTCCGTGTTTTTAAGAAGGATGTATCGCTCAAGTATTTCTATCTTTTGCCCGAGGGGCATTCCTGGGAAAGCACCATCACGCTCGCGTTTCTCTGCAACGGCCATCCGACCGAGTTCATGAGTGCCGATTATTTCCTCAGAAAGGGGGGGCACTCGTCCTTCCGGCCCTTCGCGGACACTTACAGCTATATCTCTCTTGTCATCCGGACGGTCATGTACTTCAACCCTCTCCGGATATTCATACCTCTCACCGCCACTTTGGGAACTCTGGGAGTCGTGAAAACGATCTACGACTGGAACGTCTACCACAATATCGGCGGGCTCGACGTCTCGATCCTGCTCACCACGATTACCGTTGCAATCCTCGGGTTATTGGCTGACCTTATCGTCATCACTCACCGCAGCCATCGTGACTATTCCAAAGGGTAACCCCGCCGGCCCTCATCCCGGCACGCAACATCCCGCCTCACCTTCCGGAAAGTTTCCGGGCCTTAACGCGCTGATTCTTCCTTGGCTGATCGGTGTCGGTATTTTCTTTATCCTCCGCAACCCGGACGTGTTCGACGTCCTGAAAAGCGTGGAATTGCCGAAAGACGGCCTTCACGTCGCGGTGCTGGGGACGTACCTCAAAGGCATTTCTCTCCTGTTTGTGACGCTCCTCGGAACAGCGCTCCTGGGATCTTTTCTTCTGCGCCGGGTCTCCTTCCATAATCCACTGGAACACTACGTATTCACCCAGGCCCTAGGCCTCGCGGTCCTGGCCTACCTCGTGCTGGCTCTGGGAGCGGCCGGTCTTTATTACACACCCGTTTTTCGGACACTCGGCGGCCTGCTCGCCGCGCTTTCGGTGCACTGGATACTGAAGGGCCCCTGGCACCGGCAATTGGCCGCTCTCGGCCAGGAATTAAAAACCGCCTGTCCCCGCCCTGAAAAACTCTGGCTACCGGGGCTGATATTCCTGCTGGTCGTGACGAGCTTCATCATGGCGTTTGTCCCCGAAGTCTTCTACGATGCCCTGGTTTACCACCTCGGCGTTCCGCGCCTCTACTTGAATGCCCACAAGATCGTCGATGTCCCTATGCTCCACTCCAAATTCCCGCTGACCATCCAAATGCTTTATGTCTACGGCCTGGCATTGGCCGACGACACGCTGCCGAAACTCATCCACTGGTCCTTCGGGGTTGGACTGATCCTTGCTTTTATAGGCTGCGCCCGGCGCTACGGCAAGCCGGAAGTGGGCTGGCTCGCCGCGGCGATCTTCTTCACGATGCCAATGGTCCAGACCAACTGGTGGACCTCCGGGGTGGATATCGGGGTTTCGCTCTTTTCATTCCTTGCGATCTACGCCATGATGAATGTCACGTCGCTTCCTCACGAAAACAATGTCTGGCTCACCCTCTCGGCCGTCTTTGCGGGGCTCGCTTTGTCCAGCAAGTACACGGCCGGAGCCGTCATCGTGGGCCTGGCAGCCGCCTTAATCACTAACGGGATACAACGAAAGACCGCCCTTCGAACGGTCCTGTCCGACCTCCTGTGGTTTGTCGGAATCGCGGTGCTCATCACCGCCCCCTGGCTGATCAAAAACTGGATATTCACGCGCAATCCGCTCTACCCCTTCCTGGATCAGGTCTTCGGCACTCCGGGCTTAAACCGCGGCGCTTTCGCCCACTTTCGCTGGGAAAATAAGGGGCCGACGCCCGGAACTCTCGCGGGCTGGATCGCATTGCCCTGGGACCTGACTTTCAACCGGGGGGCGCCCGCCCTCTCCTTCCCGGGCCCGATGCTCCTTGGTCTGGCTCCGCTTCCTTTTTTTGTCTGGAAACGGAAACGTCCGGACTGGTTCAGGCCACTCGTTGCCTATATCGTCCTCACGCTGGGCCTCCTCCTTTTTCTGAACCGTCTTCTCCGCTATTCGATGCCGGCTTTCACCGGCTTTTCATGGCTCCTCGCCTGGACCGTCTTCGATGTCATGGAAAATTCCCCAAGGTATTTCGAGTTCGCCTTGTCGACAACACTCGCTCTCTTGATGGGTTTCAATATCCTGGTTGGATGGACGCTCATTATCGAAAACTACCACCCTTATGACGTGCTCATGGGAAACGAAACGCGGCGCGAATACAGTTATTACTCGCACGCCGGAATGCTGGATCCCTACCCCTCCCTGGCTCTCTTCGATACCGCCGAGAAGATGGTCCCTCCGGGAAGCAAGATCTTGCTGGTCGGGGATGAAAAAATCCCGGACACCCGGGTTCCCTTCATCGCCACAGGGGTCTTTGACGAATCCTTTGTTGTCACCTGGAGTCGCGAGGCCGGCGCCCCCGAGGGCATCTACCAGCGGTTCCAGAAGGAAGGGATCACACACATCATTCTTAATCTCTCCGAGGCCAGCCGGACCTATGGCTACGGATTCCTCGATTGGGACGAGAAGTCCTTGGCCCGGTTCTGCCGGTTCTGGGACCAGCACGCCAATTACATCGGGCAACAGGATGTCCCGGAAAAACTGTTCCCGGGACAATACTTTCAGCTTTTTTTCTTTTCGATTCTACCGACCGACAAGCTGGTTCCGAATAAGAAAGACCCCGAGAATCCATTCCTGTGGCTGGCCAAGCAGCAAATTAAAAACACACAAGGACAACAGGCGATGGAAGAATTCCTCAAACGAGTACATCAACTGGAGCTCACCCCGTAACGGTATTGACAGAACGAATGACCGGTGGTATACTTTTAGCACTCATCAATTTTGAGTGCTATTTTTATCTCAGGATAATAGAAAACAGGTTGAATAATTATATCAAATGAGAACTGTCAGTTCTGACGAAATCGAAGACAGAAAGCAGCGAATTCTGCAGGCTGTCCTTCATCTCTCTATAAAAACCGGCAAGCCAGTCGGCTCATCCGCGATTGTTGAAGCCTTTCCTTTAAGATTGTCTCCGGCCAGTATCCGTCATGTCCTGGGGGAACTGGAGAAAGAAGGCCTCTTGACGCATCCGCACACCTCGGCAGGCCGCATACCGACCGATAAAGGTTACCGGGCCTATGTGAACTCCCTGGCGGAAGTCCAGCGCATGGCGCTGGAAGAAGGGTCCCGGGTCCGGGAGGAATATGAAATGCGGATGAAGGAGATCGAGCAGGTCATGCTCTCCACTTCACGCATCCTCTCACGACTTTCACACTGCACCGGCTTCATTCTGGCTCCCAAGCTGGAAGATTCCGCGCTCCGTCATCTGGAACTTGTCCTTCTGGAACCGCAGAGGATCCTCGCCATCCTGGTTTCGGAATCCGGCCACGTGCGCCATGAAATATTCGTGTCCGAACGAACGGTGTACGATCCGCAAATGATCCGCCAGCTGAACGCCCTCCTGAACGATAAATTGAGGGGTCTCTCTTTCCATGACATTCGAAGCCACATCAGCGTCTTTTTGTCGGAACTGGAACACAACCAGATGAACACTTGGCAAATGGTCAAGGAAATCTCGAGCCGCTTTTTCACGGAAGGAGAAGAAGCCGAACTTTACATGGACGGAGCCAACAATATACTGTCGTTCCCGGAATTTCAGGATTCGCAACACTTGAATCAGCTGGTCCATTTCATGGACACACGCCGGACACTGGCGGATATCCTTTCCCGGGAACTCAAGGCGCCCCACAACGGCGCGCGCGTCAAGATTGGGCTTGAGAATCAAACCCCGGAACTCCAGGAATTCAGCGTGGTGTCTTCCACCTACACCCAGTCCGGGAGGGCGGTCGGAGTTCTGGGAATCCTGGGACCTAAACGAATGCAGTACGAAAAAATGATCGCGATCGTGAATGAAGTCTCGCATCTTCTGAACCAGGCACTGGATCGCCTGAAAACGGACGAATGAACGCACCCGGCACCCCCGACAGCGCCGCCGGCGTTCCCCCGACGCTTCAGGAAAAATTGAACGAGCTCGAAATCCTGCAACAATCGCTCCAGGACGCCAAAGCGCGGGCGGATTCGTACTATGAACAGCTTGTGCGCCTGACGGCCGAGTTTGAGAACTTTCGCAAACGCTCCGAACAACGCATTGAGCAGGCCCGGGCCGTCGGGCGCGATGAAGTCGTGGAAAAAGTCCTGGCTTTCGCGGACGCCCTGGAACTCGCCCAGCGCTCCGTGACGCCCCAGACCCCGGCGCAAAGCATTATTCAGGGCTTGAAACTTCTGGGAAGCGAGTTGGACCGCCTCCTGAAAAGTTTGGGGGTGGAACCGATCGACACTCATGAAAAACCATTCGACCCCGCCTGGCACGAGGCGGTCGAACAGGTCGAATCGAACAAGCCGGAAGGAACAATTTTAGGAGAGATACAACGCGGGTATGCTTCCCATGGACGGGCTCTGCGTCATGCCCGCGTCCGCGTCTCGACCCGTAATTCAAAATAGGAGGAAGTTCATATGGCAAAAATCATCGGTATTGACTTGGGTACATCCAACTCCGCCGCCAGCGTGATGGAAGCCGGCAAAGCCATCATTATCCCGTCGGCGGAAGGCACCACACTGGGCGGCAAGGCATTCCCTTCTTACGTCGCTTTCACCAAAGACGGACAGCTTCTTGTGGGGGAACCGGCGCGCCGTCAGGCCGTCTCGAATCCCGAAGGAACCATCGCCGCCTTCAAACGCAAGATGGGCACGGACTACAAATACAACGTCCGCGGCAAGGACTTCACGCCGCAGCAGCTTTCCGCGTTCATCCTGCAAAAGGTCAAACGCGACGCCGAGGCCTATCTCTCCGATAAGGTGGAAAAAGCCGTCATCACCGTCCCGGCTTATTTCAACGATAACCAACGCCAGGCCACCAAGGACGCCGGACAGATCGCGGGATTGGATGTCGTGCGCATCATCAACGAGCCCACCGCCGCCTGCCTCGCCTACGGCATCGATAAGAAAAATCTTGAAGAAAAAATCATGGTTTTCGATCTGGGCGGTGGGACCCTGGACGTGACCATCATGGAGTTCGGCTCCGGCGTCTTCCAGGTCCTTTCAACCTCTGGCGACACCCAGCTGGGCGGTACGGACATGGACAACGCATTGATCGACTTTATCGCCGAGGAATTCCGGAAACAACACGGAATCGACCTGCGCAAGGACAAGATGGCGATGCAGCGGCTGAAAGAAGCCGCCGAGAAAGCCAAAATTGAGCTCTCGAACGTTCTGGAGACCGACATCAACCTGCCGTTCATCACCGCCGATGCCGCCGGCCCTAAACACCTGACGATCAGCCTCTCGCGTTCTCGCTTGGAGTCTCTGATTGCTCCGATCATCGATCGCTGCAAGAACCCCGTGGAACACGCGCTCTCGGACGCCAAACTCACGCCTCCTCAGATCACCAAGATCATTCTCGTGGGCGGACCGACGCGGATGCCCATCGTCCAGAAATTCCTGGAGGACCGGGTCGGCAAACAAGTGGAACGCGGCATTGATCCCATGGAATGCGTCGCGATGGGCGCCGGCATTCAGGCGGCGGTCCTCACCGGAGAGGTGAAAGACGTCCTCCTCCTGGATGTCACGCCACTCTCCCTGGGCATCGAAACACTCGGTGGCGTCTCGACCAAACTCATTGACCGTAACACCACGATCCCCGTCAAGAAGTCGCAGATCTTCTCCACGGCTTCGGATAACCAGCCGGCCGTGACGGTGCACGTGCTGCAGGGGGAACGCCCCATGGCCAAGGACAATGTCTCGCTGGGGCACTTTGACCTGGATGGAATCCCGCCCGCACCGCGTGGCGTGCCGCAGGTGGAAGTCACCTTCGACATCGACGCCAGCGGAATCCTGAACGTTTCGGCCAAAGACCTGGCCACCAACAAAGCGCAGCACATCACCATCTCGGCCAGCACGAAACTCAACAAGGACGAGGTGGAAAGGTTTGTCAAGGAAGCCGAAAAATATTCGGCGGAAGATAAGAAGCACAAGGAAGACATCGAAGTAAAAAATGAGGCCGATTCTATTCTCTACGCCACCGAGAAGTCTCTGAAGGAATACGGTGACAAAGTCTCCCAGGACGATCGCCTCAAGGTCGAACAGGGTCTTTCAAAACTCAAAGACGCCATCAAGGGCGGAAACACCGAAGACATTCGCAAAGCCAAGGACGAGCTCCTGAAAGCTTCCCACACGCTTGCGGAAGAGATGTACAAATCCGCCTCCCAGAAAGCGGGAACCGGGAGCGCTCCGGAAGCCAACGGCAAGACCGACGGTGAAAAAGTCGTCGACGCCGAAGTGGTGGATGACAAGAAAAAATAACTAACCCCGTCCCCACGCGGGACGCGTGTTTCGCCCAATGGCCAAAACCGACTATTACGACATACTGGGTGTTCCCCGGACAGCCACCCCCGATGAGATTAAACAAGCTTATCGGCGGCTGGCGATTCAGCATCATCCGGACAAGAACCTCGGGAACAAGCAGTCCGAGGAAAAATTCAAGGAAGTGAATGAAGCGTATGAAACGCTCTCCAACCCTCAAAAGCGCTCAATGTACGATCAGTTCGGCCACGCCGGCGCGGCGGGGGGGCCCAGCGGCTTCGGCGGGTTTGAGTCGGCGGGAGGATTCGGAGACGTTTTCTCGGATCTTTTTGAAGGTGTTTTTAACGCTGGCCAGGGACGCCGAGGGAGAGGGGCCGGCGGCCGCCATGGCCGCGACATCCAGGTAGATTACACGCTGACTCTGCGGGATGTTTTGGAGACGAAGGAAGCCTCCATCCGTATGAATAAGCAGGAAACCTGCGACGTGTGCAGCGGCTCCGGCGCCAAACCCGGCACGCGGCTCAAAACCTGCCCTGATTGCGGGGGATCGGGCCACGTGACACAGGGCCGCGGCTTCATCTCATTCTCCCAGACTTGCCCCCGGTGCCGCGGACAGGGGCAAACCATCGAAGCTCCCTGCGCCAACTGCCGGGGCGTGGGTCTGGTCGCGCGGCCCTCCACCGTCAAAGTCCGTATTCCCGCCGGCGTTGAAGAAGGCACAACCCTCCGGATCTCCGGCGCCGGGGAAGGAGGCGCCCAGGGCGGCCAACCCGGCGACCTCTACGTTGCCATCCACGTCAAAGCGGAACCCGGTTTTGAAAGGCAGGGGAGCGACCTCCTCTGCGAAACCAAGATTTCATTTCCTGTCGCCGCTTTGGGAGGACAAGTGGAAGTCGCCTCCCTGAACGGCCCCGTCACGCTAAAAATCCCGCCAGGCACTCAGCCGGAAACAGTTTTTCGTCTGCGGGAGCGCGGCCTGCCGCACCTCCAGAGTCGGGGAACGGGGGATCTTTTGATACGCGTTTCCGTGGAGGTGCCCACACGGCTCACCCCCGAACAAAAACAAATCCTCCAGGAATTCGCCAAAAACCTGAACGGACCAAAGCCTTCCTTCTTTCGTAAAGCCACCGGGGGATAGATGGGCCGTATCCTCGTCACGCCGCGGGACATCCTGGGAAATAAGCTCCGGCTCCACGGCCCGGCCGCGCGCCACATCCTGCAAGTCTTGAGAAAGAAACCTGGTGACATCGTGGAGGTCACGGACGGCGAAGGTCGCCACTACGCGGTGCGTCTGGAAAGCAGTCTCAAAAACGAGCTGACGGGCGAAATCGTCTCTGTTCACGGCGAACCGGAAGACCCCCGCGCTAAACCCCGCCTCTTTCAAGCGATCCCCAAATCTCAACGGATGGACTGGATTATCGAAAAGGCGGTGGAGCTCGGCGCCGGTGCGATTCATCCCCTCTGGACGCAGCGCTCCGTTGTTGTGCCCCATTCCCACGAATGGGGGGGAAAATTAGAACGCTGGCGGCGCATCGCGGGAGAGGCGCTCGGGCAATCCCAGGGTTCGGTTCTCTGCCCCGTCCACGCCCCTTGCTCCTTGGAAGACAGTCTCTCCCAAATCCAGCCTTCGGAACTCACGCTCGTCGCCTGGGAAGAAGAAACCGCGCACCCTCTCAAAGAAGCCCTCCGCGAAAGAACAAATCAACCCCTCAATATCTTCATCGGCCCGGAAGGGGGATTGGCCCCGGAAGAAATCGCCCGGCTCCGGGGCCGTGGCGCCCAAACAGTCTCTCTCGGAAAGCGCGTCCTGCGCGTCGAAACGGCCGCGGTGATGTTTCTTTCCAGCATCCTCTATGAAAGTCTTCTATAAAACCTTTGGTTGTAAGGTAAACCAGTACGAGACCGAGCTTTTAAAGGCCCGTCTGGAGCATTCAGGCGCCGAACAGAGCCGGCGTCTTGAGAACGCCGACCTTTGCCTGGTCAATTCCTGCAGCGTGACGCATGAGGCCGACCGTGAATGCCGTCAGTTTGTCCGTAAGATTCTTCGGGAGAATACGCGGACGCGCGTCATTGTAACGGGTTGCTACGCCACGCGTGCCCCCAAGGAACTCTCCCAACTTTCCTCGCGCGTCGAGGTCTACTCCAATCTTGAAAAAGACAAGCTGCCTTCCTGCGTCGGTTTCGAGGTGGCCGGAGAACCCCTCGGCATCCGCCACTTCGGGGAACGCTCCCGGGCGTTTCTCAAAGTACAGGACGGCTGCAAGGCTCCCTGCACCTACTGCATCATCCCCACCGTACGGCCGCAACTCTGGAGCAAACCGCTTGAGCAAGTCGTTGAAGAGGCCCGCCAACTTCTGAAGGAAGGATATCAGGAGCTCGTTTTGACGGGGATTCGTCTGGGGCAGTACCGTTCGAACAAAACGAACCTGACGCGTCTGTTAAAAACCCTTCTGACCCTTCCCGGCCGATTCCGCCTCCGCCTTTCCTCCATTGAAGTGACGGAAATCTCCGATGAATTGATCCGCCTCATCCAGGACACACCCCAAATCTGCCGTCATCTCCACATCCCGATGCAGTCGGGCACGGATCCTGTCCTCAAGGAAATGGGGCGCTGGTACAAATCCCGGGACTACGCCGTGACCGTCCAGACGCTGCGCCGCGCGATGCCGGACATCGGCCTGACAGCGGACGTCATGGTCGGCTTCCCCACCGAGACTGACGATCTCTTTCTTTCAACAGCCCGCTTCATCGAGGAATTGGGCTTGAGCGGCCTTCATGTTTTTCCGTTTTCTACGCGCCCCGGCACCAAAGCGGAAAAACTTAAACCTCTTCCCGCCGAAGTCGTCGCACGGCGCAGCCGACTCCTGCGCGCGCTCGACAGCACGCTGCGCCGGCATTTTTTTTCGCAATTTGAGGGAACGCGGCGGGAAGTGCTGGTGGAAACCTCCGGTGAAGGCTGGACGGACAACTACATACGCGTCACAGCTCCCGCGGGCACGCCGGCCGGGCTTTCCCTTATTTCCGTCAAAATATAAAAAAGCTAGACTGAATCCGTCGCTTAACGGGATCGGGTTCGGCCTCACGGCACCCGTCAGCATCTTTGCCTTACCACCATCAACGAGGAGGAAGAACATGTCTCCTGTCAACGGCAAAAAATGTTTTGTGACATCGGTGGCGATTTTCGCGGCAGTGACGGCGGTCGATGTGGTCCTGAACGTCGTGGTTCTGGACAAACAATACGAAGCCTTCACTTCGCTCTGGCGATCCGAGATGCGCGTCCGGACGCTCTTTCCTCTTCTCTTCCTGGGACAGGCGACCTTCGCGTATTTCTTCGCCTGGCTCTACGCCATGGGGTTTGAACCGGAAAAACCCGCCGTCCCGCAGGGCCTCAAATTCGGACTCTACGTCTGGCCTCTCTTCGCTGTCAGCGGCAATCTGGCCGCAGCGCCCTTCATCAATATTCCCCTGCGCTTCTTCGCCTTCTGGATGGCCACAGGTCTCCTGGACTGTCTGATGGCCGGCCTGGTGGCCGCGCGCTTCTACAGGCCGCGCGAATAATACGCTCTTCGACGGAAGGTTGACGTTCAAACCCCGATTATTCTAGAGTACTTTTGATGTTCTCTCCCGGATAAAAATCATCCTGTTTTGACACCACGAACATGATGCCGTACCAAGGAGGCCCCTCATGGTCACAGTGACGTGCCAAGAGTTGGGAGGAAGCAATTGCACGCTTCCCATCACAGGAAATACCCTCGAAGAAGTCCGCCGCAACCTGCTCACACACGCCCAGAAAGCGCACCGAGACATGCTTCAGAGAATGAGCCCCAAAGACCAGCAAAACCTCATGCAGAAACTTGAGGTCGTGTACCGGCAAAAAGCCGTCGTTGCCACCCAGTAATCCCGGCCCCCGGCGGAACAGCAGTTCGCCGTGCGCCCTCCTTCGGGAGAGGCGGCCTTCCCGGCCGTCTCTCCCGGCACCGATCTCGTTCTGGCGTGTAAAATGGTAAACTCGCGATCGCGATGATTCACACCACCCCGTTCCGTTCTTTTCTCCTGATCGCGCTGATTTTTTGTGGCGGCTGCAAAAAAGGGAAACCTTCCGCGGAAGATGTCCGGGCGGCTGAAGAACAAAAAGAAATCGACTGGTATAAGAGCGGCACGGTCCGCCTCGCGAAAACCTCCGATCCGGTGGATGGCTCCATTGAATGCCGGGATCCCGATGGAAAACTGCGTATGGCGGGCACTTTTGTGGATGGCAAGGAAGACGGCCCCTGGGTCTTTTATGATTCCCAGGGGATCAAGATGGCCGATCTCGCAATGAAAAGGGGAAGTCTTTCCGGCTCCTGCACGTTTTACTACTCGTCTCTGGCGCCCGCCGGCGCGGCGGGAAAAATACAAGTGGAGTTTTTATTTGATGAAACCGGAAGGACGGGTTATTACAGCGCGTTTTATCCCACAGGGAAGAAAATGATCATGGCGGAACTCCAGGGACGACAGGTCAAAACAGCCCACTCCTGGGATGAGCTCGGTAAAGTGGACAACCCCGCCACAACGGCGGCGATCACCGTCAAAGCCATCGCCTCGGATGACCAGCTTCTCGCTGACCTTGGCCGCGAAGAGCAAATGTTCATGACCCAAAGCCGGCGAGAATCCATCTCGGCGCAACAATGACCCTGCCATGATGACAACCTTGGCCGCTCTATTCTGGATCTTCGGTGGAGTCATGATCCTTTTCTACCTGGCTGTATTTCCACTCTGGGCGCTCATCGAAGCCATTGGGTCCTCCAAACTCTCGGGTTTTTGGCGGGTGGCGTGGGCGGCCGAGGTTTTCTTTCTCTGGACGCTCGGTGCTTTCATTTATGCCGTCTTGGCCTCGCGCAGCCGGACCCTTAAGCGGGCTGCCTGGGGCATCCTCCTGGTCCCGATCTTCCTTATCGTCGGCTTCCTGATTCTTCCAAAGAACTATCAATACCAACGTTTCACGCAGTGGTCGCGCAGCGGCCGCCAGGAAGATATCCGGATGACTTTTTCGACCCCTCACTAACCCACCAAAGACTGGATTACGCCTCCGAGGAGGGGATATACTTAAAAAGTTGGAATAGCCGTCGTGAATGTTCGCCGGCGTTACAGCGGTCCTCGCAGGATCAAGTTCTATTCCGGCTGGAACAGGACGGTACGATCAAGCGACGGGCGTGAGAAGGTGGAATTCTCCGTACATGCAACCCTTCGACCGATGCCAAGCGGCGGTCGGTCTTGAGTCCCCGGATCCGGGAGGGGTTGGCACACGGTTTCGCCTTCGGTCGTTGGTGCCAGCATTCACACCAAGCCATACCCATTAACGAACGCCAAGGGGAAGAGTTCTCTCTTCTCCTTTTGGCGTTTTTGAGGAAAGATAAGGGGATTAGGCTTGGATCAGAGCCCGGACAAGGTCATCGTGACGGAGATTGAGGAGATCGCCCTGCTTTGAAATATCCGGGCTCCCCTTCAGAACATCGGCAGGACTGATGGAAACCGGCTTCTGGCGTATTTTATCCAGCGGGCGCAAGGGCAGGGCGGACGGGAAAAACGGGAGAGATGGATGTCCGGCGGCAGGAAGCGCAGTAAAAGACACCGGCGATACGGCATAGGAATTGAGCGCCAGGAACAACAATCCCGCCCACAGAATAGCAACCCGTTGAATCTTCACTGGGAAACCTCCCGACCGAACCGCTGGATACCTTCTATTAAATCATACGCCGAAGCATTCGGCACGGATTTCTCCAGGGCACTTTAATATAATCTCCCCATGATCTTATTTCATCCGACACGGCGAAAGATGGCATTCCTGACAACCCTGCTCCTGCTTCTTGCGTTCGGAGCGGCGGCCGCTGACGGCCCCCCGTCGCCCGCCCCGCCGGGAACGGCCGATGGCTCCTGCGACGAAAGCCAAAAGAGCAAACCCTGCGGACCGGGAGGACAAATTCCATCGCCCTCCGCGGACGCCGTGGCGGCTTGCGGGGGGAAACAACCCGGCGACGCCTGCTCTTTCAATACAACAGAGGGCACGGTGACCGGTACCTGCAACTTTGTCGGGGATCAGATCGCCTGCGAAAAGACGGGCAGTTGAAAAACGGCCCTAAAAATGGAATAATTCGGCTGTGGATTCGTGCATCTTTTGCGATATCCTCTCCGGAAAGATCCCGTCAACTCCGATTTATCAGGACGATACGATCTACGCCTTTGCGGATATCCATCCGAAAGCGCCTGTTCATATCCTGATCATTCCTCGGCAGCACGTTTCTTCCGTCATGGACGTTCAGACCCAGGACCTCAAGATTTTCTCGGCGCTTCACGGCGCTGCTCAAAAAATCGCGCGGGAAAAAGGGCTGGACCGTGATGGTTTCCGCCTTGTGATCAATAACGGAACCAACGCCGGACAGGCCGTACATCATCTGCACCTGCATCTGATGGGCGGGCGCAAGTTGAACTGGCCTCCGGGATAAAATTTTTACTTCCAATAAAAAGGTGGTGATCGTTGAATGGTGACGGTCAAAGTACGCGAAGGCGAGACAATCGAAGAAGCGCTTCGGCGTTTCAAACGCGAATGCGAGAGAAACGGTATCATGCAGGAAATCAAGCGCCGCGAGCACTTCGAATCCCCTTCGATGAAGAAAAAGCGCAAAGCCGCTGAAGCCAAACGTAAAATGCGCCGGCGTATGTCCCGGCAGAGATATCGGTAAATGATCGACCGGTCCCAGATAGATCAAATCCGTCTGGCCACCGACGTCGTAGAATTGGTACGGGAATACGTACCGACGCTGGCCAAAGCGGGGAAAACGTTCAAGGGACTCTGTCCCTTTCATTCGGAACGAACCCCGTCGTTCTTTGTCAATCCAGAGCTGGGCATCTACAAGTGCTTCGGCTGCAATGAGGGGGGCGACGCCATCGGCTTCCTCATGAAAATCGATCACCTGACATTTCTGGAAGCCGCCTCCAAGCTGGCCGAACGGGCCGGTATTGTTGTTGAAATCAGTCGCTCGCGAACGCCGGAACGCGAATCGGAACGCAGCCGCCTGCATCGGGTGCTCGCGGAGGCGGCAAACTTCTACCAGAAGGCGCTCCAATCCCCGGCGGGCCAACCCTGCCGGAAATATCTGGAGCAGCGGAATGTCTCGGAAGACACGACGCGGGACTTCGGTCTCGGTTTCGCTCCCGCGGCCGGCGAGGCGGTCATCGAGCACTGCCTGAAAGCCGGTTACGGAATCGAAGACCTGCAAAAAGCAGGTCTCGCGATGAAGAACGCGGAATCTGGGCGTTTTCGCGACCCGATGAGCGGGCGCCTTATTTTTCCGATCCATGATTTGATGGGCCATGTCGTCGGCTTCGGCGGACGACTTCTGGAAGGAGAAGGGCGCACGCCCTGGAACCCTGAGGGTAAAAGCGGACCCAAGTACTTGAACAGCCCGGACACCCCGGTGTTCAAGAAAGGCTCGCTCCTCTACGGCCTCCATCAGGCCAAAGGGGCCATGAGCCAGACGGATAAGGCTCTCGTGGTGGAAGGCTACATGGACGTGATCGGCTGCCACCAGGCGGGCTCTCGCATCGCGGTGGCGCCCTTGGGAACGGCGCTGACCGCCGACCATGCCCGGCTTATTAAGCGCTATGCGCGTGAAGCGATTTTGTTCTTTGACGCCGACCGGGCCGGATTCGAAGCCACGCAGCGGACGCTCTCGATCATGCTGGGACTCGACCTCTGGACTCGGATCGCCCCGCATCCTGACGCGCGGGACCCCGATGAATACATCGCCGAGGAAGGCATCGACGCCTGGATGAAAGTCCTCGAGTCCGCGCAGGACGGCATCGACCATCTTCTGGAAGCGCGTCTCAAGGGCCTGACCGCACCGGCCCTGAATCAGCGCGTGCGCATCGCCGAAGAAATGCTGGGCTATGTCGCCGAGAGCCCCAATGAAATTTTAAAGCAGGAGTGGGCCCGGAAGATCGCCCGCCGCCTGGCCCTGGATGAGGGGGGACTCATGCGGCAGTTGAGTCGGCTGAAACCCGCGCGGCAGCTCGCGGAAGAACGGCCCCCGGTCCGCCGGGCCTCGACGACCGAGGATTCCATGTCCGTGGAAGGGGAAATCCTTCAGATTTTAATGTCAGACCCGACCTGCTGGAGCCTGAACGAGCTGACGGCCGAGGATTTTATCGACGCCCGCGCGGCAGAGATATTCGGGCGAATGCTGGAAGCGCGCGTCCAAGGTGTCGGGTTCTCGGGAATCCTGGAGCACCTGAACCCGGTCACCCAGGATTTCTTTTCGTATTTGGCGGCCCAGGAAAAATCGTATGAGAGAACGCAGGAGTACTTTCTCTCGGCGAGCAAACAACTGAAGGTACTGAAAGTCAAAAGACAGCAAAAGGAGCTTGCCGAGTGCATCCGGACTTCGCCGGAAGGTCCGGACAAACAGGAAGCCCTGGTACGCTACCGCGATCTCCTCAAGAAGTGGGGCGATCTCGAGCGCCGGACGATTTCACCAATCTCTTCATAGGCGGATAAAAACCATGGAACAGCAGGAAGTCATAAAGAATCTCATCGAGCGCGGCAAAGAAGCGGGCTATCTCACCTATCAGGAGATTGCCCGCCAATTGCCGGAGAGCTCCGTCACCCCGGAGGAGCTCGACTCGCTATTCTGGACCCTTGAAGAAAAGGGTATCCAGATTCTCGACACCGAGGAAGAATCCGGAGGAAAACTCAAGACCGAAGAACCCCCGGTCGAGCCCACGGTTCAGGTGGATATCGAGCTCGACACGCAAAACTCCATTCGGATGTATCTGTCCGAGATGGGGCGTGTTCCGCTCCTCAACCGCGAGGAAGAAGTCACCCTTTCACGAAACATCAAGGAGAACGAGAAGGAACTGAAGCTCCTGGTGCTCGAATCCCCCATTACCCTGCATGAGATCCGCAGCTGGGAAACCCTGCTCGAACAGGAGGAAATGACCCCGAAAGAACTCATGCCCCGCGGCCGCAAGACCGCCCGCGAACTTTCGCGCATGCGCCAAAAAGTGCGGCAGGTCGTGCATCATATCGATGTGGCCGAGAAGCGCATGAACGCGCTGACCAAAAAGCTCTCCGATAAGAAGCTGAAGCCCGAACCCAAGGAAAAGCTTCGCGCCCTGATCATCCGTGAACGTAAGGATATCGTCAACAAGATCATCAGCCTGAATCTCAACCAGGAAAAGATCAAACGGCTGACGAACAAGATTAAATCCGTCACCCTGAAAGTCCGTGAGTGTGAGGATGAAGTCCACCGCTACGAAAAACGCCTCCGGCTCCCTTTTGACGAACTCCAGAAGATCTACAACCGGGCCGTCGCTAAAAAAATCACCCCGACCGCCTTTAAACGGTTCACCGGCTACACCGTCACCGGGATTGAATCGACGATGGACAACCTCAAGAACATCAGCTCGCGGCTCCTGCGCCTCCTCAATACGCTGCCGGTATCGCGCGAGGAACTCCTGGAACTGGATGCCAAGATCCGCTCTCTTGAGGACGCAATTCTTAAAGACAAGCTTAAACTCATCAGGGCCAACCTCCGCTTGGTGGTCTCCATCGCTAAAAAGCACGTCGGCTCCAACCTCGAACTCCCCGACCTCATCCAGGAAGGGAGCCTCGGCCTGATCAAAGCGGTCGAAAAGTTTGAGTGGCGGCGCGGCTTCAAATTCTCGACGTACGCCACCTGGTGGATCCGTCAGTCGATCAACCGGGCGATCGCCGATCAGGCCCGCACCATCCGCATCCCGGTGCATATGAAGGAAATCATCTCCAAACTTTCCAAGGTTTCGCGCCGCTACCGCCAAGAACACGGGCGTGAACCAACACTCGAAGAATACGCCAAAGCGCTGCGCCTCTCCATGGACAAGGTCCGGGGAATCCTCCGCATTATGCAGGAGCCGATCTCTCTCACCACGACCGTGGGGGAAGACGAGGATTCCTGTCTCGAAGATTTTATTGAGGACAAGTCGGGGCCTGCGCCTTCTTCCTCAGCTCAGGATTTCCTGCGCCGCCGCGAAGTGGAGCGGGCACTTTCCACGCTCTCGGAACGAGAAGCTCAGATCATCCGCCTGCGCTTCGGCATCGGCACCGGCTACCCCCGGACACTCGAAGAACTCGGAAAAATATTTAATGTGACGCGGGAACGGGTCCGTCAAATTGAAGCCAAGGCAATCCGCAAACTCCGCCACCCCTCACGCAGTCGCCAACTTCGCGAGTACGTGGAATAATTTCCCGCAAACCGTTCCTCGTCCCATTACCGGATCATGGGTCTTGAAGCCGTGGACGTGCAATGTCCGTACTGCGGAGAGACCATTGAAATTGACGTTGAAACCTCGCCGGACGATCAATCCTACATCGAAGACTGTTCCGTCTGTTGCCGACCGATCCAATTCACCATCCAAAGCTTGGAGGGCGCACCCCAAGTGACGGCCACCCGGTCAGATTGACGCAGGCCGGGGAAAATCGCTCGGGTAGGAGATTTCATGAACGTTTCCAAAACTCTGTTTGTCACGGCTCTTCTTCTGGGCCCGGCAGGATCCGCAGCCAGGGCCGATGATGCCTACCAGTCTTATCGCTATGCCGGTGATACGGACCGCCAGCGTGTCAAACCGGCTCCGGACCCCGTCAATCTAGAACGCAGGACCCAGGACATACTCCTGGATCTCACGCTTAAAAAACTGAAACTTTCGCCAGATCAGGAAACCGCGCTCCGGGCGGCTTTTCAGGAACAAAACATCCGGACAGACACGGCACTCCGGGAATTTATGGATAAGATCAAGGCCATTGAGGATGACAAAGACGGAAAGGTCCTTGCGACGCTTAACGACGTCCAGAAGAAAAAATATCAGGAGGCTCAGGACAAAGCTCAAACAGAAGCGGGGAACGAAGCGGCCAAACTCTCGGAACGCGGTCTGTCAGGGCACCATGATCACTCCCATCACGGCGGAACGGGAAGCGGTGGGGGGTCGGGCGACAATGGCAGCTAAACAACACCCCTCACATCTTCATTGTTCGTAGCTCTCGAAAAACTGACTTACTCCCGCCACACAACCTTCCCTCAAATTCCCGAACCCCATAAAATCGTTGACATTTCCCCGGCTCAAGGGTATACGTGTATTATGTTCTACGACACACACGCGCTTCGGGGATTTCTCGCCTGAAAGACAACATCAAAACAATATCATCACGAACGCTCGTCCGAATTGGTCTTCCACCACGAAACGTTTATTGGAGGGACTGTTAAAAACCTATGTTTAGAAAACATCGATCAATCATAATCCCTTCCGGCGGCGTTTTGTGCGTTTTGATGGGGATCTTCCTGAGCTTTCAGATGACAAAGGGAACTTTGCTGATTAGACTCTATGAACGATGGGGATACTACTGCGTTCTCTTTCTCTTCACGGCGTGGATTGTGAGTTTGATCTATTTGCTCGACGAAATGGATTTCTCTCTGAAAACCTTCTTCGGAAAATACAGAACCAACCTTTTCCTTTCTTTATGTATTGTCCTCCCCACCTTTTACCTCGCTCCACTAAGGTTCCGCGTTCTCAGCGATGAGACGGGAGCGATTGGAACCTCGCGGGCTTTGACGTTCCGAAAACACGCCGATTTGGCGATCAACCAATTGTCCGATGGCTTGAATTTGCAGGTTAACTTAAGCGCTGATGATAAGCGCCCTCTGGTGTATCCCTTCTTTATTAATTTAATCAACAGTGTATTCGGGTATCGACCCACCAACGGTTTCGTCATCAACTTCATCGCGCTCTGGGCCCTGATGGCTCTCCTGTCGATTTACATGGAAAAATATGGCGGGTTATGGCCATGGATCATCATCTTTTTTATCGCCTCCCAGCAAATTTTTCTTTATGTGGCGACGTCCTGTACGGTTGATATGCTGGCGTTATTGTTCAGCTTGATTTGTCTCTTGGCGGTGGCAAAGTTTCTTGTATCAGAGAGCGATGCCGCACTCGCTTTTTTGTTGCTAACTCTCGGCATCTATGCGCAAATTCGCACAGAAGGACCCGTGGACTCCACCATTTTATTGCTTGGGCTCGGCGTCGTCGGGTGGAAGAAATCAATCCTTCAACGCGTCAGCCAAACTCCCGTTTTTTGGTTTATGGTGCTCATGTGTTTTCCAATCTTTTGGCATAATTACCCGCTGGGTCAGCAAATGACCTTTTATTCACAAGGGCTCAGCGATCATCTCTTTCATTGGCATTTTTTCTGGCCGAACCTGAAAAATCTAATTCTTGCTTTCACCGTTCGTGAAGACGCTCCCTTCTCCGCGGTTCCAGCGCTCCTCTTCGTTTTGTCTTTGATTGCTTTCTGCACCCAAGGTTTTCGATGGAGAATCGCTTCCGCCTCTGACAAGAAAGCCTATTTGATTTGGGGGCTGGGCGTATCGACGCTGACGTTAATGTATCTCGTTTATTTCTGGGGAAATCCTCTGGATTGCCTCTCCAGTCGATATTATGCGCCGTTCTCTTTAGCGATAGCGCTCTTTGCTGTTTCCTACTTTGCCGGCCGTTCATATTCAATTTCAATACAGAAATTCATTCTGGTGGCCATGATCATGACATGGGTACATTACTTGCCGTATCATCAGGAAGATCTGTTCAATAACCAGGAGCCGACGCGGCGGGAAAACATTTTTGCCACTCGATATCTGGAAAGATGGCATGACCAAAATATTCTCTTGGTTGCCAATCGCGAGGTGGATTACACAATCTATGATCATGCGGTTTTAGATTTCACTCGCTTCCTGGAAGGAAAAGAATCTTACCTGAATGATCTTAAAACGCATGTTTATACGGATATTTTGATCATCCAAACTATTGATTCGGCTTCCGGCCAACCCTGCTCCGGTCAAGAACTCCCCGCGGACCTTCCTCTTGCCCTTTTGGCGGAGTACCGGGTTAACCCGCAGCGAACCGTGAGAATATCCAAAATTGTATCCATGGGGTTCGTTCATGAAACGGCCTTTCGACAGAATTCTCAATTATCCAATTCATGAAGTTTCTTCGAGAATAAAGGCCAGTATCAACTCGCGCATTCCGAGCAAGACCTAGACCACCCGCCGGTTCGGAATTCTGCCCTCTCAGAGTCAATGATCAAAGCCTGCTCGACCAGTTCGAGAATTTTCAGTGCACCGGTCGCTCCGGAATGTTTAAGTACAACAATCAAGACCACGCCATCGTGAACAGCCTTCTGGCGGCGAGAACGGCGATAGACCCCGGGCGGGACGACACCTGGCTGGTGAATAACGAAACTGAGTATTCAGAAAACGCTCCGTGCCCACCCTGTTATTTTCTTACGCTGTTTTTACAACTCTCGATTCTTTGGTAATTCTTTACGTCACGGATTAGAAGTCCTTTAACCTTCCCTCACTCTCCAGACCACTGCCAAAGGAGGTCGAAACTTACCCTTGAATTTCAGATATCCATGGGTTACTCTATATCAAATCCAAAAATGGAGGTTTTCCTATGAGAAAATTTCAATGGCTCCCGATTACGATTTTGGGTCTTTTTCTGAGTGTAGGAGGGACGTGGACTAACGCGAAAGCAGCCGTCGCGCCCGTTAAGGTTGTGGCAAATGCAGACGAAGCAAAAGCCCTTGTGGAAAAAGCATTGGGCACGGCGGAGCGATCCGGCATCGAACTTGGGCTCAAAGTGCTTAAGCCTTATTCC
>Ga0207062_1088_pt1 | contig 22138 bp, 23 predicted proteins | sample Alteio_BWMinCont_28_FD_153266 | JGI IMG/M metagenome (GOLD analysis project Ga0207062, IMG submission 153266) | Enriched cells from forest soil in Barre Woods Harvard Forest LTER site, Petersham, Massachusetts, United States -... | ecosystem: Environmental > Terrestrial > Soil > Temperate forest >... | reverse complement strand
CCACACCCGCAGGACAACTCTCCTCGCAAGTTCCTGTCTGGCAGCGGCATTCCGGAAACTTCGCCTCGACTAACTCTTCCCGCCCTCGGCCATTCAGATCCGTTTGCCAGGCCTGCCACATCGCGGTCGTCGCCAGATCCACCCCCTCCCGCTGCAAGCGCCGCACCTGATCGGCGAACCAGAACAAATGTCCGCCATCCGCCGACAAATACACCAGCGGCGCCGACTCCGTGACTGCCTGATTCGATCCCGTGACACCGACCTCTCGCTTCACGCCCAGATCGATCGCGGTCGCGCTGTGCCCGTTCCAAAACCATGCCTGGTGCGCCGAGCGAACATCTTCGTCCGCTAGCGGCAGTGATACCGCCGGCGCATACAGAATTTGCCCCAGGCGATTGACCGAAACGCTGGCTGGGGATTCGACCGCTTCGGGCGGAACCTTGACCGTCTGCTTCGCCGCAAATGTGGAGGGATCGTATTCGGCCATTTCCCCCGGCGCGCGCAGCACCCATAGCCGCTTGCCTTGCCCCAGCAGCGGCAGGGTGAGCAGCACCACAGCACTCACGACCGGCAATATTTTTTGCATGAAGTTGTATGAAGCCGGTGCCAAATTTGCCGTTTTCGTCTGCGCCGAAGTGGCAAAAATACTAACTCGCCCGGGAGCGGCTTGCCAAATCCTCGGTCCAATCGGTTCCAATGGCTGGCGATCTCCGCACCGTCCCGGCTAGTTCCGTTTCACGAACAAAAGCGAATACCATGTTCAGTTGGGCAGCTTCAGTGATACCTTATCTCAAACTCAGCTCCGGAGTGGAAGGCCGCAAAGAAATGAAACTTCGACCTCCCTATAGAATCTCCGCCCTTCAGGGCGGGGAGGTTCAAGGCAGTTGCCTGCAAACCCTTTAAAGCCCGGAATCGAAACTGCGAGCCTGACCGACCTCGGCCGCCAGCGCAGCAATAACGAAGATTCCTATCTCTACTGGGAGCCCGACTCCGACGAGGAATTCCTGCGCAAGGGACGCCTTGCCGTCATTGCCGACGGTATGGGGGGATACGAAGGGGGACAGGAAGCCAGCCGCCTCGCCGTCGAGACCGTGCGCCAGGTCTACGATCACGCTTTTAAGACCGACCCGCAAGCGACTCTCGTCGAAGCTCTCGAATCGGCTCACCGTAGCATTCAGCGTTACGCGGTCGAGCATCCGCAATTCTACGGAATGGGCACCACCTGCACCGCCCTGTCCATCGTCGGTCGCCAGCTCCACTTCGCCCACGTGGGCGACAGTCGCCTCTACCATATTCGCGGCGAAACCGTTTCCCGGCTAACCCGCGATCATTCCTACGTCGGCCGGCTGGTTGAGAGCGGCATCGTGCGCTCCGAAGACGCCGAGTCTCACCCGCAGCGCCACATCCTCACCGCCGCCCTTGGCTCCGGTCGGACGGTCGTGCCTCACGCCCCCGATCGTCCCTTCGTCTTGGAGGAAGGAGACACCCTTGTCCTCTGTACCGACGGGCTCTGGGGTCTGGTCGGCGATCAGGAACTGGCCAGCCTTGTAAAATCCACTCCCCCCAACCAAGCGTGCCTCCGCTTAGTAAAACTGGCGCTGGAGCGCGGCGGTCCGGACAATATCACCGTGTCGGTTCTGCGAGTTTCCGCCTAACCGGCCCTCACCTGGCGATCCCGGATCAGGTTTCGCAGGGGCGGAGCTTGGCTCAGTTTTCAAAGGGCGCGGCTCGAAGCTGCGCCGCTCGCTGCCGCCGTGATGCGGGCGTTAGCTTTAGCCCTTGAGGAATCCGCACTTATTAATAAGACCTTGGATGCGATGGCTTCGCATGGAACTTTGCCTAAAACCGCAATCCTCTGCACACTGAACTTTCCTCGCATTGCGCCGCCCCGCCTAACATCCTGAATTAACAGGTTCAACGAGCGCCAGGTTTTCCCGGGGAATGGAATTTGACTTGCATTGTCATCCATGTTAATAAAGTCTATTATTTCACTTGACTTGATGAAAATATTCACCGATAAATATCCAGGGGGGCAAACTCAGCCTTACTTTCCAGCGAACTTCGTTCCCCTCCGGAGATCAAACCATCGGGATGGATGGCATGGAGTGAAAGCACTGGAAACTGGATTGCAGACCAAGCCGAGCGAGACTGGCCAGGTGGGATGTCCTAGGCGACATTCTCTAAGCGGTTGAGTACGACCGCCTTTGTACCACCGAGCCGGCCTGTTCGCCGACTATCCCTACTAAGTTTATTATACTTATCGCAAACTTTGTGCGGAGCGACTTACAACCAAGGTTGGCCGGAAGCGAAAAAAAAGAAGTAGCGAAAGAAAAAAAGAGAAAAGAAGACGCCGAACCGCAACGTCTATTATGTACATCGACTTTTTATCGAATAACAAACCCTATGAATGCAGGGCATCGGAGCCCGCCAGAGTGAATAGGCGATTCCTAACTGTATTCCTACTCTGGCTGGCAACCGCGATCACGGGCTGGGCGCAGGGCAGAGCCCAAACCATCCGTGTCGGCGCATTCCCCAACATTACGCACGCCCAGGCCATGGTGGGCAAGGCCAATGGTTGGTTCGACAAAGCCATGGGTCCGCAAGTCAAGGTTCAGTGGACCAGCTTCAACGCCGGACCTTCGGCGATTGAAGCTTTGTTTGCTGGAGCGATCGATCTCACCTACGTCGGTCCCAATCCGGCGATCAACGGCTACGTTCGCTCGAACGGCGAAGCTCTTCGCGTGGTGGCTGGTGCCGCCAGTGGCGGCGCTTCGCTGATTGTGCGCAACGATTCCGGAATCACCAAACCGGAAGATTTCCACGGCAAGCGGGTAGCCTCTCCACAATTCGGCAACACCCAAGACGTGGCGCTGCGCAACTGGCTCAAGAATCACGGAATGAAAAGCAACGACAAGGGCGGCGACGTGCAGATCGTCCCCCTGGCGAACCCCGACCAGCTGACTCTGTTTCTCAAGAAGGATCTGGATGCGGCCTGGGCCCCTGAACCCTGGGCCACGCGGCTGATCCATGAGGGCAACGGCCGCCTCTTCGTAGATGAGCGCAGCCTTTGGCCGAACGGACAGTTCGTCATCGGCTTGCTTGTCGTGAACACCAAGTTCCTCCAGGCTCATCCCGACCTGGTCAAAAACTGGATCCGCGCCAACCTCGAGCTGACCGACTGGATCAACGCTCACCAGCCCGAAGCCAAAGCCCTCTTGAACCGCCAGATCGGCGCAGAAACTGGCAAGGCCCTTTCTCCGGTGGTCCTCGAAGAAGCGTTTTCCCGCATGCAAGTCACCTACGACCCGCTCCACGACGCGCTGACCGTCGCTGCCCAGCAAGCCTTCGACGGTGGATTTCTCGGCCGCCAGAAACCCGATCTCTCCGGCCTCTACGAGCTCTCACTGCTCAATCAGGTTCTTGCGGAAAAGGGGCGAAAGGCCATCCCCTGAGTCCGAAAATATGAGTACGAACCTATGAGCACGAACACGCAGAATCTTCCCAGCCAGTTTCCACATGCTCTCGAGCCTCGCTTGGCGGAGCGCTCCGGCGGTCGAGAGCCAATCTCGATCGACTACCCTGTGCGTTCTCTATCACCGGAGGCGGCCAAGGTCGGCCTCAGCGAAATCTGCCTCAGTTATCGCAGCCCGAGAGGAGAGGGCTTGCTGGCTCTCGACCACATCAATCTTCAGGTGCGTGCCGGCGAGTTCGTTTGCATCGTCGGCCCCTCGGGTTGCGGCAAATCCACGTTGCTGCACTTGATCGCGGGGCTGCAACCGCAAACCTCGGGAGAAATATTAATCGACGGCAATGCCGTGCAAGGTCCCGGCACCGACCGCATCCTGATCTTCCAGGAACACGGGCTGTTCCCCTGGCTCACAGTCGGTCAGAACGTCGAATTCGGCATGAAGATGAAGGGCGTTCCCAAAGCCGAGCGCCGGGAAACAACTCGCTACTATCTCCGCCTCGTTCACCTGGCAAAATTCGAAAAGAGCTACATCCATCAGCTTTCCGGCGGCATGCGCCAGCGCGTTGCCATTGCCCGCGCTCTGGCCACCGAACCCGACGTGCTCCTGATGGACGAGCCCTTCGCCGCGCTCGATGCTCAGACTCGCGACCTGCTGCACGACGAACTGGAACACATCTGGAACGAAACCGGACGCACCATCATTTTCGTCACCCACAATGTTCGCGAGGCCATTCGCCTCGGCGATCGTGTGGTTCTTCTGAGCTTCCGCCCCGGTCGCGTCAAGAGCGAATTCCCCGTCGCGTTGCCGCGCCCGCGTCATCTCGAAGATCCGAGCGTCGCCCGGGCCGCACGCCAAATTCTTGACGAACTGCGTGACGAGATCAATCAGTCCCTCGAAGCCGAGTATCACGACGGCGTGAAGCCTCATGTGAAGACGGGAGTCGAAGCGGGGTTCCGATTATGAAACGCGCTGCCCGCTACATCATTTTTTATTCCGCGCTTTTGGGCCTGTGGACGCTTCTGGCTGAATTGAAAATCTGGCCGCCGTACCTGTTTCCCACTCCTTGGGGTGTCGGCGAAGCGCTCTATGCCGGATTTCAGGATCACAGCTATTGGATCGCAATCCGGGTCAGCCTGCAGCGTGTCCTGATTGGCTACGGTATTTCCGTAGTGCTCGGCATGATCCTCGGCCTCGGCCTGGCCAGCAATAAATTCTTCGAAGAAACCATGGGTGGCTTGCTGGTCAGCCTGCAGAGTCTGCCCAGCATCTGCTGGTGGCCCTTGGCTCTGCTCTGGTTCGGCCTGAATCAAAACGCAATTCTTTTCGTGGTAATCATGGGCTCTCTGCTGTCCGTGACCCTGGCCATGGAAGACGGCCGCAAGCAGATGCCGAAAATCTTCGGCCACGCCGGACGCAACCTCGGCGCCAAAGGCTTCAAGCTGTTCTGGTATGTTCTGTTGCCGGCCAGCCTGCCATTTATCGTTTCCGGACTCAAGCAGGGCTGGGCCTTTGCCTGGCGCTCGCTGATCACCGCAGAGATGCTTTACCTCAGTCTCGGCCTCGGCCAGGTGCTGATGATGGGCCGCGATCTGAACGACATGAGCGCGGTCATCGCCGTCATGATCTTAATCATCGCCATCGGCTACGTTGTCGATGGCGTCGTGTTCAAAGGCATGGAAAGGCATTTGCAAAATAAGTGGGGGTTGACGCCCGCCCCGTAGACACACCGGAACATTCTCAGGATCTTCCGACTCAGGATCTTCCGAAATTGGTAATCCGGCAAGGAAAAGGCGGTTGCCTATTTGCCAGTATCTATAGTAAGTCGATGGACATACTTTATTGCAGTAACGAGCAATGGCATTTTCTGTGGATCGCTCGAGTCGTGACCCGGAACCAACTCAAACTCAAACGAGAGGACCTGTAACTCCATGAAAGTCAATAAGAAGCTGATTCTAGCGGCACTGATTTTAGCGGCCTTCACAGCCGGCGCCGTGGCGCAAACCGAGACAGCGGCGGACGCGGCTCCAGCCAACGGCTCCGCGGCGTCTCCGCCGGCATCGCCTCCTGTCACCGCCGCCGATATCCAATCTCTCAGAGACGCTCTGGCCGCGCAGCAGCTACAGATCGAGCGGCTTACCGAACAACTGCAGCGTCAGCAGTCTTTCGAACAGGTGCAGCCGGCAGCGGCGGGCAAGAGCGAATTGGCTTCACAACCGGCTCGGCCAGAGTTGGCGGAGGTCACGACCGGCGTTGGGGCTCCACAAAACGGGGCCGAGGCCGCCCCTAGCGCGCAGGAAATCCAGCCCAACTCAGGTCCAATGGAGGGCCCGCTTACCATCCACTTCAGGGGTATCAACATCACTCCCGGCGGTTATGCCGCTGCCGAATTTGTGCGTCGGTCGCGAGCGCTGGGAGCTGATATGTCCACTCCCTTTAACTCTCTTACGATGCCGGGGGCGTCGCAGAGCAAGGTATCGGAGCTTTTTGGATCTGCTCGGCAATCCAAGATCAGTCTGTTTGCCGATGGGCGCATGAAGAATGTGGACCTGTCCAGCTACGTCTCGGCCGACTTTCTCTCTTCGGGCGTGACCTCGACCTCGGTGCAAACCAACGGCTACACTCTTCGTCTTCGCCAGGCTTGGGGACAGGCCAAGTTCGATAACGGCTGGAGCGTCGTCGGCGGCCAGATGTGGAGTCTGGTGACCGAGAATGGAAAGGGAATTTCACCGGATGATGATCTGGGTAGAACCAACGACGCTCGTCCGAGGACGATTGATTCGGTCTACAATGTGGGCTTCACGTCTGGCCGGCAACTGGGAATCCGGGTCACTAAAGACCTCGCAGACAAAGTGTGGCTCGCGGCGGCGGTAGAAAACTCCGAGGGCACGCTGACCACGCACGGCAACGAAACCAATTTTTTGCTCGGCCAAGCCGGCGCGAGCAACAGCAACAACACGGGTTCGACGTACACCTTCAATTCTTCACCTGACGTCATCGCCAAAATCGCCTTCGAACCGGGTTTCGGGCACTATGAGATCGTAGGTCTATTTACGCGGTTCACCGATCGCATATTTCCCTGCGGACAGGTGATACTCACCGGGACCGCAACCACCGGTCCTTGCCCGAATGGGGTGGGAACCGGTCCCAGCGCTGCAGGGGCGTTTAACGCTTCCAAGAATGCTGGCGGTTTTGGTGCCAGCGCTCGCTGGCACTTCTTCGACAATCACATCGTCTTTGGTTTGCACGGCTTCGGCGGCAGCGGCATCGGGCGCTACTCTGTGGGACAGCTATCCGACGTTTCGATCCATGCGAATGGAACCGTTGACCCGATCAGGAGCTTCCAAGGTCTGGCTACCCTGGAGTGGCACGGCAAGAAACTCGATCTATACACTTACGACGGAGTCGAGTATGCGGCGCGAGCTGGCGATTTCGATCCCCGAACAGGCAAGGAAGTCGGTTATGGAGCGCCGCTGTTCAACAATTCCGGTTGCTACACGGAGCTGCCGCCGACAGTAAACACGGGCTTTACTCCCACCGCGCTCGCAAACTGCACAGCCGACACGCGGGCTCTCACCGAATACACGGCCGGCCTCTGGTATCGCTTCTACAACGGTCCCAGGGGCCGATTCCAGTTCGGCACACAGTACTCCTACATCACGCGTCAAACCTGGTCGGGGACGGGCTTTACCAAAGGAGTCGGTGCGTCGCCGGAGGGACTCGACAACATGGTCATGACGTCGTTCCGTTACTACCTGCCGTAAGCAAAACGTGGTCCCGCGTCCGCCTTTGAGGCGGGACCTCATGTGTTCAACAGTCCAACTCTCTGAGGGCGCTTCCCCTCAGAATCACCGTCGGCCCGGTTTTGGCTTCTCTCCTTTTCCGGGCCGGCGCTGCTAACTCAAATCATCGCGGCTGAGCGACACCACGTGTGGCTTCGGATCAGCCGCGTCGCAAACCGTTTTTCTGAGGAGTAGACATGTCAGGCGAAGTCTCTGGCGCTGGCAAGGGTTTGAAACTTTCCCTCGATACCTGGGCGGTGATTTTGGCTCTGGCGCTGGCGCTCCTGATTCGCGCCGGCGTTTTCAGGAAAATACCGTGGTAGTTCCGTTCCAGGCACATATCCAGGCTCGCGGCAGGCGGCTGCTATAGCGCAGCAAACACTTTTTCAGCAGCCTACCAAAAGGCTGCGATCGGAGGCAGATCATGGCGACTTTAATCGCTGTTGCGAACGTCGAATCGGAAAAGACACCAGCGAAAATCTTCGATCTCGCTCCAGGAATCCTGTTACTCGCCGTTGTCGGCTACGCCGGAAAATCTCTGGAAAGATTTCTGAACACGTACGCGAAGACCCATCACTGGACGTTTCCAAACATTGAATACGTGCTCTGGGCAATCTTGATTGGTTTGGTCATCTCCAACGTTCTCGCCGTCCCCAAAATATTTCAGCCCGGAATCGCCACCTACGAGTTCTGGCTCAAAGTCGGAATCGTGCTGCTCGGTTCCCGCTTCGTCCTGGCCGATGTGCTGAAGCTCGGAGGCATCAGCCTGGCGCTGGTCGTCATTGAGATTTCGCTTTCTCTAGTCCTGATGCATGCGCTCGGCCGCGCCTTCCATTTGACTCCCAAACTCACCAGCCTGCTCGCGGTCGGCTCCTCGATCTGCGGCGTCTCCGCTATCATTGCCGCCCAGGGCGCAATCGATGCCGATGAGCAAGACTCCACCTTCGCGATCTCCGCCGTTCTTGCCCTCGGAGCGCTGGCCCTGTTTAGCTTCCCGTTAATCGGTCACAGCCTCCATCTCAGCGACCAGACCTTCGGTCTGTGGGCCGGCCTGGGAGTCGACAATACCGCCGAAGCCACTGCCACCGGCGCCCTCTATTCGGACGCCGCCGGCAAAGTTGCGGTCCTGGCCAAGACCGCTCGCAACGCCATGATCGGCTTCGTGGTTCTGGCCTATGCCATCTACTGGGCCAAACGCGGACAAGCCGGGGCGGTCGGCAATAAAGTTGGGTTCTTGTGGAAAAAGTTCCCTAAGTTCGTGCTCGGATTTCTCGCGATCTCCCTGCTCGTCAGCCTTCACACCTTCACCAAAGACCAGGTGACATCCCTCGCCAACCTGTCGCGATGGGCGTTTCTGCTGACGTTCGCGGGAGTGGGCTTGCGCACGAACTTCCGCCAACTGTCGAAGCAAGGTCTGCGGCCGTTCGTCGTAGGCGCGTTGGGTGAGGTGCTCATCGCAGCTCTCACCTTGGGTTTGGTCTTAGGCGCAAATCGGATGTGGGGACTGTGATTTCCCGGCGTGATTTCCCGGCGTATCGGAAGCTGCGGGCCAAAAAACAAAGCGCTACCGACCCAGTGTCCCGCAGGACTTCCGGACACTACGGTAGCGCTGCCTATTTCAGAGCCCAAACTCGTCTACTATTAGACGTAAAATTATAAGAACCGTCCATACACGAATCACAGTACATCAGGAGATACCTGCTGGCCCAGATACCTCCTGGCGAGCTAAGAGAGGAAAGCCTATCCTTCCTATTCCCTATCTCCCTATCCTTCCTGCTTTTCCGCAGTGCCGGCTGTAGTCTGTGGTTACGCTCTTTGCGGCCGAAGCAAAGGAAACAAAATGACGTCCCGAATGGTGTGCGAATCCGTCAAAAGCATGCACAACCGATCCACGCCTACGCCGACTCCCCCCGCGGGCGGCATCCCGTAGGAAAGCGCGCGAATGTAGTCCTCATCCATCTGGTGCGCCTCCTCGTCCCCGCGCTCGCGCTCCCTTAATTGTCCTTCAAATCGCCGCCGCTGATCTTCCGGATCATTGAGTTCACTAAAGCCGTTGGAAATCTCCATTCCCCCCACAAAAATCTCCCAGCGCTCGGTCCACTCCGGTTCGTCCGGCTTCTGCTTCGACAACGGCGACACCGCAGTCGGAAATTCATAGATAATCGTCGGTTGCGTCAGATGATCCTCCGCCACGGCCTCGAACAATGCCGCAATATTCTTTCCCGCAGAAGCATTGGGATCGTAGGCAGCGTGGGGGTGCCCGGAGTTGAACCGCTCCACCAGTTTCTTCACGCCCTCCCCGCCGTCAAACTCAGTCATCTCCGGCTTCGCACCGGCCGCCTCGGGCCAATAATGAACAATCGCCTCCCGCATCGTCATGCGTCGCCAGTTGCCCCAATCAATTTCCTGCTCGCCCCACTTGGTCACGGTCCTGCCCGTCACATCTTTAGCCGCCTGCGTAATAATCTCCTGCGTCAAATCCATCACGCCCTGGTAGTCGGTATAAGCCTGATAAAACTCCAGCATCGTGAACTCAGGATTCCATCGCCATCCCAAGCCTTCATTACGAAAATTCCGGTTGATCTCATAGACTCGATCCAATCCCCCCACCACCAGCCGCTTCAGATAAAGTTCCGGCGCGATGCGCAGATAGAGATCCATGTCGAGCGTGTTGTGATGCGTGACGAACGGCCGCGCTACCGCCCCGCCCGCGATCGGCTGCATCATCGGCGTCTCCACTTCAAGGAACCCGTGCGCATCCAAAGTCCGCCGCATCGACTGCACCAGCCTGGTCCGCTGCACGAAAACCTCGCGCACCTCCGGATTCATCACCAAATCCACATAGCGCTGACGATAGCGCAGTTCCACATCGGTAAGCCCGTGCCACTTCTCGGGCAGCGGCAGCAGATCCTTACTCAGAAAGGTGATCTCTTCCACGTGCACGCTCAGTTCGCCGGTGCGCGTGCGAAACAAATATCCGCTCACCCCGACGTGATCGCCCAGATCGAGCAGCTTATACAACTCGAAACCCTTTTCCCCTACCGCATCCTTCTTCACATAAATCTGCAACCTCTTTCCACCCTGCTGCAGGTGCGCGAAACCTGCCTTGCCCATCAATCGAATGGCCATGATGCGCCCCGCCACGCGCACGTTTACGCGTTCCCTCTCGAGTTCCTCGACAGTCTTCTCCGTGTAATTCGCGAGGATCTGTTCCAGCGTATGCGTGAATTCGTATTTGCTGCGGTACGCAGCCTGTCCCAGCGCCTCAATCTGCTTCAACTTCTCGCGCCGCAGTTCATAAATGTTGTCGTCCAGTGCCAAGGGAGTCCTTTTCGTTTCCTGCGATGGAAGGGAGATTATAAACAATCGAAGATTTCGTTTTTTTGAGGAGCGTTGGGGAAAGAACGCTGGGGAAAGAACAAGGAGCCCCGGGAGAGGATGATTGCCGGTTTAGACGGGCAAGGCTGGCGAGCTTCGCTCAATGGACAGGCGAAGGCGGCAGCCCCCCCACGCGATTTCCGGCTTATGCTTGCGGCATCAGCGAGGATGCCTGACAGCTTGCATCGAGCGTGTTACCATGGTACATTGGTACACATGTCCGACGATTCCCGACTCCTCATCGAGCGCGTCCAAAGCGGCGTCCGTATGGAAAAACGAATCCTCAAAATCCTCAAAGCCTTCGCCGAATATCACGACATGACCCTCGGCGACCTGCTCGAAGGCATCGTCCTCCACGCCTTCGACGGCAAGACGCCTTTCAGCCCAGCCTCTCTCGAACGCATTCGCGATCTGAAAAAGTTCTACGAGCTCGATCTCGACTCCAGCGCCAGCCATCGCCTGCGAGAAATAAAATCAAAATCGCCGCGCAGCCCCGCCCCACAAAAAGTAAAGAACAAATAAAAGAATTAAGAGAGTGAGGAGGAAATCATGAGCTTTGTGAAAACCAGAATCGCTCTCATCGTCCTGCGATGGGCTCTCGGCATGGTAATCCTCATCGAAGCCATACTCTTCGTCGTGCCCAGCGCCGCCCGTGGCTTTGCCGCGTCTCACATGCCCGGCTTCATCCGCCTGGTCTTGGGATGGGGCGAAATCCTCGGCTCCGTCCTTCTCCTCATTCCGCGAACCACAATCCGCGGGGCATGGCTGTTGCTGGCCGTCTTCGTATTCGCGATCATGATCCACCTCTTGCACGGCGCGTACAACGTCGGCAACCTAGTCATCTACGCCGCCGCAGCCTTCGCCATCGCGTGCGGCAAGTAAGGCTGCGTTTCATGGGAAAGCTCCGAAACGGCTTACCGCCAAAACCTGCCGAACTTCGCCCGGCGGACAGCCGCGGGCGGCTGTCCCCGCATTCTGATTCGAGCGAGCGAAAGTTAATCCAGCAGTTCGAATCCGGTCTGATCCCGGAAGCGTCCTTCCATCACGCCGACCACGTCCACCTGGCATTCGCCTATCTCTCTCAATACCCGCTACTCCGAGCGCTCGACAAATTCTCCGCCGCGCTGAAGCGCTACGCCACCTCCCGTGGCAAGTCCCGCCTTTATCACGAGACCATCACCTACGCCTTTTGCTTCCTCATCCGCGAGCGCATGGCACGCTGCGCGGCCTGCTCGGGCGTTAATGACTGGGACGAATTCTGCCGCCGCAACCCCGATTTGCTCGTCTGGAAAAACGGAATCCTCACTCGTTACTATGAAGAATCCACGCTGCAATCGGACCTGGCCCGCACCGTCTTCCTGTTCCCCGACAAGCTCCGCTGAATCCAATTTCGAATGTGGCTCCGGGTTAAGTGTGGGTCCGGGTCTCAGTCTCAAACCCGGAGGTGGCGAGCAACGCTCGGCTGCTGTCCTACGCAGAAGGCCCCCGGCGGCCGAGACCGATTCCCACCGGCCAGAAATCTTCATGCCGGCAGCCGTCTGATTCTTCAAGCCTAAGGTTGAAGTTCGTTCGGGTAATAGATGGACTTGCTCTCCTGGCCTGTTCTTCTTTAGTTCTCCGATAGCAATCCGAACACCCCAACGCCCGTAGTTGTTCCGACATATACTCTGCCATTGGCGATCATCGGAGTAATGAACTTATTGCCATCGCCGAAGTGATCTCTCCCATTCGCGGCCTGATTGCTGTTGTAGATTTCGTTGAGAGTCGTTGCCTTGTACGCGTGAAGAACTGCCGGGTTGGTATTTTCGGCAGCCCAGACAATGCCATTCTGACCTCCGTTCGCCGAGACACTCGGCGTAGTTCCAGGGCATCCTGTACAGCGCGGACAACGCTTCGCAACAATTTAAATTATCATTCCTCAACTTCGGTTCGCTGATTTGGCCACTGGTGCAGTCAGCAGCCGGGCATTCTTGAACTGAAACGCAAGCAAAGGCGACCCGACCGGGCCATAGTAAATGGTTCCGTTAAAGGCCGCGGGCATCGACCAGATTCCACCTGGAAGAACTCCTTTGAGTTCTTGATAGATGTTATTGCTCGTAGCGCTGAACTTTCCCAGGTGCGTGCGGTTCACTACGTACAAATTCGAGTCTTTCCCTGCTCCAATTGCCAGTTGCCACAGTTTGCCGGTCGAATCGTTTTGATTCACGAGCACAGTCCCGCCGGACCCCAAATCGGTATCGCTCCCGTTCTCCTGAGATTCGTTCTCCATCTCGAAGTAGTCCGCCACGGCGAGTTTGCCACTTGTCGCGACCCGCAGGAAGGCGTTGCCGTAATCGGCATCAACCGGCAAGCCCGAGGAATTGAGCCGGGAATCAAAAGTCCCGTTGGCGTCGAGCAGGAAGATGCTGCTCCCATCGGAGGCCATCCCCGCCCCGGCATTCCAAATGGCTCCCTCATTGCCGTTCGGGGTTACATTCAGCACCGTCGTCTGGGCCAGAGTACTCGTGTCGTAGCCCATGATCCATCCCGTGTAGGGACGGAAATCGCAATGGGAGGCCCATGCAAGATATACCGTTTGTCCGATGAGAAGCAGCCCCGCTCGCTCTTTATATTGAGCCGGCTCAAAGATGACGAATCCTCCAGAACTGCTATCTCCACTGCCCGGATACTTCGCCTCAATTTCGACGGGTCCATTGTGAAGTTCACCGCCGGTAGTGGCATCGAGGGCGTGTAAGCGCTGATGGTATTTTCCAGAACTATCCTTTGACATGGCCACGACATAAATGACCGGATTTCCCGTCGCGGTCCGCCAAATCACCGGAGTCGAAGTGATCCCGATTTCCGGGGAGACCTGACCACATCCGCGAGGGTCGGATGGGGTCTCACCCGCCTTGAGTGTTCTCCGCTGCCAAATCTTTGCTCCGGTCTCGGCGTCGTACGCGTACACACTGTCGTGCTCAGTAGCAACGATCAGGAGGTTACGGGCTGCTCCGGCCACCTTGACCGCCGACAGATAGAGAGGTTCAGCGTCGACCTTGCCATCGGCCGACACCGTGAATAATTTTCCGAAGGTGGCTGAGGTCACGTTCGTCTGCGTCAGGATCTTCTCATTGTTATTGAGACCGGAGCGGGCATTATTGTTGTGGTAGGTAAGCACATCCTGAGAATGCGAGAGCGGCGCGAAAGCGCAACAAATCGCGAGTAACAGCAGGAGGGATGGACTTTGGGCGTACCGACCAGCGGCTGGGTTGGACAACGGCATCGCAGGACCTCCGCAGGAATCGAACAAAGCAATCAAAATTAAACCCAGGGTGCGACGGACAGTCAAGCTCAAACGAGAAGGTCTTGGCTCAGGGTGACGCCACGAGTGCAGGGTCGTGGAGGCGGGAAAATCAGGTACTCACTCATTATCGCAACCTACGAATCGCGTTCGGCTAGGTTCTGGCGAATTTTCTGGGAGTAAGCAACAGACGGACAGCCGCTCAACTGTCGCTAACAGATTACACGTGTCCGTTGGTCAATGAGCGGTATCGCGATATTTCAACAGTTGCGGCGCTACAGAACTACGTCGCCGCGACCGAGGAACGAGCAAGTCAAGTACAACAAAGGCGATGAGCAGTTCGATATTGGGCCTGGCATCAGCAATCTTCGCCTTGCACTCTCTCGTCTGCGCGCCCTCAAAGTTGACCATCGCCGCGCGGATCAACGATGTCAGGCGAGCGGGTAGCTAGGCGTTCGACGGGAAAGAAATGCCCCAGAAATTGGTCGCGCCGCAGTCTTGCTCGACAAACTCGATGGCGTAGGTGGAAACTTCCTGGGACGCTTTCAGTTGAGCGACGATCCGCGCAGAAACCTGGCTACCATTCTTGTTTCGCAGCTGCACGACGGAGCCAACCGCAAGGTCACGAGTCAACTGCACAGCCGCTCCGTGCTTGTTGAGATTGGTGGCACGGGCGGGCATGGTAAATGAAGACTTCACGCGATCTTCTCCGGACAATCCGACCGAGACGCTGAGGCCCATCCGCTTGCTCCGGCGCTGATTACGGACGATGCCTGCCGCGGCCACCGCGGCTACATGATGCGATTTGGGCTGAGGGTGTGGGGAGTGAAGGCTCATTGACTAGCAGCCTAGACCCGGGAAACATCCGCCGCAACGCACTCTCGTCGGTGGTGTCCTGTCAAATTAGGACACTGCCCTCTCGTTTACCCGGATTGGTTACCCTTGCCCCACCAACTCCCTAAACCGCTTCGATTGTGTGATTTCTGACTGTTGACACTCTTCGCTTAGCACACGGCCCGGACCGTTGTGAGGACCGAGCCGTGTACTGTGCGAATCAGCTGCGCATCAGTTGACCGTCAGCCTGATTGTGGTCGTGTGCTGATCGGAGCCCGCAGCGCCGGTGACTATGATGGGGTAGGCGCCAGCCGGGGTGCCAGTGCTTGTGTTCACGGCGCGAGTGCTTACGCCACCGCAAGCCCCCTGGAGCATACAGCCGCCGACCAGCAGGAAAAGCAGGCAGTAGCTCAGCAGTTTTCTGCCCTGTGGCCGGGCCATCCAGACCGTGCCTAGAAACATGGCCGGCAGAAGTAACCAAACCGCAGGCAGCAGACTCGACCGACGGCTAGACGGAACCAGCGCCAGCGCTGTGGTGTGGCTCGTAGTCGTGATGTTCAGCGTTGCAGTTGCTGGACCGCCGTTGAGGGTGACAGTGGCCGAAGGAGTGAAGGCGCAGGTTGCTAATTGCGGCAGTGTTCCGCAGGACAAGGTAATCGTACTGGCGAATGAGCCTTGCGGGGTTAGCGTCAGTGTGAACGTCCCGGGCTGTCCGGCTTTTACGCTCGTACTCGAGGGAGTTGAGGTGAGCGCGAAGTCGCTGACCTGGAAGCTCTGACTGACGGAAGTGGCGGCGTAGTTGGCGTTGCCGGCTTGCGTTGCCTGAATGGTACAGGTGCCGGCGGATGCCAGGGTTACGGTTGCGCTCGATACCGTGCATACCGCCGAGGTAGCGGAAGCGAAGTTCACGGCAAGGCCCGAGGACGCGGTTGCGCTGATCATAAACGGCGCCCTGCCGACGGGCTGATTGGAGAGTGCTGCGAAGGTGATGGTCTGCGCAACCTGGGAACCGCTGCCGGATAACTGCACCGCCTGTGCGCTTGCCGAGTTGTTGAGTGCATTATCGGTGAGCGTAGCTGTGCCGATTAGAGTTCCGCCGGCCGCAGGAGCAAAGCCGAGTGCAATGAAGCATTGTCCCGAGGAAGAGAGTTGCGTACTGGAAGTGCAATCGCTGCCGCCGGAAGACACCTGCGTGAAGTTCGGTGTAATCGCGAGATTCGACACCGTCAACAGTTGGTTGCCTGGGTTGGAAACGGTCACGGGCTGCGAAGTACTGGTCGAGCCGATGCTCGTGCTGGCAAAAAAGAGCGCCGCTGCCTGTGTGCGGTCGATTTTAATCACGTTGCCGGAATCCGTTACGTAGACATTGCCGGAACCATCCAAGGTGACACCCTGGGGATTCGTTATGCCCGCGATCGGCAGGTTTACCTGCGTGGCGCCTCCCGCTGCCACCCAGACGATTCTGGAATTGCCCGAGTCGGCGACATAGACGGCTCCGGAGGGATCGACGGCCACTCCGTTCGGGTTGGCATATCCACTTCCCATCGGAATTGGGGATCCGCCGCCGAAGGGATATTCCGTTATGGCATTATTCGCAGTAACGTATACGTTTCCTGTAGCATCCACGGCGACTCCGTTCGGACTCGTCAGACCGGAGGCCAGCGTCGTCGGTGTACCGCCACCTGCTTGGACCGTGACCACGTCGCCATTGGCGCCATCCACTACAAACAGATTACCGACCGCGTTCACTGCCAGCCCAAGCGGCGAACCCAATCCGGTGATGTTCACGGTCGACATATCCGCGCTATTCAGCGCGCCATTTTCATTCGGCACCATCACCACGCGGGCGTTCCCTGTGTCGGAGATGTAAAGATTTCCCGCACCATCCAGTGCCACCGCCGTCGGAGCCGACAGACCGGAAGCGACTACGACGCTCTGGGTAAAGCTGCCCGCAGCCAACTTCATGACCTGGCTGTTGATGTGATCGACCACATATACGTTTCCGCTACCATCCATCGCCGAGCCGTAGCCCTGCCCGCCGTTGCTCAACGTCGCAATGGTCGATTGCGTCCCAGGATCCATAGTGACAGCGCCCGACTGGCCAATGCCAGTCAAGTACCAGGTCATTAGAGCCAGGTTGCTCCCCTGTGCGAACAGCGTGACCGCACCGGGCCTGAGTCCCGGCACCGACGGGGTGAACGCCACCGTCACCGCGCAGCTCTGACCTGCGCTATAAGCCGTTCCCGCGGTGCAAGTGCTGCCGCCACCGTCTGTGTAATCCAGTCTGGACGCGCCTTCCGTCAGTATGTTCACTGCCGATAGGGTCGTCGGGCTGGTGAAGTTATAAGTAACTGTCTGGGCTGGAGCCGCGGTGCCGACATTCACCGATCCGAAGTTGAGGAATGATAATTTAAATTGTTGCGAAGCGTTGTCCGCGCTGTACAGGATGCCATCATTGGTGTTCCAGATGTATAGACGGTCAATGGTTGGATCATAGAAAGTATTGCTGATGTAGTCTCCACCGACATGACCGATCCCAGTCAAGGTGTAGGAAACCGCCTGGCTGACGCCAGTTTGAAAGTTCAAGTCGCTGGTGATCGTGTTCGAATTGTAGTAATCCGCCGTGAACAGCTGGCCTTTGATGAAGAACCCGTATCCCAGCTCATTGTTGACCGGAGAGATGAACTGAGTGGTCGCGACCGACAGGTCGGTATTCATCAGGTCGACTTGCCATTGATTCATGCTGTTATCGCCCCCGAGGACATACATCCCAGTCGAATCCTGCATCCAATTCACCCCTGAAGCTCCGCCCCAATCAAAAGTGCAGTTGCACATGTTTGGGATCACTGAGGAAGAAATGATCGCACCCGTTACTGTATTCCACGAAGAAATTGCTGAAGTGTTCGTATCCGCCCGGCCAAAAAGAACCCCATTCTGCACTGTAAAATAGGTCCCTTGAAAGCCGCCCTTCGCAAGGACAACGGTGGAGGACGGACTGTTGGTTGCCAGTGCCGCTGGTCCCGGATAGATACTTACCGTGCTAGATCCACAACAGTATCCAGGTCGTGCATAGTAGTACCCAGTTACTGGATCCATCGAGAAGGCGTACCACCGGTTGCCCGTCGTAAATGCCGTGGAAAATACATTGAAGGTGACTGTTGCGGTCGGGATCGACTGAGGAGACGAGTTTTCAGCTTTTTTTCTACCCGCAGCCGCGCTTCTGGAATGAAGCGGCGCGGTTGGAATGGAAGTTCCGTTCTGCGCGCTCACTGTTGAACCGCACATCAAGAGAAAAGCGATCGCCACGAAAAGGCACGAACCTGGAAGAGCATCGATAGCGGGAGAGAAGATCCGCGTGCAGGACAGCAGTGACGTCCGAAAGACAGACACGGACCGTTTGAAACTCATGTTGGTATCCTTAATTTTCGTGGAAGATATTTGATGGGAGTGCTGAGGTAGGGCGAAGGTAGCACTGAAGATAAGGACTTCCCTAATTACTCAGGTAACCGATCACCCAAAGCAAGGCCGAAGGTGGCTCTCCGTCCAGTTTCCGGTTTGCTCGTCACTCGCCCACGATGCGCCTCGACAGTCTGGACACTCTCGTCTTGCTGACCTTGACAGATGCCACGCCGCCAGTTAATATTCAACCGTATGGTTGAAGGTCAACAAACTGCGCGACTCGATCGCATCTTCTCTGCACTGGCTGATCCCACTCGTCGCGCCATCTTGCAAACGCTTACCCAGAGTCCGTCCACCATCACCAAAATTGCCAAACCCTTTCCCGTCTCATTCAATGCGATTTCCAAGCATGTAATGGTGCTGGAGCGCGCTGGCCTCGTGCGCCGTGAGATCAAAGGCCGCGAGCACTACTGTTGGATTGATCCAGATCCCTTGGCTGAAGCCAACATGTGGCTGGAGTACTACCGCCGATTCTGGGAACAGCGCCTGGATGCATTGCAAGTTTATGTCGCACGAAAATTCAAGGCTTCTAAGAAAGGGAGAGTGCATGGAAAGCTCCACTGATGGCCCATACCGCGTGGTGACACGACGCCGAATGCCAGCGCCTCGCGAGGTGGTGTTTGAAGCCTGGATTGATCCGAAGGGCATTCACGAATGGATGTGCCCCGGGGACGTGGTCTCCGCGCAAGCGACACTAGATGTACGCGTGGGCGGCTCGTTTCGTCTCGTCATGAAAAGCAAAGACAAGGACCATGTGCACATCGGAACCTATCAAGTGGTAGAGCCACCCTCGAAGCTGGCGTTCACCTGGGCCGGAGCCGACAATCCCGGAGACATGACGCTGGTGACAGTGGAATTCTTTGCTCACGGCGATGAGAGCGAATTGGTGCTGACTCACGAGCGATTCCTGAAGGCCGACTTGGCCAAGCGTTACGAAAACGGATGGAGCACCATCGCAGACAAATTCGCCGCCTATCTGTCTCGCCGCATTCCGAAAAAAGGTAACTAAGCAAACTTGCGATTACTGGAGGAAGACATGCCGCTTGACGGCAAAGTCGCAGCAATTACCGGTGGCAATAGTGGAATTGGCCTCGCGACCGCACGCGCTTTCAAGGCCAATGGCGCCAAGGTGGCGATTTTCGGACGCGACCGTGGAACATTGGATCAGGCGGCCGCTAGCCTAGGAGACGGCGTGCTAGCAGTCCAGGGAGACGTGCGCAATCTGGTTGATCTCGAGCGTCTCTTCGACCAAACGAGCAAGAGATTCGGCATGATAGATATCCTGGTCGCGAACGCTGGCATCGCGAAATTTGCGCCTGTCGACGTTCTGTCAGAAGCCTTATTCGATGAACTCAGCGGCATCCTGTTCAAGGGGGCATTCTTCACCGTTCAGAAAGCGCTGCCACATTTGCGCGATGGCGCATCCATCATCCTCGTCGGCTCAGCCGATTCCGACAAGCTTGGTCGCAGCGGCACCTCAATCTACTCCGCCGCAAAAGCTGCGGTCCGCTCGTTGGCCCGCTCGATGTCGGTGGAACTGCTTCCCCGGCGTATCCGCGTCAACGTGCTCAGCCCGGGCATGACCGACACTCCCATCATCACGCGCGAGGGCGGCCCACCGGGCATGACTCCGGAGGAGCTGGCCGCAGTTATCACTAGCACCATTCCGCTGCGACGACGCGGCACTCCCGAGGAGATGGCCAAGGCTGCGCTATTCCTGGCCTCCGACGACTCAAGCTACTGCCTCGGGTCGGAAATCCTGGTGGACGGCGGAATGACCCAACTCGTCAACCCAAGCTGAATGAAAGGAAGAAATGACAGACCACTCCAACTTTCTTGTAGCCGCCTCAGCAAAGGCAAGGCCAGGCAAGGAAAAGGAGCTTGAACGGGCCTTGCGCGATGTCGCAGAACCGACTCGGGCTCAGCCGGGGAGCATCCTTTTCAGCCTGTACCGTTCCCCGGACGATCCATCGGTGACCATTAGTTTTGAGCGGTGGGCCTTGAAGGACGACCACGAGCGGCATCTGCAGGGGGCACGCGTTCAGAGACTGATGTTGTCCGTGAGCGGCACACTAGCCGAGCCGGCACAAATTTCCAGTTATGAAGTTGTGGATGAGCGGTGATTCGCTTTTGGCGCACCTTAGTCGTAATCGGCCATCCGATTCTCTTTTCTGTATCCATTTCCAAACTTGGAGGAATTCATGGCTGAAATCAAGCATCAGATACCGATCAAGGCAACACCCGCAAAAGTCTACGCGGCGCTCGCCACGCAGGCAGGCTTGCGTGGCTGGTGGACCGCGGACAGCACGGCCGACGAAAAAGTCGGCGGCAAAGCTGAATTCGGTTTCGACAAACGTGGGATGGTCTTCCGCATGAACATCGACAAGCTGGACCCGGGTAAACATGTGGTGTGGAGTTGCCATGGTGACCATCCCGAATGGGACGGCACCCTCCTTACCTGGGAATTGAGCCCACAGAATGGCGGCACAACCTTACGCTTCAATCATAGCCACTGGAAGTCCATTACTGATTTTTGTGCCACGTGCAATTCGACGTGGGGAGAGTTGATGTATCGCCTCAAGGACTATGTGGAAGGGAAAAACCCGGGGCCACATTGGAAGGAATGAGCGCTGAGAGGGACCATCGGCGTGAAGCCAGGAGCACCAGGCGCTAGGGAAGGATGGGCGGCATGGCAATTTATACGATCGCTCAATATCGGGTTCGGCCTGCCGGTGTTGAGAAGGTTAAGCGGGCAATTGAGGATTTCGTGCAATATGTTCGAGCCAACGAACCGGACACTCGAGTGTATTTCGCTTGGCAACAGGAAAACGATCCGACTCGCTTCGTCCACTTTTTCATTTTTGAGAATGAAGCTGCGCACAAGGTACATAGCCAGTCAGCGGCCGTGAAGCGATTCGAGGCTGCGTATCGGCCTGAACTCGATGGCGGAGATGTTGTTTTCACCGGCTATCGCATGGTGGCAGCAAACCAAAACTGAACCCTCGGCGCTGCAAGATGAGAACGACTCCAATAAATGCCGGATATCTTGCATCGTGTTGGGATTAAGGCCCCTTCCGACAGGGTTTATGCAGCACTCTCAGGGGAGAAGGGGCTGACTGGGTGGTGGACGAAGAGCGTCAAAGCCTCGCCCACGGTCGGGGCTGTCAATCGATTCCGGTTTGGCGATCGCGGTTTCAACGATATGCAGGTCGCCGAACTTATCCCAGGCAAGCGTGTCACATAGCAATGCGTGGACGGAGCCAACGAATGGATCGGCACCGAATTTACGTTCGACCTGCGCGCGGAGAATGGCATCACGGTTGTGCTCTTTGCTCAGCGTGGCTGGAAAGAGCCAGTGGAATTCATGCATTTTTGCAGCGCCAAATGGGCAACTTATCTGCTAAGCCTGAAATCGCTGTGTGAGACGGGCACCGGTACCCCGTATCCCTTTCTGCAATTCGTTGTCGGCAGAGCGCTCAGAAGAAGCCATCCAAGCATTATTTCCGGTGTCTCGCCCGGTTGCCGATGCAGTGGTTCTCGATTGCAAACCGTGGACGGAGAAATGGTTTGCCCTCACTTTGGATCAGGTGCGGATCATTACTCAACCGAAGCCCGTGCTGGATGGAATGCTCAGCGTGCCATGGCAGACCCGTGACACTGACCGCACGAAGGAATTAGCGTCTGCTCTTGCTCGTGCAAGAGTGCTGGAGGGCGTCGAGAAAAATGCCGTGTATCAGGAATTTGAACTGATGGCGCTGCGCTCGAAGATCAATACTTGGCTAAAAGGACAGGGGCTAGAACAGTTCGCTCTGACCTCGCCCCGCTGAGCACCCACGCAACTTAACTTCCGGCCAGGACGTTCTTAGCCTCCGCCTTCATTTGCTGAATATGTTCATGCAGGGCATCTCTGAATTCCATTAGAAGGGACTCGATCTCAG
>Ga0207062_1103_pt1 | contig 22758 bp, 12 predicted proteins | sample Alteio_BWMinCont_28_FD_153266 | JGI IMG/M metagenome (GOLD analysis project Ga0207062, IMG submission 153266) | Enriched cells from forest soil in Barre Woods Harvard Forest LTER site, Petersham, Massachusetts, United States -... | ecosystem: Environmental > Terrestrial > Soil > Temperate forest >... | reverse complement strand
ACTCCCATGAGCTTGCTGCCAATCGGATTGAAATTGATGCGACATCAATTCCCAAGAGGCTTGATCGGCCACCAACTTAGTGAAGAGTTCATCTTTAATAGTGATGGCGTGTGCGCCAATCAGGGATGAGAAGATAATGTCGTCTAAAGTTTTTAATGAAGCGACCATCAGTTTTGTTTCAAAACGATTGGTTTGCAAAATTTTCATTATCTCTTCTAAGACCGCTTTAGCATTGGAAATTTTGTCAATATGGGAAAAATAGGGGGCAATATAAGCAGTTCCCAGGTTCATAGCAAGCAGAGCCTGTGTGGGATGATAAACTCCTGTTCCAAGGACAGGAACATTTCTTGCACGAAGCTCCTTTATCGCTTTCAACCCATTGCGGGTGACCGGGACTTTAACAATAATGCGGTCAGAAAATTTAGAAATGTGCATTCCTTCCAAAATCATCTCTTCAGGATTTTGTGCTGTGACTTGAACAGCCAAAGGCCCTTTCTGCAATTCTAAAAGAGTATTTAGAGTTTTTGGAACATCTTTTGTCTTTGAAAGTATGCTGGGATTGGTAGTGATCCCTGATAGGATCCCCATTTTAGCGGCTTCTGCAACAATATCAAGATCGATCGTATCCAGCCAGATTTTCATGGTATTTCCTCATATTTAGGTCCTGCTGTGGGACACAGCAGGCCACATCAAGGACATGTGGCCTGCTGTGTCCCACAGCAGACCACATCAAGGACATGTGGCCTGCTGTGTCCCACAGCAGGAACTTAGAGCTTGGCTTAAGGCTGCCCTAAAGTCATCATCAGACCCATCAAGGCTTGATTGGCGTCCATTCCGCCGATCTTCACATTATCGCCATCGATGCTAATTTTTATCGTCATGTTATTCGAATCACTTTCAGATTTGGTTGCTACGGTATTCAGGAAGGTCGTCAATTTCTTCTTGAAGGCATCATTAAGATCGATATTCATCTTGGCATGGGTTTCTTCATTATAGATTTGAACAATTTTTGCGGCATAATCGACAAGGTCGCTTACCAATAGCTCATAATTCTTCAAAGTGATATCCATAATGCCTTTGGGATTACCGGCGAGTTCAAAATTTCCTATGCTCTTCAAGATAATCGCATATGTGTTCATTGCGGTGGAAAGGTCATTCAACAAAAAGCTCTGATTTTCAATATCGAATTTTACATCGAGCGCAGACTTGATTTCTCCCATTTTGGCGATATCAGGAATGATGAGATCAGCATATTTTACGAGGTAATGGGCCATAAGAGCTTGGAGTTGGTATTCTTGATTTGCCTCTAGATTCTTTGGAGGATTAGCGATTAACACATTGGCCACTTCTGTGTAGTGTTGTTTTAAATAATCCTTCATTTCAGGCGATGCAAGAAAGCTGCCTTTAAAATCAATCGATCCCACTAATTGGTCATTGTTTTTTGCGCCTTCTTTAGTCTTAACGAGAAAGTTTCCATCCATTTTCCCGGATTCCATCCTGTCTGAGTAATCGAATTTGGAAATGACAAGATTAGATTGCCAGTCAGTGACATTATCTGTGGAAAAATCAGTCCTGCCATTGTAGATTGTGTGAAGGTCCAGATTGATATTTCCCAGAGAGCTTAGATTCAATGCATAGAAGTCGGTCACATTCATGCTAGTGGCTTGCTCGATTTGTTTGGCAATTGTTTGAATCAGACTTTCGAATTTGGGAGTAAACTTTTGATCAACTACAGAGACCTCTAAATCAATCTTATGGGAAATAGGACCTGTGGGCTCAATGACCAATTTGGTCCTTGCAGGGCCGCTTGTAAGGATTGTATTGCCCGTATTTTCATCAATGATTTCGAGACTGGAATTTTTGAACTCGTAGGATTGGAAATTCTCTAAGGCCTTTTTCCAGTTTAATGTTATATTTTGAACCGGCTGCATGGAAAGCTTGCCGCTCAGGAAATTCATCAGCTGATTTTCGCGGAAGGTCAGCAGGGTATATGCGTCGTTGGCGCTTTTGATATGCAATTGTACCGGTTTGTCATCTGGAGTTATTTGAGGAAATGTCAGATATAAATTATCCATTCTGGATGTAAAGGTATTGTTTAAAAAACCTCTGGCAATATCTAGGGCATCAGTATGGATGTCAAAATTATCGGCAAGTTGAAACTTTGCATCCTTGACTTTCAAAGTGATATTGCCAGGATATCCAGAAGTGTCTATCGAAGCATAGCTGAGAGCATCATGTCCCAATTCTTTATTGAGATCGACAGTTCCTTTTTCTACATCTTCTTTTAAGTGAGCGGCATTTTTATGCCAAAGAGCGGTATAACCACCCAATAAAATGGCGGCAATAGCGATTAGAATAATTAGTTTTTTCATTGGTAATTTCCTTAGGGTGTTAAAAGAGGCTTTCTCTTTTCATAAAGGTAGAACAAGGCGAGAGGGCTGATTGTAAAAAGGTTTCCGAGGCAGATCATGATAAAATAGCGCATAGGACTGCCGACATCCACATTTTCTGGCGGGAAGAAGCAAACGATGATGGTCGTCAGACAGCCGCATAATCCTAAAAGGCAAGCTGTCCAAATTCCAAAATTGCCGCCAGGGATCTTGAAGGAGCCTAATCGGTCTTTATGGAGATAATGAAGGCGCAGGCCAGTGAAAAACATCAATACATACATGAGCATATAAAGTTCAGTGCTGAGCGCTGTCAAAAACCAGTAAAAACCATTGACGCTTTCTTCAAAAAGAAAAAGAAAGCAAAAGAAGCTGACTAACACAGCCTGGGCCAACAAGATATTTGATGCTACGCCATTACTATTTTTCTTAGTGAATAATTGAGGGAGAAATCCAAATTCAGCCGCATGCAAAAGTCCTTTGGCGGGAGAAATTAACCAATTGATCATGGTTCCGGTCGATCCCACCACAATCAATAGCGTGACCACCGGAGTCAGGTATTCCAATCCAAAAGCTGTAAAAAACTTACTATAAAGCTGCATCACCCCTGCAATAAGGTTGATTTCCTGATTCGGCAGCACAAAAGCGATAGCGAGAGAGCCAAAGGTCATTGTAAAAAAAATGAATAGGCATGCCAGCAAAACGGCCTTTGGAAAATTTCTCTGAGGGTTGTCTACATCATTGACATGGACTCCGGCAAGCTCCATCCCTAAAAAGGAAGCCATAATCGCAATCAAGGAGGTCCAGCTGGAAGTATCTTTCAATGGGGGAATGAGATTGTCAGCGCTCAGTGTAATTTGCAAAGGGTTGCCGCTGAAATACCAGATGCCTCCAAGAATAATTAAGAGGATCAGCGGAATCATGGTCCCAATGACGCAGAAAATATTATTGATCAGCGCCGAGACATGCAAGCCTTTCATATTGACAATTGTTAATGTCCAAAATACCGTCAAGATGCATGTGATCAGATATAGCTTGTTTTGAGCCAATTCCGGATTGATCAGATAAGCAAAGGTGCCTGCAATGAATGACAACATGGTCGGATACCAGACCATCGTATTGATCCATTGCAGCCAGATGGCTGCCATGGCCCATCTTTTGCCAAAGGCCAGGTTAACCCATTGATAGATGCCGCTTTTTGTGTGAAACGCTGCCGACAATTCAGCGGAAACGAGGGAAGTGGGGATGAGGAAAATCAAAGCCGAAATGCTAAAAAAGAAAATCAAAGAGCTTCCAAAAAGAGCTGCGGCAGGCAAGTTTCTGATGTTATCAATTGCAGCGATAATCAGGATCATTAATGAGAAAAACGAAATTTTCTTAGACATTGGACCTTAATTTAAAAGTTTTTTTAAACATTAAGACATTCTAGCATTCCCATATTTCATTTGCAAGAATAAGAAGCTTGCCCCTTCCTTGCCTTGCCCTTGCTCCTGCCCAGAAAAAATAAGGCAAGGGCAAGGGCACGGGTAAGGAAATAAGTTATGCAAGAGGACTATTTTATATAATAGTGGCGAAGGCGGTCTTGAGTGGAGATTAAATTGTCAGCGCATAAAAATTTATCGCAATAGACCGCTTCGACATTGCGATTGCAATCATGGACAAAGACATGGCAATTTTTAGAATCATGCGCGAGTTTTGCGGCAGTAAAAATGCTTTTCATTCTTCCAGGTTTTTCATCAGACCATCCCTCAGGGGCATCAACAAAAATCAAATCCCATTTAACCTCCTTGATGACATCGGGGAGATCCAGCAAAAGCTTTGCTTCATCATTTCTATTTAGCAGCTCCTGCCACTGACGTCTTTGGGTATTATAGGTAACAAGATAAGCATTGATCTGAGGATTTTCTTGACTTATGCGGTCAAACCACTCCTGGTTGTCTTCAAGAAAAATCGTTGTTCCCTGTTCATTGATTGTTATCCATAGGCTGCTGTCGCGCCCCATGCCAAAGACAAGCATATTGCAGGGCGTTTTATGGGAAAGTGTTGCAGCAATTAATGCATACTCTACCACAGATAGCTGCTGCGGATTATTTCTTACCAAATTTCGAATTTGGACTTCGATGTTCGGAGGAAGTGCCTGCAAATAGGGGGAGAAGGGCAAAAGTATGTTACAAACAAAAGCTAAAAAATAATTTCTGATTTTCATTTTGCGATTAATTTTTGGTAAATAATGTCTAAGATCCGGAATGACATTCCATTTGCGTGGATCACGTAAGGCATGGAATTCGTCGTTAAACAATGTACGATCGTATTTTCATCATCAATGGCAATTTCGTGGTCTTCAACTTGATATAAGGGCAAAAATAACTCGCAATTATAATCGAGATCGAAGAAAACATGTCCATTCAGATAATGGGTAGACACTTGAAGCTGATCGGAGATTTTCGGATTGATCTGAGGGATATTCTTCAGCCAAGCTTTTAAGTTTTTGACATATCCTATATAGCTGCCGGTGTTGATATAGTTAAAAGTATTTTCCCTAGGGGGATATCGATTGAGCAGACGTTCCGGATAACAATTTTTTTCTGCGGACATCAGGAAGGGAATGTTCATATTTAAAAACTTTTCCAGGATGGTCTGTTTATCGGCCACGATAATCACATCAAAGGCGTCTACAAACATGACGATGTCATCATCGTCAAGGGATTTTAAGTATTCCGTCATGCGTATCAATTTGGTCCCATTGCCAGAATATGGCAATCCCAGACCAATGATTTCTAAATCAATCCGGTTTTTTTCACAGGATTTCAAGAGCTTGTCCAAATTTGCCGCTTTGTATGAAGCCACAGTACAAACATGAAACCGCTCTAATGAAGATGTTGGCTCTGCTGTAAGCCAAGCGGCAGATAGGAATACAAATAGACAGAAGAAAACAATTTTCAGCATGACGCATGACCTTGAGAAGGATGATTTCATTGCATTGTTAAAGTACTACATTAAGGGAAAAAAAAGAAGAGTTGCAATAGAAGTTTGAAAATTCAATCATACTTTTCACTTAATCATTTTTTAAACACCTGCCCTACACCGCGGTAGCGGTCAACAGAAATTAGCCCCGCGTGAAGGAGCCGCAGGCGACTGAGCGTGGGGTCAGACAGCCAAAGGATCCTAGCCGCGGTAGCGTAAGCGTCAATTCTAGACATATTTCCAATAGATATTCAATTAACGGTCAATATGTCTAGAATTGACGCTTACGCGGTAGCGGTGCAAGAAATTGTTCACCACCAAAACGATCTCCTACACCGCTACCGCGGCTGCGATCCATTATTTATCTGACCCCACGCTCAGTCGCCTGCGGCTCCTTCACGCGGGGCTAATTTCTGTTGACCGCTACCGCGGTATAAGGCAGAAATTTCAAAAAAATGATTAGGCTAAAAGCACGATTCCAATGCCAAGGTACGTTTAAAAAAAATCAAACCTGGATTTAACCTGTTTAAACCCAATTATGGTTTTTCAGAAATCCCTTTCACAGCATATCTCCGACATAGGCCACCCAAATAAAATGTAATATATAAAACAGATTCGAGGTTATGTAAACTTAAACCTAGTTTACACGGATCATAGCCGTCCCATTTTCCCCTTGAAGCTAGCGTAGCGATGCTCTAACTTATTTCTGGATCAAATCGTATTTCAACATCAAACACTTTCATTCAAGGAGGAATCTGATGGAATATGTCTTGCAACAGATACAAAGCAGAAAGCAGGAAATTGCTTATATTCTTATGGGAAATTTTTGCCTTATCTTTTGTTCATTCATTTGGATACCAACAACTCCGGTTCCAATCACTTTACAAACTTTTGCCCTCTTTATCCTGGCGCTGACCTTGCCGCCGCGTGTTTGTTTGCTCTCAACCCTGCTTTATCTTTTTGAAGCAACAGTTGGTTTGCCTGTATTGGGAACTGTTCACCCATTGTGGTTTTTGGGCCCTTGCGCAGGTTATCTCTTCGCTTTTCCAATAGCGAGCTTTGTCATGTCTCAGATCGCTTATAACCGCAGCTCTATGATCATGCAGGCTTTTGCCTTATTAAGCGGACTTGCGATCATTTACGGCTTAGGATTTTTCGTATTGAGCGGCTTTGTCGGAGCAGCTACGGCCTTTCATTCAGGAGTCCTTTTCTTTGTTCACATCGATCTTATTAAGATTGCTTTGGCGATAACAATCATACGGAGTTTTAAACATGTGGGTTAGCAAATTACCGATTGAAAACATCTATATTTATCAAGGGCATAGGGTTTTTAATCCCAAAAACAACCAGATCCAATTTAAAGGACCTTATGGAATGAGTGTGGAGAAGCACAATTTCATGTTTGATGAAGTGAATAAGTTGCAAAACAAACAATGGAAAATTTCGCCGGTTTATGGAGAACATCTCTCAAAAATTTTATCAAACCGGTCATTCGGGAATGATCTGCTGGTCATTCCGGCAGGTGAAAGCACTGAATTAGATGGCGCCTTTTCAGATGACGACTTGAGCTTGATAAAGAATGCGGTGAGACAAGGAATGCGCCTTTATGGAACTTGTGGAAGCGCTTATTGGCTTTCAAAAAAACGCATATGGAATGATAAATGTTCGGTCCAGCCTGAAGAAATGAAAGAAATTATTAAAACAAGTTCCATGGACTTTTTTTCAGGCATTGCAGTAGGCCCTCTTTCTCCTTATCCTGGCCAAACATATAGTACAATGTTCTTTCATGAAGCTGTCCAAATCCAGACTTTAAGCGGTCGCAAAGTCACGGTTTTATTGAGCGGGGGAGGGACATTCCTCTCCGAAAACAATGAAGAGCTTGATCGATCAGTGAAAACATTAGCGTTCTATCCTTCTGAGGAATTGGAGAAATATCAAAAGAACAAAAGCTGGGAGAAAGCGGTGATTTCCTGTGAATATGGTTTAGGCAAAGTGATCCTTGCGATGGTCCATCCTGGATATGGAGCTGAAGATATCAATGTAGAGGCGTATTCAATGGCATTTCAATCACGCACTGACCGCTGGCAAGAGATAAAAGATTCATTAAGCTCATTAGAAGAGCGCATGAATTTCGTTGGGGATATTTTAAAAGATTTTGAGGTCGATTAATATTGAACAGGCTAAAGTTAAAGTACTGGTATACAAGAAGTTATGGCTGTGAACTGAGTTGCTGCTAAAAAGGTAATCAGGCCGTCTCGGCCTGATTTTAATAAAAGCCTAAATATAGTGGGTTTTCATTAGAATCAGGCCGAGACGGCCTGATTACCTTTTTGTTTGTATATTGTTATACTGGCAATCGTTAGTATTTTAATTTACTTATTAAATTTCGATATATTATAATATAAAAAGAGACTGTTATAGCATTTTTATAGGATCGTAATCTTAAATATAAAAACATCCGAGTTTTTAACTAGGCAATGGAGTATATATGAACGATCAGAGCATTAATCCTTTAAAACCTATTAGCCCAATTATTAGTATTGGGCAGACACAAAATGGAATCAATAAGCAATTAAATATTCAAGATGCAGATAATAAACTCACTTCTATAATCGCCGAAAGGGTGAAGGCTTCGACATCTGATAAGGAAATAAAAATCGTCCTAATTGGCCATATTGTGCGATTTGGTGTTGTCGTAGAGGGGCAAGCATATCAGGTATCAGTTAATGTCGGCGAATTTTTAAAAAATAGGCACTTATTAGAAGCTCATTTCAATAGTCCAATGAATCAAAACCTGTTAAATCCGATATACCCTAAAAGGCTGCAAGAATTAATAGATGAAACGGCAGCAAAGGCAACGCCTGGCATTCCGAATAATTTCTTCGGCATTCCAGAATCTGAATTAAATACTATTAAAAATTATTACAATACAAATAAAGTTGACTTTTTTGAATCTTTAACAGATCACACATTTTTAGATAGAAAGGTAACGGGTCTATCGCGATCCTTAGTCAGTATCGCAGATAGCAGCAAGCATAAAGGGGTTTATGTCCTATTAAAGGAGCACGGGAATGTTGATCAATTAGGGATCGGGGCTTCTAAAAGAGCAACCTATGCTGTCAATATCGAGACAGGGAAAATAAAAGTGTGGCTATCCGCGCAATCAGAAGGCGTACTAGATAATGAAATAGATGCCAATCTTTTAGCTCATCAATACCCTGAGAGATTTGCGGCGGCAGATAATTTTGTCTTCTTCGAAGGACGTATGAGAATAGGGGCGGAAGATCGCACCAGTAAAACAGGAACTCGATACGACACGGATAAAATTGGTTCTATCGTTGATCACCAGACAGGCGGGGATCTACTGAAATTTCGGGATAATGTCCCTCCCCCTTCCTTTGAAGAACGTTTGGATATGATGATAAAAGTATTCGATCATTTAAGTTTTTTGCATGATGTGTTAAAGCATACTCACAATGATATTAAAATTGACAATATTGCTATCATGGAAGATGGGGTGAAAATCACCGACTTCGGCAATACCATGGCGACAGGTGAAGATCAAGGCATTTGCGGTACTCCTCCGTTTATAGCTCCTGAAGTGTATGAAAGTCGCGCTGCCCGCGAAAAGATTTCAGCTAATCCTGCGGTAGATATCTGGGCCACAGGGTTACTGTTATTGGAAATGTTTGGAGATTTTAATAATTATTGGGTAGATAACTTTCCGCGAACGGATCCCTATAATTTGGCAAGAATTTCTCTTCTAAAAGATACAGCTTCTGACTTGGTCGACAATTATCTGATTCAAACCGGTAATAGGCAGCTTTACTATGATATGGTTAGTATCATTAATGATAGCTGCCTTAATTTTGACCCTGACAAAAGAAAAACTGCCGCAGAAATCCGGGATCAATTAATAAGCGTAAGAAATAAATTAAAAATCTGAGTCACACGAAAAAACGTTTTTGGGAGGATCGATTATGAATGTCGACAAATTAAATCGGGTTAGCGGATTTGATGAGGCGCGGGAAAAACTTTTTCTCATTGGGGATTTTAATTATTCTAATCAGCAGAACCTACTCGAAAATACAGATCGGTTTATTGAGTTGCTTAACCAATTTCCCGCATTGATGACAGATAAAAATGCGGATAAGGAATTATGCAGGTTAAGCGAGGAAATTTACTCAATGAAAAACTTGCTGCCTGTTGAAAAGCAGGAAAAAGTGACTCAGATTTTTAGAATTATCCATCATTTGAAACCTACCCGTATCGAAAACCTTCTGGAAATCATCCAACCTGCCAAGACCTTAGCGGCAGAGTATAAAAATGCTGAAGCAGTAATGCCGGGAAATCAAGAGTATCCTGTGCCCATAGCCCTATTATCAAAAGAAGAAATGCCCTGCAGAGAATATTTTAAGCCTCTTCAAGTAACCCTGGGAGATGGTACAGAGGTTAAAATCAGTCAAGGACTGCTGGCACATTTCTCTCCCTTGGTAAAAAAAATAGCAAATATGGAAGGGACAGCTTCCCATCATAGCGTGCGCTTGGATAAGCTAAATCGGCATCAATTTGATTCATTGGTGGCATTTCTTGAAACCGGGAAAAAGGCGTTGATCAATGAAGCAAATGCCCTTCCGCTGATGTACGCAGCAGCCTATTTACAAATTCCTGAAATCATTGAGGAGTGTAAAGAATATGTCTATCCTCATCTGGATGACACTCTGAAGATCGAATTTTTAAACCTTTTAGAAGGCGAAGGAAATCAATCGACCATTTCTTATCTGGAGAAACAAATCTCGAAAACTTGCAAAGAGGCTTTGACACAAAATCCCGTTTCTTCTGATCTTCTTGCTAAAATCAACGACTACAAGACGAAACTTACGCATCCCATCAGATTATCTTTATCCGGTTCAGAAATAAGTGACCATGCCCTTAAACTATTGGAGGGCTTGCCGATTTCAGAACTGGAACTGATAAGTTGTCCGAATCTAACTAAAAATTGTCTGTTGAACATTGGAAAGATGCCCACCCTTAAATCTCTTCAGTTGGGAGGCAATGCGTGGGTCAACGACGAGTTCCTTGCAGTTATCCCTCCAAATATTGAAACCTTATCCATCGCGACATGTAAGAACTTTACAGGTCAGGGGCTTGCAAATCTTCAGCATACCCATGTTAATTCGCTGGATTTGTTCGGCTGTCATCATCTTAATGATGAAGATTTTGTGAGATTGCCCGATCAATTTGAAAATCTGAATTTGGCGATGTGCAGAAAAATTAAAGAGAGGACCATCGACCATCTTGGCACAATGTCAAAACTGAGGCATCTGAACTTAAGCGGGGATTCTAATGTTAACGATCACTCCCTGAGTTCTCTTTCTAAAGATCTGCTGACCTTAAACCTTAACGGTTGTTCTCTATCAGAGAATGCCTTTAAGCCTCTTGCTGAAATGAAAAAATTGCAAAACTTGACCCTTTCCAGCACGAATATTAAAGGGGAGGGATTGCCCACTCTGCCTCTAACTCTTGTTCAATTACGCTTAGATAGCTGCAAACAGTTAACCGATACGATGATTATGCCTCTTGCAGACCTAGAAGCATTGAGATATTTGAGCCTTTGGCGATGTCCAAATATCAATGGGGATTTTTTAGAAGCCTTTTCAGACAAACAAATTGAAATTATGTGGTAAGATATTTAACCACTGAGTCACTAAAGCCCATAGTGAAGCCTCTAATGAGACTACACTATGGGCTTTACACAATTAGCCCCATTCGAGACAATTGCAAAAGTATGATGAGGATGCTTTGCTGCCCCACGTTAGGGCCAAAAGCGAAAGAGGACTTTCGCACTCCAAACGCTTCGCGATGCTAAAAGTTCAACTAGTTTAGACAGATATTTCGCGAAGCGTTTGGAGTGCGAAAGTCCTCTTTCGCTTTTTGTACTTAACGTGAGATCAGTCTGAAAGCCTGAATTATATAAGCCTGGGGCATAGCCCTAGGTGTATTAGAATGTAAATTTTGAAACACGGGTAATCCATGAAGCGGTCCATTAGCTGGGCGATAAAATTCATATTTCTCCTGAATATGATGTGCAGCGGCGTATATGGAATGGTGGCTGGAGGACGCCCTAACGCTATTTCCGGGGGGCATAACGCCTTTGCCGGCATTGTAAATCCTGCAAATGCGGTATGGATTAAAGACCGTTTTGATATCGGGATGTTTTTGGTTCATCAAAAATTAACGCTTAACAACAAAAACAACAATCCTCTTTTTAATCCTGGAAAAATCAATCTGACCTACAGGACTGAATATTTATTTACCGGGGATGCGGCCATTCATAAACGAGGCAAAATAAAAGGGTATGAATGCTCGTTTAGCCTGGCTGCCTATACGACACCCGCTTATATAAAATTGCGGACAAAAAAACCTCTACCCCTTGTAGGGGAAACGCCTATTCATTTAACTGATAAAACTCAAGTGATCTCTTCTATATTTTCGTTAAAGGTGGACGAAAATCACTCCATAGGCATTTCATTGGACTATTTTTACCTCTCTCATCTTCGAGATGGCTTTCAAAATTCTGATAATCCGCAGAGATCTGTTTCCCCAGGACATGTCACAAACAAGGGGAAGGACCATTCTCACGGTCTTGGATTAACTTTGGGATGGAGATGGAATATCACTAAGTCGCTGACCTTTGGATTAGCATTTATCAAAAAAGCCTATGTCGGCCAATACAGGAAATATCGCGGTTTTGAGCCTCATCATGCAAGAAATTACATCCCTGAGACGATTGGATGCGGGTTTACATATCTGTTTACTGAGAAGGTTGCCGGACGCCTTGAGATGCTTTGGACGCACTCCGGCAATCTACCGAATTCAAACAATACGCTTTTGCCTAATGGAAAGTTGAATACCAGCAAACGCGGCTCCAATAAGTCACCGGGGAATGGAATGCAAGATGCGACTTTTATTAGCCTAGGGCTAGGTTATAAGGTGAATGACATGTTGGCGTTGGGTGCCGGATATTCTCACCGTATCAGGCTGTCAAGAAAATCCCCTTACATAATATCCCGCACCTATATTTTACAGACCATTTATGACGTTGCCACAATCGGAATTAACTACAATTATCGCTCGCATGATTTCTTCTTAACCTTGTCGCATGGTTTTGAGAATCATCAATCTGGGTACATGCCGGAACAACTTGGGGGAGGAAAATTCACTTCAAAGAAAAGTTACAATTCTCTTTCGCTTTCCTGGGGTTATTTGTATTAATAGACCTTTTTTGAGACTAAATCCTGCTGCGAGGCTGTGAAAAAATTGATAACTGACTGCTTTTTGGATCTTTTTACTTTTTTCAGTTCTGAAATAACTCATTAACATACAATGTTTAATGAGTTAGTTCAAAAATGAAAAAATTCAAAAATCTCTCAAAAATCAGTTGAGTTCTCAATTTTTTCACAGCCTCTGCGAGACGCAGCAGGCCACATTCTTCCTATGAAAAAATTTGTTCTTTCATTTGTACAATGGGATGGCTATCGTAAAATAGCTCGATCTTGACGATTAATCCGTCTTTGAAAGTCATCAACGAGGCCCCGCGTAAATTTCCAATTGGCTCTGGAAACGCGGCATCATAGACCATCATGGTTTGATCTTCCGAACTAAACTTTGCACGGATCTTGAGACTCTTAATGATAGCAGCAAAATTCTTGGTCGCCTCAAGAACAGCTTTTTGGCCTGTGATTTCATCAAGCGGACTGATGAAATGGATCTCAGGGTGCAGATATTTTTCAATGTCCGCTATATTTTTTTTGCCGACAGATGTATAGTATGCTTCTGCAATGGACAGATGATTTTTACTCATAAGATAACTCCTTTGTGGTTTTGTGGATTCTTAATATTCAATATAGCATACTATATCCAATTATGTCAAACCAAAAAAAAAGAAGCTACAATTCACAGGGCAGGCTATTGCAAGCTGAGCAGACCAGAAATCGTATTCTTGAGTCAGCTAGAGGGCTTTTTCAGGCTGAAGGCTTTGAGTGTGTCACAATTGAAAAAATCGCACAGGCTGCCGACGTTTCAGGACCGACAATTTATGCGTTATTCCAATCCAAGCGCGGCGTTCTGCGCGCCTTAATGGATGAAGCCCTTCCTTCAGATCAGTATAAAGCTCTTATGGAAGAGGTTGCAAAGGATAAACCGGCCAAAGAGCGGCTCATGTTGGCAGCAAAAATAGCGCGCCAGATGTACGACGCTGAAAGAGAGCAAATGAATATTTTTCAAAGCGCTTCAGTTTTAGCCCCCGAGTTCAAAGAGCTTGAAAAAGAAAGGGAACATCGCCGTTATAAACGCCTTGATGAGACCGTCAATTTGATGGCGAAAGAAAAATCATTTATTGAAGGGCTAAGCAAATCCAAAGCACACGATATCTTATGGTCTTGCACCGGTCGCGATCTCTATCGAATGTTAGTGATTGAGCGCGGCTGGTCATCAGCAGAATATGAAAAATGGCTGGCTCAAATTTTAATTCAGTCACTCATCGGTATCTGAAAACGACGAACGACAATCAGAATTACAAAAGTATGATCGGATGCTTCACGTTAGGGCCAAAAGCGAAAGAGGCCTTTCGCACTCCAAACGCTTCGCGAAATAGATGTCCAAACTAGTTGAACCTTTAGCATCGCGAAGCGTTTGGAGTGCGAAAGGCCTCTTTCGCTTTTGGCCCTAACGTGTAAGCTTACAGACTTATTTTATCAATGAGTTCTCAGGCTATATTCAGGTATATTTTCAATGCAACAGTAAAAATATATAAAAATTATCAATAAAAATCTCCAGACTATACTAAGAAGTACTTTAACTGTTAATAAAATCCCACTAAAGCTATACTGCTTAGGCAGTCGTATAGAGATAATCATATTGGTCATAATTTTCTATATATAATGATGTGAGACATGACATTTCCAAATTTAATCCATAATAATCATATCCAAACTCGTATTAACAATTTTCCTTTGAGAGGCGAATGGCAGTCTTCTCCTTCACCCGAATCTCAAGTTTCAAATGACGAAGGTTTGATCTTAAAAGAGATTGAAAAGAATTATGCTTGCGACAGTTTTGATAGGAATGAATTAAAAAGCTTGTTTGATTTTGTTTGCAAACCGATTCAAACTAAGACTGGTGAGACGTTTAGCATTATAGAGTTATATGCATTTTTAATCACTGTAGTGCCCAATGCCGATATCAAGATCATCTCTATAGACCTATGCAGCCCGGAAAAAGACTCTATTTTTGGAGGTTATAGTTGGACGTTAAACAATTGTGACGAAAAAGGTTGTATATCTTCAACTTGCGAGTTAAGGACTGTCATTAAAGGTGACCTGGTTGTTGCAAACGATCTAATCAATGAGTTCTTTGCATGGAGAAAGTACCTATCAAATCCAATGACAATTGGACACTATGACCTAAAAACTGCCATCCATAATGCGATCTCTTTTGCCGGTCAATCTTCATCGGATTGTATAACTTCCAGGAAGATGCTGACAAAATTGATTGAGAATTGCTCAGCGGGTAATGCTTTTGCCATACCTTCATTTGGACCTATCGACCATCATTTCATTCTTGAAAATGATATTGACACCACCTTCAGATTGGTAGTCCCGTCTTTTGAGCCGATAAAAAAAATGATCGAGATAATCGGTCGGTTAGAGATTCCTCGAAGAGCTATCTTAGACATGGATCTCATCCCTAAAATAACTCCAAAACAGGATTTTGTCCTTGATCTCAAACAGGCACTTTCAAATTTATTGAAATTGAGCGGTTCTCAACTGGATTCCCTCGCTGACTCGATAAAATCACTTATTCCAAAGGGGATCTATGACAAGGCTTTGATCCCCGAAGGAATTTCAAACAAAGCGCTCGACGACCTTATTATAAACTGCTGCGACTTCCCGAATGAGAATGTAAAAAAATTAGGTTATGAGCTGCTTCTGCGCTACGCATCAGTCAATCCCGAATTATGGATATTAAGGAATTTGATCAAATATTTGCCTTTGGCAATAGATGACAAAACCGCCATGGCCAATTTGGAATCTGTTTTGAAGGGCTTCCCAGATAACATGGAAACCCAAAAGCTTGTTTCTCCGCTTAAATCATTCTGTCAATCGTTCAAAGAAAGCTCGCAAAATGGCTGCTTTGAGTATTGCATGGGCTTGGTAGCTGCAGATCAAACTCATACCGCTGCCAGTTTGTGTTCCCGTCTCAAATTAACGTTTGACGAACAGATGAAGTTCATAAAACTTCTTCACTCAATGGAACCTCTGGAGACCGCAAATTTATTTTTTAAATTACAGGATAATTCTAAACTTCAGAATAAGGATGAAATTTCGCTTTTTGTCACGATTGCTGATTCTATAGAAAAAAATCGCGAAAAAGCTTCCTATCCTTCGCAGCTCCTCTCTATCACAGCGTGCGCAAAAAAACTTTTCGGGAAAGAGAGGATGGAAACAGTTTTAAAGCCTGCCTTTAAACCGATTGTTCAGATTATTAAGTCGCTTGTCTCATTAAATTTTATTCCTGAAGCTTTAGACCTCTTGCTTGCCTGCTCCTCACAGCAAATCACCTTGGTCAATGGTAATCAAGATACTGAAGTTTGGGTGGACGTTTGCGAAGCAGGTCTTGACCATCCAAAGATAGGTATAAAGGGCCTTTATGAAAAGTGGAAAAGCCGTTTTACTCTTAAATTCAGCGACCAAAAGCTGGAAGTCAGAAAAAACCGCTTGGATTTAGAATTGAAAAGGCGTCTTTATGAAAAAAATCGGGATGCCCTTTGTCGGCTCGTTCTGCAAATATCCGGCCAGGAAAACAACATTGAGATCAATCGTCAGATCGATAGCTGCACCAGCGATATTTTTAAACTTTTACAAGGCCCTGAACTGCTCGAATCTGCCCTTGATTTTCTTCAGAAAATGGCAACTCAGGGAAAAAATCCTTCTCAATTGTATGTCGACCTTGCCATTAAGGTGACTCTAGAATGTGCCAATTCCCAGCTAAATGACATTTCGATGCTCAGCAAGCTTGCTGAAATCGTTAAACCCTATCTAAACGCTGAAAAAAACCTCGAAAAAATCTTTAAGGTGCGTAAAGCTTCCTTAAAAATTGCGGAAGCCTTGCTCTCTAATAAGCTGCCTCATGAAGCCATGAATTGGATGCAGCGCATCATTAGGATCGCAATTGTGGATTCTAATACTACTCCTGAATCTGGGCCCCAGTCTAAACCTCTGACGCTTTTGACACTCAATCTTCCTCTTAAACCGACAGTCCTTCAAGGTCTAAGCACTTTGTCCAAGCAAGAGTTGGACATCCTAAAAAAACTGATCGATTATTTACCTGTTCCTGATTCACCCGATAGTATTATCAGACTATCGTCGAATGAAAGATTTTCGTTGATCAATCAGGCTAAAGAATGCTTCAGGCAACCTCATGACCTTATCAAAAGGCTTGGATTTGAACTGACAATGTTTTGCGCAGGAGCGGCTAATGATTCGGGAAAAGCCATCATTGACCTGCGGCTACTCCATGAATTGATCAGCTATCTTCCGCTCATTTTGTCTGCTGCCACACCCGATCTTCGTTGCAAAATTATCGAGCGGATGCAAGACCTTTTGCTATTGTCTTCTTACGCAGATTATATTAGAGAATATCCTGCGATTATCTCTGAAGCCCCTAATGAACTGAAACTGTTGTACCAGGCCAATTGCAAAGCATTAGCCCTTACTAAACATCTGCCTCTATGCAACCTTGGCAAAAATCTCATCGGCAAGGAAAGTATCGAGAAGTACTCCCAAAATTTCAAGCTGAAGGATAAAGTTGAGGTCGCTCTTGCATTCATCACAGGTCTTTTGCCTGAAAATGTGCTTTTAGCGCTCGAATGCATAAAATCGCTTGGAAATGATTTGCAGGTAACAATTAATCCAACCGAAATAAAGAAAGTTTATATTTCTATCCTCAATGCTTTGATCGATAAGAATTATGGTAAAGAAGCGTTGGAGCAATTAGCCCATTGCAAAAACTATAAAATCCTTCTCAATAAGGAAATGGAAACAACTGAATTATGGTTAAAATGGCTAGAGAAATTTTCTGACAAAACGTTTTATGGACCAGTCAAGGGAGCTGAACACTGGTTAAGCTTACTGAAAGAAGGGGCGCTTTCCAAAGATCAATTTCCTGATAAACAAATTGAACTGCTGTTCGCCCTTATCGTGAAGCTCTATCAGCTAAAAAATGAACCTTCGGATGTTCTTGCAAATAAGCTGAACATGCACTTGAACAGTTTCACGCTTAGCGATGTTCAAAAGTCCAATCTGCTAGAGATCATTGAAACCAACATAAAGGATAAACTGACTAAGGAAACAGTGCAAACAGGTTATCATGAGCTTAAAAGCAGATCAGGCGGCCTGCTTCCTGAAGAGAAGCAGCTTACCTTGAAAAGGTTATGCTTTGAGGCTTCAATCAAATATGAGAATTATGCATTGGCGATAGGGATCCTGGCCCTCATCCAAGACCAGGCTGACGAAGAATTTGTCACAATTGCTTTTGAGAGGCTGCTGAATAGACTTTTTCAATTCACTCTTGATGAACAAATTGAAGAGAGTAGATTGAATCTGTGTTGCCGGCTGCTTACAAACATCGATTTAAAAAAACTGCATGGCGCTAAATTTCATCATGCTTCAAAACTGCTGGCAGAAATGAATAAAAATAGCAGCGCGTGCATCGATGAAAAGTGCAATTTATTGAAAATGAACCTTAAAATTCTTGAAAACGGATTTTCTGATGAAGGGCCAATTATCGAATTTGTCGACCATTTGTTGAATTTTCTTAAAGCCCAAACAATTCCAGGCGATATTAGAAATTCAGTCATCTCTTGCCATCAAATAATCGCCCAAATATTGCAGACAACCGAATATTTGGATGAATACCGCAAATATTTCCTCGCTTTGCACCAACATCACATTTTATTGAAAATTCCTGATGCGCGGTCTCAGATTGTCTGGATGACTTCCGAATACCTAAAGAAACTTGTGCTTGATCCTGCAATACTCCAAGACATTCACAAGCTTTTGAGCACTTCCTTTCCTAACTCCAGTTCCAGAGAGAAGATCGACACGGACCTTACGGACAGTTTAGCAACTTCTCTTTTATTAGAAGAGCTGGTTGAACCCGCCAAGGAATGGATTGATTATACGTTAGCTAATGACAAAGAACTTAAATCAGGTCCTCCTCTAATGATATGGTGCGAAAATCTCATTAAAAATGATCGGCCTCTTTATTGCCTAAATATTCTGGAGGCCCTTAAGGCATACAAATATCTACCCCCAATTACCGCTGAACTCCACCTAAGTGTTGCAAAAGCTCTTTTGGAAGAAAATAAGGAGCAATCAATACAACTTCTTTTAGGTAACTTGGACCTGATGCAAAAAAATTGTCTTGATAAAATTGCCTATATCATAACCCTTATTGAAACAGGAAATAAGGAATTGTTGTCTGTCGCTATCCTTCAACTCATTGAGATGTCACCAAAAGCCTTGAACGACCCCCTTCAGAAAACACGAAATGATTGGCTTGTACTCTGTAAAAAAGTCATTAAAAATTGGTTCTGGGATTTCAAAGATGCTCCAATGGAACCTTCAGAGTTGTCTCAGGTAGAAATGTTGTTGAGATATTTTTCAGTGAATATTCATACAAAGCCCGTTGCAAATTTTGCTGAGTTAGAAAAAACCTTATGCCTATTTAATCTTAAGCTTTCCTTTTATCAAGATTACAACTCACAAGAAATTTGTATATATTTTAGTTGTATGGCCGAGGAATATGGCAAGGATCAAAAGTGGTTAGAGACAGCGACATCCTGCCTAATGGATACCCTTATTAATGCTTATATAAAATCTGATAACTATTTAGTTTTCTTTGAGCGTATTAAAAATATCTATACCTGTGCGCGCCAAACTGATCCAAACATATTCAAAACTATCTTAAAACAGAGCTTCAAAAAGTGTCTCGACATTAAATTAAAAGATGATATTGAGAGAGCTGTGATATTTTTTCAAGCTGGATTAACATTGTACGCCTTGGTCGAATATTATGCGAACGAATATAGTTTTGAAAAAACAGCTGAAAAGAAATATATTGATCAATTTGAGCTTGTAGAACTCACCGAGTTAATTGATAGATATTTATTTTGCAAGCCCATCCTTAATTTTTCATACATTATTCATCCGGAAATTGGGAGCAAACAAATTGAAGAAATTTCTTTCCCCTCACATGAATCTAGACAGTCCGCATCTAAAATTAAAATTGTGAAAAAAGAAGGTCTTGATGTCGATGATGAAATGTTTATCGCAAATGGATTGCATTTAACAAATGAATACTATTTTGGTTATTTTAAGTGTTTAATGGAATACTTAGAGAGGTGGGGATATTTTAAAAATATCAGCCCTGAAATTGTGTTAATGTTCCATCTATTAACTGGGGATAAATTTAATATCGTCATAAATGAGAAAGGTCAAGTTGTTTTAAACGATACCACAATAATTGATCCCCATTCAGCAATTGAAGTCATTTCTTATGTGTTTGATCAAATGGTGGAAGATCGTCTATATCATTCATCCGATAAAGCCCTACACATATTCAAACAGCTATGCTTTACATTATCCAAGAATTTTCCTGATGAGACAGCTAATCTTTTCCTAAAGTTGATTAACGATAAACTACTTTTTCCTCATAAAATTCCTGTAATGACTTGTTTTTTTACAATATTGAGTCAATCAAATATGGATCAACCTGAATGGATAAATATTACATCAAGGCTCTTTTATCAATTATTAGAAAATATTAACAAATTTACGAATCTTAAAGAAGACTTGGCTCCGTCTGATAAGCATATAGAATACATGGGATTTGTCGTAAAATTTTTAATAAATTCCTACGAACAAGGCCATTTAAAAAGCAATCATCCTGATTTTCTGCCAAATTTTAAAAGATTTTTTCCGAGGTTTATCACTTTAAGACAAGCGGGCGTTGCTATTCCAATTGAGGATTTCATTAAAGTCTCTATACTATTGAACCCTAATCTCAAAACAGAAATCTTCAACTTAATATGTCAAAATTTCAATCAACTTTTTGTACTAAAACAGGAATTCTTTTTTGCTAACATTAAGAATTATTGTGGTCTTATTGGTGAGGGTTATTTTGAATCAAATGTTCATCAACATGAGACTCTTCTAAAAAAATTTGTTGAGCAATTTGAAGAATATATTAAAATATATCCTCAAAACGATATCATCCATTATTCAAAGATCTTAGAAGTGCTTGTAACAAGAGCATCAAAATTGCCAAACAAAAATTTATCTCAGAAATTATTGAAATCTCTTGGTAGAATTGCTGAGAAGCATTCAGCTATACTTATTCCAGACACCTTTGATCCAGAAGCTATGGAGCAAAATATTAAGTTAACAAAATTGTTGATCAGTTTGGGTCTTAAGAAAAAAATTTCAGATATGTTGTAATTCATTAAACAATTAGCAAGTCAGACATGACATTTTCAAATCCAATACGCAAGAATCAGATGCCCACTATGCTTCACGATTATCCTGTGATGCATGAGAATAAGGTTTTTTCTTCGCCAACAACAAAACCTGCTCTAGAACAACAATCGTCAAATTCTGATGAGGGGTATATTTTCAACGAGTTTTGGAAGGAAGTTAAAGCTGCCGCGATTGTCGATGATATAGGCTTGGTGTTTGAAGAGATCGCAAAAAAATATCCTCTCGAAAGTTTTAATGCGGAAGAATTCAAGTGCTGGTTTAATTTGGTGACCCGTCCGGTCCAGGGAAAGTTTGGGATTACTTATGCCATTTTAGAATTTTATGCTTTCTTGATCTTTGTCGGCCCCAAAGTCGGCATCAAAATCACTTCCACGAATATGACCGGCGGGGGAGTACCTTCAGAATTTTTAAGTTACTATATTCGAACCTGCAATAGCTTGCATAGTGGACAAACTAAGAAACCTGGCCAGAAAAAGAAGCTGATTTCCGAAAGAATGGGCCTGGAGTTGCAGCGTAAAGCTCCTGATTTTGATCTGGTGACAGGCATTGAGGGCGATCTACTTGTTGCCAATAATCTTGTGACTAAATTCTTTGCATGGAAACTTGCAAATGTGAAAGCTCACGTCAAGTATGATCTGGCGCAAGTGATCAGGGAAATTATAGCCTTTGCAAGCCAGTTTACAAAAGAATCGATTTCTCCTGAACTTGAATATAAGATCCGACAATCGTTTTATAACGATTATTCTGAACCATGCGATAGCGATTTCACTTTGGCTTCATTTGGACCTGACGATTTCAGGATCGACCATAATTTTTTCCATGAAAAAAATGTCGGCCGAACCCTATTTCCATGTCATTGTTTAGTCGTTCCCTATTATCAGCCGGTGATAAAGGCCATCGAAATCATAAAAACTACAAGCTTGCCTCTTCATGCCATTCTGGAGATGAATGTCCTTCCCAAAATTACCCCTAAACAAGACTTTTGCGGGGGACTGCAGTCGATTTTGGATTTTTTAGGAAGGAGGATACGCATTATTTCAAAAGTCAAGAGGGGATGGGGCGGATACATTACCCATAAAACCAACGGGTTTGATTCGTGGCAACCGAACTTGCACAACGAACTATATAGTGAGGTTAAGGGGGATCCGCCCCCTTCATTAAAAAAGAGATGGGAAAACCACCATTACAAAGGACTATTTGCTTTAATAGTTCTGGGTTTCAATGCGATGATCTCTTTGCCTGAAGATGCTGAGCATGCAACCAAGTGCCAAGTCTGGTGGGAAGAGATTAGGCGCTGGTATGATGTTGAAATTCAGGAACTAAAAAAAAATCAAAAAGCAATCCCTGATGAAGCGCTGTCGCCTTTTCTTCTATCTCTAAAGGCAGTACTTGATAGTAAAACTATTCCTTTTAGCAGCTGCCGCAATCTCCTGCAAATGTATGGATGCTTAATGCTCTCTTGCCTTCAAAGCGGTGATTTACCAAGGGTGCGTTTAAGCAATCCTGAAACCGACTGGCATGAAGTGAATATTTCACTGAAGATCGATAACATCGTTCATGCCATTTTCATTCCTCTTAATCTGCATCAGGCCCTTGAAAACTTATTGAAACTGACCAGCTCTCAGCTTGATGCCTGTTCTGATCTGTTGCAATATTTTTATCCTCGAACAACCTATGATAAGAAATTGATTCCTGAAGGCCTTTTTGACGAAAAGCTTGCCGATAGAGCTTTAGAATGTTTAGCTCATTCTCACAAGTCATTGAATAAACTGGGCTACGATCTCTTGCTCTTATATGCGCTCTCAAAT
>Ga0207062_1090_pt2 | contig 23053 bp, 10 predicted proteins | sample Alteio_BWMinCont_28_FD_153266 | JGI IMG/M metagenome (GOLD analysis project Ga0207062, IMG submission 153266) | Enriched cells from forest soil in Barre Woods Harvard Forest LTER site, Petersham, Massachusetts, United States -... | ecosystem: Environmental > Terrestrial > Soil > Temperate forest >... | reverse complement strand
CATGGCGACGCGCAGGAGATTACATGAAAACCGCCTCAATTGAAGGCTTTCGCCCGGGGGGCGTCTGGCTGGCTCCACAACAACTGATTGTCCCCAAAACATCTGTTTTCAGGACAGCTTCGAGGTCACCGCTAACCAGCTGCAATTGCAACACGGCGAGACTTGCCATTTGCTCGGGTTTTGTGGACAAGGCTGCTTGGGAAGTTTTTGAGCTCGCGCCTATCCTCGCCCGATTCGCGCTGTTCTTTCAAAGTTCCATCAATAGGTGTCGAGCTGGTTCACAGTCGAAGGATTTTGGTAAGACGCAATTCACCGACCTCGTTACAATTTCAAAAGTATCAAGAGAGGGCGTGCAATTAGCTAGAGCCGCCGAATGGTTAGTTCGACCTTGCCCTTTTGCACAATCGTTTGCACAATCGCACCCGAACATGCCCAAACGTGCCAGAGAAGGCCAGTTAGGACATTCCTAACCTGCTCAAAGGAAACAGGCCAGCGCAGGACGAATGCCCTCCGGAACCAGAGGTCGGGCGTTCGAATCGCCCCAGGCGCGCCATTTCAATTCTTTAAATTTATTTAATCCATTTGTGCAAAATGTTTGCACAGGCGCTGAGAACTACTGCCTTGACACAACGGCGGTTGAGAAGTAACTTGCCTCAATGTTTTTTTGGCTGGGGTTTGTGTGTGCCGTTGGTGTCCGTTCCCAGGAAAGATTTTACGGCACGGTTCTTTGCTTCGGCCAGCGTCGCACAGGTGAGCGTTGAGTTCAACGGAGCAGGGGAGCTGCGAGCTGCGCATCGCGGCTGAAATCTGAGAAAAAGTCTGGGGGTATGGTGATGGGTAAGAGATTCTTTTTTGTGGCAATGGCGTGTGTGGTCGTGCTCTGCGTGTCTCCGACGTTGTACGGGCAGGCGACCGGGAGTTTTTCCGGGACAGTTTCCGACAAGTCGGGATCGGTCATTACCGGCGCCACGGTGCGAGTGACCTCGGAAGGCACCGGTTTATCGCGCGATGCGAAGACGGATGACGCCGGCCACTATCTGATCCCTTTGCTGCCCGCAGCGATCTTCACCATCCATGTGGAATTCCAGGGATTTCAGACCATCGAGCAAAAAGAGATCCGGCTGCAGGTAGACGAACGGCGCGAACTGGATTTTACGCTCACACCCGCTTCCGTCGCCACCTCGGTTGAAGTGCTGGCCACGGAAGTTGCGGTTGAAACAGCCAGTCCTTCGCTCGGCCAAGTCATAACCTCGCAGGAAGTTGCGCAGCTTCCATTGAACGGGCGCGATTTTGTGCAACTTGCCACGCTCACTTCCGGCGCTACCGCGGAGACCAATCCCAACAGCTTTTTCACCGGTGGCGCGGACAGCGAAGTGGCTGCGCGCGGCTCCTTCTCTCTCTCCGTCGGCGGCTCCCGCCCCAACAGCACCGATTGGCTTCTCGACGGCGTGGACAACAACGAATTGACCGCCGGCGGTATCGGAACTTTTTCTTCTATCGATGACATTCAGGAATTTAAGGTTTTGACGTACAACTACTCCGCGCAATACGGCACTCGCGCCGGGCCTACCGTGCTGGTCACCACGAAGTCCGGCTCCAACGACTTCCACGGCTCGCTCTTCGAATTTCTCCGCAACACCTCTCTGGATGCCAAGAGCTTCTTCGCCACTTCGCCGGAAAAATTCAATCTGAACCAATTTGGCGGTTCCATCGGTGGACCAATCAAAAAGAACAAGACCTTCTTCTTCCTTGACGGCGAGCAAAAGGATCAACTCCACGCCATCACCTTCCCTGGCCAGGTCCCCAGCGCGGCGATGCACACCAGTGTCGCGCAGCCTTTCGCGGATTTCACCAACGACTCTTTCGGCAATCCGGCCTTCAACACCTTTACCATTAGCCCCGGTAACACTGTGAACGTGCCCGTCATCACCAATCCCTATCTGGTCGGTAACACGTTAGATCCTACTAAGCCGAACAATGCCTATTTCCAGTGCGTTGGCAGTGCCAGCGGCGCGCCAACCGCCGTCAATCCTAACGGCAGCCAGGTTCCCGGCGTTCCTTGCGCCAAAATACCCGCCGCCTTGATTAACCCGCTCGGTGCGGCCTTGATTAATCTGTACCCCCTGCCGAATGCTGTTAATGCCGCCAATACCGCCAAAGGCATCAACTTCATCAACGAGCCCATACGCAGCCTCTATGAAACGAAGATGGATGTCCGGCTGGATCACACCTTTTCTAGCGCCGACAATGTTTTCTCTCGCTTCAGCTATGACCAAGCCGTTTCCTATGTCCCGGGCGGCGGCGGGCCGGGCTCCTTTGCCGAGGCTAGCGCCTTTGGCAGCAATCAAGGAATCAGCAACCATGCACGGAGCGTCGCCATAGGGGAAACCCACGTCTTTAGCCCCACCACGGTCAATCAATTCAGTTTCGGCTATAACCGCATCTTCGATTACATTGATTCGCAGGGTACTGGCAGCTGCGCTTCAGCCAACCTCGCTGGCATCGGCATTCCCTTCGCCAACTTGGGCTGCACCGGCACCCCCGGCAGCGAGACGTGCACGAAGGGCGCCTATAGCTGCGGCTTGGTTTCGGTTTTGCTTGTCGACGGTAATTTCTCCCTAGGCGACCGCGGGTTCACCCCGTTTCAAGGCGGCACCGACATCTTTTCTTATGCCGATTCCCTCGACCTGATTCGCGGCAAGCACGACCTGCATGTGGGAATTGACGTGCGCGCCAACCAAATGAACGTCGGCACGGAAGCCTTCCAGGATGGCTTCTGGATTCCCCTTGGCCTCTTTTCCGGTAAACCCATCGCCGATATTACTCTCGGCTATACAGCCATCTCGGAACACGATCAGACTTTTAACGGCCCGGTCACCGGCCGCCGCTGGAAAATCTATCGCCCCTACGTCCAGGACGATTGGCGCATTACAAAAGATCTGACACTCAATATCGGTTTAGCGTGGGACCTTGCTACCCCCATTACCGAATCCGCCGGTCGTCAGGCGGACTTCATTCCTCCCGCCATCGCCACTGGCTCTTTTGCCAGCACTGGCGAGCTGCTAGTCTCGAATCAAAATGGTATCGGCAACGCCGCCGGCATCCACATGCAGTGGACCGCTCTCGAACCCCGCATCGGCGCCGCCTATAAAGTTTTTGGTAGCGACAAAACCGTCATCCGCGGCGGCTTCTCCATCTACCACGATTCCGTCTGGAGCCAGGGCGCTCAGGGCCTTTGGCAGAATCCTCCGTTCTTCGCCGAAGGCGATATCAACGCCTTCGGTGGGTGCCCAGCTGCCACGCCATCCGGTGGTACTCCCTTCTGCTCCACAGGCCCGGGCGGCGCTCCCAGCATCTCCCAAGGTTTCATGAATTTTGGCAACACTCCACCGACTCTATCCAGCTTCACTGGAACACTCTATTACGAACCCCAGGACTTCAGCCACGGAGAGGTGGTGCAGTACAACGCCAATGTCGAGCGTCAATTACCCGGCAACGTCGTACTAACCGTTGGTTACGCCGGCTCCCATGGCAACCACATCCTACTATCGGGCAATGCCCTCAACACCAGCGGCCCCACGGGCTGCGTTGGAGGAAGCTATACCCTCGGTTGTGCCGCCGGCGGCGCTCCCTACGTTTCGCCATTCAACACTCCCAATGGCAACGCGATTCTGGAATTTGCCGATCTCGGCAAAACCACCTACAACTCCCTGCAGATCAAGGCCGAGACCAAGTCCTCCAAGCACGGCCTCTACGCGCTCGTCGCCTACACCTACTCCCATACCTACGACAACGGTCTATCCGATGGCCTGGGTTCCGAACTGAGCGCCCCCTACTTCCCGCTGCCCAATTGGCAAAAGCTCGATTGGGGGCCCTCGCAGATCGACCTCCACAATAATTTCACCGCTAGCATTATCTATGACTTGCCCTTTGGTCGGGGCAAGAAGTTCGGCAGCGATTGGAGCAACCTGACCGAGTCGCTTCTCGGCGGCTGGCAGCTCACCCTCATCCAAAAAATCACTTCCGGCTTCGCCGTTCCGCTGATCGACAACAACAATACTTCCGGCGTCTCCTTCAATACGGGTGGCAACGGCAACACTTTCGAGCGTCCTGACCAGGTTGCCGGATGCAACCCCTACGCCAACCACACCGAAACCCATTACTTTAACGTGGCTTGTTTTCCTCAGCCCCTGGCTGGCGAACTCGGAAACGCCAACCGCGTGCCCGTATACGGTCCCGACTTTGTCAATACCGACTTCTCCGTCATCAAACGGTTCAAGCTGCCATGGGAAAACATGGATCTGAACTTCCGCACCGAATTCTTCAACCTCTTTAACCACGCTCAGTTCGGACAGCCAGTCAGTGACAGCAGTAACCCATTCTTCGGCGACGCCCAGTCCACCGTAAACAACCCGCGCCTTATCCAATTCGGCCTAAAGCTCACCTTCTAGACCGTGACCGCAGACAGAAACATTCTGGTTGAAATAAGCCGGCCCACCGCAGTCTTGGTGGGCCGGTCTTTTTTTTCTGGTCGCTTCGCAGTCTGACTGGTGCTTTGATAGACCCATGATGAAAATGAGAAGACTTTGTTTTTGTTTGTTCGCATTGCTGGCGGCATGCTCCGCTAGTTGGGGCCAGGCGCGCCGCAAGGTGATCATCAATCAGGACTGCGCGGGGCCCGGTGGGAGCGATTTGCAGACGATATTGCTCATGATCCAGTCGCCGAAAGTGGAGGTGCTGGGGATCACCGTGGTGAGCGGAAATCAGTGGCGGGATGAAGAGGTCGCCCACACGTTGCGCTTGCTGGAGATTATCGGCCGCACCGATATTCCCGTGGTGCCCGGGGCGGTGTTTCCGCTGGTGCGCGATCGTGAAGAGACGCAGCTGTGGCAGGAGCGTTATGGAAAGGTGGCGTACACGGGAGCCTGGGACCCGCGATGGTGGCACGAGCCGTTCGTTGTGCCGCAGCTTCCGGAAGTCCAGCCCACGACAAAGCCCTCCTCGGAAGATGCGGCTCATTTCCTGATTCGCATGGTGCACAAATATCCGCACAAGGTGACCATTTACGAGGGCGGTCCGATGACCAATCTGGCGCTGGCGATTTCGCTGGACCCGCAGTTCCCGGAATTGGCGCAGGAACTGGTTTTCATGGGAGGCAGCTTGAATCCCGCGACGGACAATCCGGAGTTCGTGAACAATCCGCGCCACGAGTTTAATTTTTGGTTTGATCCGGAGGCGGTGCACATCGTTTTACGCGCAGCGTGGAAGAAAATCACGTGCACGCCGGTGGATATTTCGATCAAGACGCACTTGACTGCTGCGATGATCCACGAGATCGAGGCCGGCGGAACTCCGCTGGCTCGCTACGTGGCGCGCTATTTCAAGCCGAGCGGGAGTTTGGATTACATGTGGGATGAACTGGCCGCGGCCGCTTGGATCGATCCGACGGTGATCACCAAAAAAGAGCTTCGCTACATGGACGTGGACATCGATCATGGGGCCGGTTATGGAAATACGCTGACGTGGCTGGAAAACGATAAGACTAAATTCGCCAAGCGCCAGGTGGAGATTCAAGTGGATTTGGATAAAGAGAAATTTTATCGGATGTTTGTGGAACTATTGCGCGCCCCGACGCCTGCGACTCCCTAAGGAGTCGATGCAGGCGGCGGCGCAGTGGCAGTGCGGTCGCGCAAGGTGTAGACAAACTGCTGGATTTCGTGGCGCTCGCGGTCCGCTTCTTTCGCTTTTTGCCTGGAAACTTGGTCGTAAATTTCAATCTCTTGTCGGGCTTTCCGCGTTTCTCCGGTCTGGCGGTAGGCTTCCGCCAATCGAAAATGAGCTTCGTCCGGGAGCGGCGTGGTTTCGATCGCTTTTTGATAGGCGGCGATCGCCTTTGGAAAATCCTTTCGCTCGGAATAGAGAATTCCCAAATGCAAGTACGCGCCGCCAAAGTGGGCGTCGAGCCGGATGGTTTTTTGGAGCAATGACTCCGCCATATCGAGATTTTCTTTTTTGTTGCTCTCCTTAGTCAGGCCCACGGCGTAGTAGTAATTTGCGAGCGGATTCTCTGGCTGAAGCATTACGAATCTCTTCAGTCTTTCCGTCCATCCCGGAGGCTCCACTTTTTCGGCGTTCTGCATTTTGCCAAGGAACAAGTAAGGACTAGGGTCGGCGGGATTCACATCGCAGGCTTGCAGAAGCTCTTCCGACGCTTCTTCGTAGGCCCCGCGCGAATAGGAGGACACGGCGAGACCCACAAGTATGCGGGCTGAAGTTGGAAAAAGTCGGTGTCCCTTTGCAAATACTTCCGCCGCCGGCTCGGGCGCACGATGCAGGAGCAGCTCAGCGCCCCAGGCGAAGAGATTCGCTTCGCTGGACTGCATTTCGGCGGCACGCTGGTATTCACGAACGGCCTCGATCGGATGTCCTTCGCGCTCCGCGATATCCCCGAGCAAGGCGTGGAGCTCGGCACGGTCCTCGCGAGACAACATCGTTCGAACCGTTTGGTCCGCGTGTAGCGTGTCGCCATTTTTGTAGTAGGCCAGAGCACGTGCGTAACTGACATTGTCATCAGCGGGCGGTAGGCGATCTGGCGCGCCGGGCTTCAATGAAACTGTATCTTTCGCCAGCGATTCTTTGGTTCGCACAACCAGGTCCGATCCGTGTCCGCCCAGATTTGTCGGATCGGTGAGCCCTGCCACTGTAAATTCGGGCTCATCGGAAAATTCAACCGGGTGCGTACCGGAGTTCGGAGCTGAAGCAGCGGGATCCGATTCCAGCAGCAGCGCGACTGTCGTCGCTTCATTTTGTGCGAGGACCAGCGGAGCCTTGCTTGCCTCGCGGTAACCCGGCATTTTCGCATGGAGTACATACGTTCCTTCGGGTAGCGCCGCGAAGTGAAAGTATCCATTGACGTCCGAGTGCGCGAGGAAAGTTTGGCCAGTGCCTCTGTTCTGCCCGGAAATGGTTACGTCGGCGAGAGGATGATTTTGAGAATTGCGGACGGTTCCTTCAATGGACGCCGATCCTTCTGTGCTCTTCGTTTGTCCGAAAGCCGATGGGACTAGCAGCGCCAAAAGCGCCATGAGAGAACTTAAGATTCGAAACGGTCTGGATGAAGGTGCAATCATACGGAAACACGCCATTTGACCAGCGATTCGGGACAAAATTCTGCCCAAGCACTTGTCTCGGTTCGAGAATCATCTTAGCTGTGGAACCTATCCGGCGCAATCAACCCTAAAGGACGCTTCCTTTATTGCGGAAGCTGCTGCAATTCTTTCTGAGCTTGCGCATGGCCTGGATGTTGTTTGAGAAGTTCCAAAAGGACCGCGCGAGCCTTCGGTGTTTCACCCTCAATGGCATACAACCGAGCGAGATTCAGGTAGGACTGATCGAAAGCGGGTGCTACGCGGATGGATTCCTTGAAGCTTTTCTCTGCGTCCCGTGGGCGCTGCGTGCGCATGTACAAAACACCGAGATTGTTGAGCGCTTCCGGATAGACGGGCCGCGAAGTCAGAGCCTTTTCCAAATATTCGTAGGCGTGTTCGGTGTCGTTGAGCTGGGCGAAGACCATACCAAGGCTGTAGTTTGCTTCGGGACTCTCAGGGCTCACTTGCAGGGCTCGCTGGAGCACGTCTTGGGCGTCCTGCCACCGTTTCTGTTGACGATAGGTGTTGCCGAGGTTTTGCAAGGCAATCAGGAAGCCGGGGTCGATTTGCAGCGCTCGTTGAAAATTCTGCACAGCCTCCTCCGTGCGCCCCTCGCGCGCTGCCAGAATCCCCAAATTGTTCCAGGCTCGCGTCATGGTGCCGGGATAGTTGGCGTGAAGGTGAACCGCGCGTTCGAAACTTTCGCGGGCTTCCCGATTTTTCTGTTGCTGTAAATAAACGCTTCCGAGGCCGTAGAGCGCCTCGGCGCCCGACGGATCGTCTCGCAGAGCTAGTTGAAAAAACGCCTCAGCCTGCTCTAGATAGCCACACTCGAAGAAGACGGAACCATAGGAGAGATAGTTGCGCCCGAACTCTGTGCTTTCAATTACTCCGGGGAAGGGAAGCGCTTTGGTCAGCCGGTCCGCTGCTGTTTGCGGAATGCTGCGAAAGTCTCTTTCGAAATGGTCCGTGGGAGTGGATCCCTGATAAATCTTGACGATGGCTCCCTGTGCATCGATCAAGAAAGTCGTGGGAAGGCTCAAATCGCGATGACGATCGAAAAGAAAGCGATAAAGAATATTGTAGATGGCAACGACGTCCGGAGAGGCGCGCAAAACCGGGAAGGATAGATGACGGTAAGCGGCGAGTGCCTGATCAGCTCCGGGGCTAGTGGTCTCGTCAACATTTGGAGCGAGCAGGCGAAGACCTTCGGCCGCCCACCGCGCATGAGAACGATCGAAATCCGCCAGGTCTCTCTTACAATCGGCTGACGCCGAGGACCAAAAATGAAGAAGGACCATCTTGCCGCGGCGAGCAGAGAGTGTTTGCGCCTGCCCCGACAGATCGGGAAGAGAGAACTCTGGCGCCACAACCGGCGCGAGCAGCCAAGTTTCCGCCGATGCAGGGAGTGCCATCTCTTCGGGGACAGCTGTGCCAGGTGCGCCGGCGCGCCATGGGGATGCCGTCTTGAAGGGCTCCATGCGCGAAGGTGGCGCGCCTTCTTCGACCCAAATCCGGTGATTGATAGGAAGGTCGCGAAGATTTTGCACTAATCCGCTTGGCCAGCGAATCCAAGCTTTAATCGCCGTTCTTGCGCCTCCCAAACCGAAAAACAACTCCTTGCTGTGCTGCGCTAAAAATCCCGATCCGGCTTGCAGCAGGCGGGTCTGGCGGCCCGATTCAGTTTCGACGGTAACCGCCGCTCCGATCGCGTCGCGATTGCTTTTTTTGCCGGTCAGACGAAACGCGATGGCGGGGGCCAGCTCCGGCATTACGTTCTTCAACAATCGCAGCTGCGGGCCGTTGCGATTCTTCAGGAGCGCTTCGATTCTACCGTCGCGATCGAAATCGGCGAGAGCGAACGACCGGCTGTCTTCGATGAAGTCCAGACCCACGACTCCCGATACATCAGAAAACGTTCCGTCCCGATTGTTCAGGTGAAACACGTTGCGTTCGAAACCGCTCCAGGTGGCATCGGAGCGAATGAGTTCGTTGATGGCGTTCCATCCCTGCTCGTAGCTGTCGTTAGGTTTGGCCGTTTCCGGCGAGTTCGCCACCACCTGCCGCCAAAAAAAACTGTTCAGGTCCTCCCGCGTGGCGCCAGAAATCATGCCGTTGGCAATGTAAAGGTCGGGGAAGCCATCGTGATCGAAGTCCCAGGCGTCGCTGGACCAGGACCACCGGCCCATCACCGCCCCGGCGCGCGCACTGCAATCCTCAAATGCGCCGTTGCCACGATTCCGAAACAACGAATTGCCCATGGTGTGTTTGCGATACAGTGCCCGAGTCTCTTCTCTGGCGTTTTTCTGAAACGCTTCCTGCATCGAAATTCGATTCCCCGCGGCGGTCCACATGTCCGCGACGTAGAGATCCTCCTTGCCGTCGTTGTCGTAGTCCAGCCAGCTAACGCCCATGCCTGCGCCGACATCCTCCACTCCGGCTTCGCGAGCAATGTCGGTAAAGGTGCCGTCGCCGTTGTTGCGGTAAAGATTTTTGCGGCCGAAATCATTCACCACATAGAGGTCGGGCCATTGATTGCCGTTGAAATCACCCCACCCACAGCAGAAACTGAAGCGCGTGTTGTTCTGATTGAGGCCCGACTCGCGGGTTACGTCGCGAAAGTTCCTGTCCCGCTGGTTGCGCATCATGAAGTTGGGCGGACCATTCTCCGCGTCGAAGTAGGGAGTGGGGTAGCGGTATTGGTCGGTTCCCCGGTAATACGAATACAAGCAAAAATAAATGTCCAGCCAGCCGTCACGATCGTAGTCGGCGATGGCTGCCCCGGTGAACGCGCCCTGCGGAGGATTGGCGAACTGAAAAGCGCCAGGCTTGAGTCGGAATTTTCCCCCTCCCTCGTTCAGAAAAAGAAGAGGCCCATCCACGCGCACGACAACCAAATCCTGGCGGCCGATGTTGTTGAGATCTGCGAAGAGCGCGCACGCGGTGTTCTCGAGAACTCCAACCCCGGAGGAGGCCGTGATGTCTTCAAACGTGCCGTCGCCACGGTTTCGAAACAGGCGGTTGGGAAGGCCAGCGGGCTGACAAACGTAGAGGTCGTCCAATCCGTCCCCGTCAATGTCGCCGACAGAGACGCCGTTGTGCCCGTAGATGTCAATGCCGCAGGCTCCGTCGAGCACTGTTCGCCAGTAGTCCGTTCCGTGAAGAAGTTGCGAGCCATATGCAGGATTGCCGCCGAAAGCTTGCGCCGAGACATCAACAAAGACCGGAGCCAACGATCGGCTGCGCGTTTCGTTCAGCATCCGCCACTTGCGAAGGCGGAATTCGCCGGAGGGAAGTGTTTCCCAATTGAGTTCCCAGTTGCCCACTCGTTGCTCGCGGTGGAAGTCCTCGCCTGTGCCGACCAATTCAAATCGCACAGTGGTTTCCAGCGAGCCGGGCAGCACCGTCGAGGACACCGGCGGAGCGCCGGCGCGAATACTTGTTACCTGAAATTCAGTCGTGATCAACTTGGAAAAGGTCTTCATCGAAGAACGCCACTCTTCGAGAAAAGCGTTTCGCTCAAGAAGAGTTTCTCCTTCGAACTTCATCCGAGAAACTTTTAGAGTGGATCCCTCACGGACCGGCTGCGATCCAGCGGCTTTCGGGGAAGCGTCAGAGAAATTCGAAGTCATCACTCTTTCGAGAGCGGCGGTTTCTTGCGGCGAGTCCCGGAGTTGGGATCCCCATTCTCTGAAAATGGCCTCAATTTGTTCCGCGTATTTCTCCGTGATGAACTCGTCGAATCCCGCTTGAACCTTTTTCAAAATCGCATCGAGCTCTCGTTGCGTCCGATATTGAGGGTGGACGTGGAATTCGCCCGATGGAGGTGGAGACTCCAGAGAAAGGAGGCGACCGAAGGAAGGCAGGCTGAGTCCCGCAGGAAGGAAAGCGAGCGAAGCTCCCTGGCCATACTGGAGAAGGAACTTGCGTCGGCTAAGATCGATGTAACGGCGATTCTTCCCAGACCTGCTCAGGGCGATGCCCCCGTAGTTCCTCACGCAGAAGAAAAAATCTAACATTGGCACCAGAACCCGTCAACTTTCGTCCCACTGGGGCTGGAGCGTTGCGTTTCACTTTGGAACAGAATCCGTTTGTGAAACAACTCCCTTTGGCCGGATTCATTGCCCCTCAAAACTGACTCTAACCGATTGATTCGCAAGGACTTGCATTCCTGATCTCCAGCAACATGGTCACCACCGTGCACCAACACCCTCTTCTGCATCGTCCCGGTGCGGTGCCAGGAGAGATTTGGACCGACGCCGCGAAGGGGGGAATTGACAGCGTCGAACAACATTCGCCATGACACCTCTCTACGAAGCAACAGAAACCGCAACAAATCTCAGAATTGCCCCGCTCACCTCGTCACCTTTCGCGGCGATTCGCGTGCTGATTGTGGACGACGAGGAGTCCGTCCGGAAAGTCATTGCCGCGGTTCTGAGTCAGCTTGGCCACTTTTGCCAAACGGCCGCGGGCGGCCAAGAAGCGCTCCAGATCCTCGAACGCCAGCGATTCGATGCGGTGATTTCCGATCTGCAGATGCCCCGAATGTCCGGCATGGAACTCTTGTCCAAAGTGCGCCAACTCTATCCCCAACTAGCCTTCCTGGTCGTTACGGGAGTGGATGACATTCGCGTCGGCATTCAAGCGATGCAATCAGGAGCCGACGACTATATCGTCAAACCTCTCCAAGTGAATCCAAACGTAGTTTCCAGCAGCCTTATGCGGGCTATGCAAAAAAAGCGGCTGGAACTGGAAATCGAGAATTACCGTTACCATCTCGAGGAAATTGTCGCCGAACAGACCGAGCAGCTTCGCGAGGCTTTGCGCCAGATCGAGCGCAGCTACGATTACACGCTCGAAGCGCTCGGCGCTGCCATCGATCTGCGCGACGGCCTGACCGCGGGACATTCCCGACGCGTCTTTCTGTATTCCACCGAGATCGCCAGAGTCATGGGCGGCCTGGATAAACAGATGAAAAATATCGGCATGGGCGCCTGGCTGCACGACATCGGCAAGCTTGCCGTACCCGACGCGATTCTCCTCAAGCCCGGTCCACTGACGGAGCAAGAGCGCCTCATCATGCAGCGGCACGCGCAAATCGGATACGACCTGGTGAAAGGCATCCCCTTCCTTGCCGATGCCGCGGAAATTATCTTCGCCCATCATGAGCGGTGCGATGGCAGCGGTTATCCGAGAGGCTTGAAAGAAGCAGAGATTCCGATGGGTGCGAGGATTTTCGCCGTCGCAGATACTTTCGATGCCATGACCTCCGATCGCCCTTACCGTCGCGCGGTTCCCTTTGAGGCATCACGCGAAGTAATCGAGCGTGGCACGGGAAAACAGTACGATCCGCAAGTGGCGAAATCCTTCTTGAGCATTCCGAGCACGACGTGGGAGACGATCCGCAGGGAAACAGCTGCCCTGCAAGGGCTGTCTTCGGTAATAGCCAGGGATATTTCTACTCTGAGCGCGAAAGTGAAACCGGAGCCTTGAGTTAAAGAGTGGTTAGCGGTCGTCGGAATGGTTCGCGAGCCGCATTTATGCCAACCGGAAGTTCTTACTGCAAAACCCAGGGACCTTTCTTCTCTGTGAAGCGGCAACCGTAACGGTGGAGCGGCCATGCCTGTGAGTCCGAATGCATGATTTTGGCTTGGCCTACGAGCTCGTCGCGCCCCGATTCCATATAAACGTCGATCAGAGAATGGACGCGGAGCTCTCTGGTGCAGGTGCAGAGAAAGCCGCTCAGACTCACGTTGTCCGTCGTCGCCACCTCTTCGAAGCTATTTCCCTGAGCGTCCTTGCCACGCAGCTTCAGCACCACTCGCAATCGCACGCGCACCTCGGCCCGGGGAACGTGGCGGGCCGTCTTGACAATTCCTCGAAGGCAAACTTTCAGGGCTTCGAAATCCAACGGCTTTTCGAAATACGCCGTTGCTCCCAGCTGTTTGCAGTGGTCCTTGGTCTGTGCGCCGCCCTCGCCGCTCACGATAATCACGGGAATCGCCTGCGTGCGGCTGAACGAAGTAAATGTCTGGCACAGTTCGTAGCCGGAATATTTCGGCATCCGCAAATCGAGCAGGATGGCGTCGGGTCGGTGCTCCAACGCCATGGCCAAACCCTGTTCCGGTTCTCCAGTGTCCAGAACTTCATAGGAGTCGTTGAGTTCGAGATGCATCAGCCGGCGCAGCGCAGCGTCGTCGTCCACGACCAGCACTTTTCCCATCGGCCGGCCTTGCTTATCCGTTGGAACGGGCATTGCTCCCCACCTGGTCTAATTCCGGTTTCAGATTCGCCGGCACGTTTTTGCTGCCATCCAGAACTTCCCGGACTTTGCTTATGAATACTTCTTCGGTGAACGGTTTGTGCAGGAGGTTGGTTCCTTTCTGCAGAACTCCGTGTCCGGCGATAAAGGTGTCCGTGTATCCGGACATGAACAGGACCTTCAACCCGGGCTGCCGCAGCGACAATTTCTCAGCCAAAACCCGGCCGTTCATGCCCGGCATCACCACGTCGGTCAGCAGAAGGTCGAAAATGGCTGAATGCCGCGATGCGATCTCAAGAGCCGCTTCTCCATTCGCAGCCGACATCACGCGGAAGCCGTTTGATTCGAGAAACGATTGCGCCAGTTTCCGCAGGGGATCCGCGTCTTCCACCAGGAGGATCAGTTCAGATCCTTGTCGCTTTTCCCTGGGTAGGACCTCCGGCTTCTCGGCCGAAGCTTGCTCAGTGTCCAAATGCCTCGGAAGATAGATCTGAAACGTCGAACCTTTCCCCACAGCGCTGTCTACCCAGATATATCCGTTGCTTTGCTTCACCACGCCATACACCGTTGCAAGACCGAGGCCGGTGCCTTCTCCCACTCCCTTGGTCGTAAAGAACGGCTCGAAGATATGCGCGATGGTTTCGGGACTCATGCCCGTCCCGGAGTCCGCGATCGCCAACATCACGTAGCTTCCCGAGTTAGAACCGGGATGATCGCGAGTGAACGCCTGGTCCATTTCCACGTTTGCGGTCTGGATGTGGAGCTTCCCACCCGAGGGCATGGCGTCCCGTGCATTCACTGCCAGGTTCATGATCACTTGCTCGATCTGGCTCTGGTCGGCTTTTACATTTCCGAGCTCTGGATCCAGCGAAAGGGAGACGTTGATGTCCTCGCCCAACAGACGCGGAAGCATTTTCTCCATGTCAGAGACCAGCGAGTTCAAGCTGAGCACGGAAGGTGTCAACACTTGTTGCCGGCTGAAAGCCAGTAACTGGCGAGTCAAAGAGGCCGCGCGCTGGCCTGCTTTTTCGATTTCCGTGGCGAACTCGTAGTTGGGCTGGCTCTTATCGAGGGACTTCTTCAGAACACCGCTGTAGCCAATGATGACTCCAAGCAAGTTGTTAAAGTCATGGGCGATTCCCCCCGACAGCCTCCCGATGGCTTCCATCTTTTGCGCCATTCGCAACTGGCGCTCCAGAGTCCGTCTCTCCGTTACATCTTCCGCAAAGACTTCAAAATATCCGGGGCCGCCATCCTTGGCGCTTACAAGCTGGCCCGAGCATCTCACCACCATTGTCTCGCCGCCTCGCCGCTGCCATTCCAGCTCGATGTCTTTCATTTCTCTTGACTCTGTCAGGAACTCATTCATCCGCTGGTAGTCCGCTGGGTGGCGAAAGATTTGCGTCGCGAGGTCCGCTTTGAAGAGTTCCTCCGGGGACTCGTAGCCCAGCATTCTTTGGAGAGCGGGATTCACCTCCAGGAATTGCCCGGTCGTCGTTGCCCGGTAAATCCCATACGGCGCCCCCTCTACCAGGGACCGGAAGCTCGCTTCCGAACGCGACAACGCTTCCTGGGTCTTTTTGCGCTCCGTTACATCGCGGTTCACGATCACAAGTTTTTCCGCTTCCCCCTTTTCATTGCGAATCACGCTGGCCATGGATTCCAGCACCAGCCATTGGCCATTTTTATGGCGGAAACGGTATTCCAGAATTTTTCCTGCCCCCGTCTCCCGGGCCTCCTTGGCAGCCTTCTGAACCAGCTCGCGATCCTCCGGATGAATCTGCTCAAATCCCGGGGAGGACTGCAATTCTTCCGTCGAATATCCCAGTATTTTCTGGTAGGAGAGACTGTTGAAAATCCTGCGCCCTTCTAAATCCACGACGGCAATCATGTCCGCCACGTTCTCGCTGATTAGATGAAACATCTCTTCTCTTTCGATCAGTTCCCGGCGAATCCTGTGAATTTGCAAATGCTGGTAGATCGTGTAGATATCGAACAGGAACACCAGGCCCACGAGACCTCGGACCGCTTGCGGCAGCACATATTGCGTATGAAAATCCTGGTGCGAAGACACGTTGGGGAGCAGAAAAGATGCGAGCGCGATAGTTAGCAGCAGCGTGATGATGGCCGCCGCCACCCACAACCACCATTCACGGCGCTCAATCTTTCGAAAATTGGCTCGGAGAGCGCTCGCTCCCGCATCCTGAACCCTAACCGATGTTTTCCCGTTTTTTCGCTTCATATAGAGTGACTTCGGCCAGTTTTACCGCGTTCCGGCGCCCTCTATACTCGTGGCTGGCTGATTGCGAGGGCCTTCGTCTACCATCACCTCCTTGCACGCGGCCGCCCAAGCAGCTTTCCAAACGCTGACAGTGCCGTCCGCAGGTCGTTGTAATTCCAGCAGATAACCTCCAACTGTTCTTTGGTCAAGCGTTTCGGGGTGCCCTCCCGGTGCCATTGTGGGTCGCACGTCGCAGTTTGGGACACCACGCTATCGTTGCGCCGGGTTGGACGGCCTGCAATCGCAGCCTAGTTGTCAGCGTCGCAATTGGTACGCAGCCAGTGTCCTCGTCGGCGATGGCCCATGAGGATGACGCACTATTGTGTGGCCGGGTGTTTTATGAAGGGAAACCATTCGAGCACGGGGCTCCCCCATTCCTCCGGAGCCCCCCCGTTCCATTTCGGTAGCTGGTTAGAAGCTGAATTTGAGCGACATCTGAATCTGCCGCGGGCTGCCAATGGTCTTATTCACGATCCCCAGTCCGCTCAACGTGGGAGACGAGTACAGCGTGGAGCCGTACACCGGGAAATCGTTGAAAAACAAATTTTGCGACACGTTGTCCACCGGAATGTCAAAACTGGGCGTGTTGGTCACGTTGAACACGTCGAAGCTGAATCTCATGGAGACCCGCTCCGTCAGTTGCGTCATCTTGACCGCCGAGACGTCCGCCCGCCGTTGCCAGGGCTGACGAAAGATGTTTCGCTGTCCTGTTGTGAAATTCGTCTCAAACGTGTCGCCTGCAGGAATCGCTCCTCCCAAATCTCCTGGGTTCAGCAGCGGAAGAGTGAAACAAGCCGCATTTAGCGCTGGCGACCCGGGCGTGGCCCCGCTCGCCCCGGTGAGTGCCACCGACGGTGAGCAGCTGCCCAGAGGCACCACGGGATTCGTGATGCCGTCGGACGTCCCGTAGAAGATGCTGCCTACCGCTCCCGAGTAATCAACCACGCTATACGGTTGCCCGCTTTGAATAATGGCTAGTCCTTCGATGGCCCAGCCATCGGCCAGTCTCCCCCTCATCGACGTCTGCTCGTAAAACTTCGGCAATTGATAGAGGTACGTGAAATTGATCACGTGCTTGCGGTCAAAATCAGACAAACCATATCCGCTGCGAAGATTGAGAGGGTTGTTTCCGTTGTAGAAAAGCCCCATCGCGCTCTGTTCATCCGTGGCATGAGAGAACGTGTAGGAGAAGCCCACCTGCAGCCCGTGGCTCAAGCGCTTCTCCACATGGGTCTGAAGCGCGTTGTAGGCCGAGATTCCGGCTGCTGTGTAGGACTCGGACTCCGAGGAAATGCCGACGTACGGCACGCGCAAGTCCACGTTGCCGCCTTCGTAGGTCGCTACCATCTGGCTCCCGTCGGGAAGTCCTATCGGCCCGCACCCGCTTATGGTGTTGGTGTTGGGGTTGCATGTCGTTGTATATGCGCAAGAAGCGGCACCACCAAACGCCGGGGTTGGGTTGCATCCCCCTGGCCCAACAACCGTGTAGCCATACGTATAGTTTTGCCCGTGAATCGGGTGCGACGGCGTGGCAATCTGCGCTTGGTTGAACGGAATCGGTATGATTTCATGGCGTCCCAGGTTACCTACGTAACCGATTTCGATCGAGAGGTCTTTTCGCGGCTGCCATTGGATATCCAGGATTTGGTTCATCGTGTAGGGCAGCTTGTTGGTGCGGTTGTAGTCAGCAAAAACATAGGGAGCTGTTCCGTTTGCGATTTGCGCCGCAGTGGGAAGAACAATACTAGCTGGGTTCCCGGTTGGCGGCGCAATCTGCGTCGTGCCCCACGGGTTCTGAAAGCTCCCACCGTTCGGTTGCGTTGGATCGCAGGTAGAAATGAATCCCTCGTATGGGGCTGAGAGCAGCGCGCTGCAAACTTGCGAATTGACAAATGGCTGCGACTGGTTAACTCCAAATGGTCCTCCTGGAATTTCTCCTGCCGCGACACCCGGAGATAGGTAGGTAAACAGCTCGCCCCGGTCGTAGTACATGCCCCACCCAGCGCGCACGACGATCTTGTTATTGAACTTCTTGGGACTCCACGCTACACCCAGTCGTGGCGCAAGGCCCCATTGTCTTCCCGTCAGCGTCGAATCACTGACGCCTTTGGTGGGAAACAATTTATTGTTACCCGCGATAATGATCCCATTCGATGTACCAGCATTGGGATCGAAATTATAAAAGCGGCCGTATTTCTCGGTGAGGCCTCCGTGGTCGTCGAAACGCAGCCCAGCCGTCAAGCTGAGATTCGAACGGATCTGGAATTTATCCTGCAAGTACATACCAGTGTCTTTGGCGCGGTAGTAGCGGTTGGCGTCGCCCTGCAGGAAGGCCGTGCTTACGAACCCGTTAGAGCTGTACGACGTCGGCAATCCTTGCAGGAATTGCGAAAAGTCCGCGAAAGAAATCATGCCCTTGTTCGTTCTCTCGTCGCGAGCATTGAGCTGCGTGTACGCGAAGCTGCCGCCGAACGTCATCGTGTGCTTGCCCTTGGTCCAGATCGCGTTCGCCGACGGCATGAATCGGTTTTGAAACACCCCGGTAAAAGCTCCTTGTGAATTGGCGCCCTCCCCGATATTTGTTCCGGCATTGGTGACAAACGTCGGATTGTACGGCGCAGAGTTCCCGTAATCGTCCACAATCGTAATGCCTGGGAAAAATGTCGAGCCGAACGTATTGATTGTCGAGTCCGAAAGCGTTGCGCCCGTCTTGCTCATAACGAAGGACGCAAACGAAGACGGCGTAAACGGCTGCGAAATCGTGCTGTAAACCTTCTCGCGGATGAACCCGAACACCTCCACCACGCTCAGGTTTGGCCGGATCGACTGCGTATTTGTGATGGACGCCACTTGGCTCCCGGCATCCAGATGCTGGGGAAAACCGGGGGCCCCCGAATAGGCATACGGCGCCGTGCTCGGATCATGCTGGTAGTAGTATTTCAGGGACACCGCGTCCTTTGAGTTGACGTTCCAGTCCAGATTCGAGTTCGCTTGATTGGCAAGAAAATAGGCAGTGCCCACCGTGAATGTGTTTTCCGGAAAGTTGATCGATGGCGTGTAGCTCCCGGCGGATGGAATCAGAAACTGGCCGTTCGGCAGCGTGTAATTCAGCAACCCGTACGCGATGGGATTGATGTCGCCCGGACCCGTGCCGATGGTTGCATTGATCGGGGAGGAAAAGGGGAAATTGCAAGGCGGGGCAGCGCAACTTCCCGCCGCGCCGTTTACCAATGCCGCCAATGCCGCCGGGCTGCGGTCGCTCGTGAGTCCCGGAGGTACGGCGACACGCGAACTGCCTATCTCCTGATCGGAATCATGGATGTGCTGGTAACTGATGAATCCAAAAAGCTTGTCCTTAATCAGCGCCCCGGCCAGCGTACCTCCCGCCGTGTAGCGGTGTAATTCCGGCACTTTATCGCTGGCCGGAATGTTTGGGTCCGCGTTGTAGAAAAAGGGCGCAGCGTTCAGCGCGTCCGTTCCACGATGCGCGTAGGCTGTCCCGTGAATCTTGTTGGTGCCCGAAGCGGTGCTCATGTCAATATGCGCGCCGCTCGTGGAACCCTGCTGGGCATCGTACATGGAGGTGTTAACGCGAAATTCCTCGATCGTTTCCGGTGCCGGCGTGGGCAGCGCCTGTCCGATGGCTAGATAGGGCGACGCGGTCGTCTGGAGTGGTTCCGCCGTGGTACTCGAAAGACCCGCAGCGCCCCCGATGCCCGTGTTGTTCACAATGCGGGCCGAAGCCACTGAGCTTGTGCTCTTGCCATTAAAAAGATTGCTGGCGTCCACGCCGTTCAGCTGGAACGTATTGCTGGTGTCGCGCTGGCCATTGGCCCAGATCGGTTGATTGCCTAGACCGTTGTTGACGCCTGTGCCGCCTGCGAGTTCCGCATTCACCCCCGGAGACAGAATGGCCAAACCTGTGAAGCTGCCCGTGGGCAGCGGAATGGACTCAATCTGAACTTTCTCCAGAATGTATCCGTTGGTGGTGTCCACGGCGTTCATCAGGGGGCTGGCTTCCACCGTCACAGTCGTTCCCACTTGCCCAACTTTGAGCGTTGCATTCACCGTCGCGCTGCGGTCCGCTTGCACCACGATCGAAGGAATTTTTTGCGTCTCGAATCCGTCATGGCTGAACGTGAGCGTGTACGCGCCAATCGGGAGGTTCACAAAATCGTAGCTGCCGTTGGCATTGGTGGTCTGCGTCCGGCTCAGCTGGGTTTGGTCGTTAAGGATGGTCACTGTCGTGTTTGGCAGGATGGCGCCGGAGCTGTCGGAGACCGTGCCCGTGACGCTGCCCAGGGTTTGCTGTGCGAGCGCACCGGGCGCGAGAAGGACCGTTAAGCAACAACACAGGAAGGAACTGACGAGGGAGACGCTCAAGGTGCTCTTCTTGCTCTTAGTCATTCGCAACGGCCTCCTGAATTTGTCTAGATACACTTGGCCGACTTCACCATCGGGGGCCTTCCCAAGAACTGTCGTTATGAAGGCGACGTTCTTGGCCTCGCCGAGCCCTACGGGACAGAAAGCAAAATGTTGGGAAGAAACTATTCCTATTTCGTGAATATTGCGATGAAAGTTTTGACTTTCGCCGATTTGTTTTTCTTCTTCCTGTGGAAAACGTGGCGAGCGAAAATCAGCCGCGCCGGCCTTGCAGTAGCGCGCAGAGACGAATTGGCGGGCGAGCTGGGAATCGCGCGGCCATCCGCGCCTGCGCAGCGCCGTCGCGCTCTAAGTTTTAGCGGGTGTCGACGTGCTGCCACGCCTTCGCAGGAAAAACCACAGCAACCCCGCGCACAGGTACGCGAGATAGATATACGGCAGCTTGCCGTACGGTCCTTCAGGCACCGGATAAAGATTGCCGGCGAGCGCCAGCAGCATCGCCGTGAACGCCAGCCACGGAATAATCTGCGCCCCCGGACGATACGCATTGTGATTCCGCAAGTAACGCGGCAGCGCCACGCACACCAACGCGTACGCCACGATGAATCCGTACGTGGCCAGCGATCCCATCCATCCGTAAACGTCCAATCCGCTGGCGCCTCGTGCTGCCAAAATCGCCACCGGCAGAACCGCCGCGATTCCAGTCACTACGATCGCCCGGCTCGGCGTCTCATTTCGTACGTGCGTGGCACGCAATGAGCCGTGCGTGAGCCCGTTGTGCGACATCAGCAGCAGCACGCGCGCCGCGGCCGTGATACACGCCAGCGTCCCGGCAAACATGCTCACCAACACGCCGATATCAATCAACAATCCAAACAAAGGCACCCCACCAACTTTCGCGAGCACACGCATCGGAGCTTGGCTGGCTCCCAGGTCTTGTCCGACGGCACGCAGCCCGAGCACTTCCGTATAAGCGCATACGATGAAAATCGCTCCCGCAAGAAGCGCGCTCTGAATCACCGCGCGGGGAATCGTCTTCAGTGGATTTCGCGCCTCGGAGCCGAGCGTCGTCGCGCTTTCAAAGCCCACAAAACTGAAAAGCGCCAGCACCAGGCCGAGCCGCAGTCCGCTGCCCGTCATCCTCTGCAAATGGACTTGAGCCTTGTCCAACGGGATGCCGTGGCGCGCCAGCACTAGCACCACGACCATGAGAATAAGAGAAACCGAAACAGCTTCGATCCACAGCATCAACCGCGCGGAAATTTTTACATCGCGCCACGCGATCCACATCGAAATGACAGTGACCATTAACGATAGAACGACTGCCGACGTACCGTGGCCGGTGGCGTCATGAAGCAGCAAGTTGGCATAGTGATAGAAGCCTCCGATGACGCTCGATCCCGTAGCCACGTACGCAAGCAATAGGCTCCATGCCGCGGTCGCTCCCAACGACGGAGGCAGGATCATCGAAGCATACGTATAAAGCGACCCGGGCGAAGCGGAGTACCGCGCGAACCGGCTGATGCACAACGCCACAAGCAGAATTGCAATCGTTGCCAGCACATACGCGAGCCATGTGCCGTTGCCCGCCAATGCGCAAACGAGAGGTATGGTAGCCGCGGGTGTCGTCGTAGGCGCGATTGTAGAGACGGACTGCGCCAGCGTCTCCATCGGCGAAAGAATGTCTCGCCGCAACCCGTATCCAGCCGCTTGCGGATTACCCGGTACAGCCGTATCCGTCACGTACCAATCCTCTTTCTCGCCAAATTCGAGCGAGAATAAAGGCGGCAACGATACAGGTGTCGCGCTATTCGCGCAAGAGTTGTTTGCCACCAGAATTCCGCCGCGCGATTCGTGCGCGGCCAGGAAAACGCCAGAAGCTATTTTCGTGAATGAATCTGTGACGTCAGAGTTCGGATTCCCACGCTCCGAACCGCCGTTCCAATTCCCATTGTTGCTGCGCACGCTCGCTCGATTTGAGGAACGCGGCGCATCCCGCCGAAGGTTTTTCCGCTCCCAGCGAATCTTTCGAACACGCCGAAACCGCGCGCGTGAACACGTCCGGTACATTCCATAAACTCGCGCCCCGCAAAAAGCTATGCTCGATCCCCGCGCGCACCATCTGCTTCAAGTCCGCATAGTTCAGATCGTACGTCTGCACAGCGCGCACATACTCATGCGTCAAGTCAATCCGCGACACGCCTTCATCATCCGAGCACAGCGCCACCGGAACATGAAACATCCGGTACAGAGGAAACGGATGATCGTTCCCGCTCACGCCAAGGATCACGTCGTTGCTCGTCAAGCTGATTTCTACCAGCACGTGATTCCGCGCCATCTCTCTCATCAATTCATGCGGTTTCTCTTCATACATTATGTCCACGCCGTGCCCGATGCGTTCCGCCTGCGCCTGTTCAACCGCCAGCCGGATGTGGCAACACAGTCCCTCGTACGGCACGAACCCTGGCGCGAGTTCGCCCGCGTGCAAGCTCAAATGCACCTTCGGATACAACGCGTGTAGGAATCCCACGATTCTCATGTGCACCGCGTAGTCCGTCATCGGAATGTACGCATCTTCCGGCATCACCAGGTTGATGCCCACAAATCGCGGATCTGCTAAAGCCGTTTCGAAACACAAAAGTGTTTGCGCAAAAACAATCTGCTTCGGCAACCCGCGCAAAACCTGGCAGAGATACCGCACTCGCACTCCGCAAGCCGCCGCTGCGTCCGGCGCGTCGCAATGCTCGCGCTTCCGCAGCAATGTTTCGGCCTGATCCAGCGCCGCGCTCGCGGGCGGCACATCTTCGCGCAGCCCGCGCTCCAGCAATTCCTTGCGGAACTGGTCAAAATCATCGTGCCAGCCGATCTGCATCGCCAGCGTCGCCGTGTGCGTGAACTCCGGCGTGTGCATCAGCTCCAGATACTGTTCGTTCTGCGCCGCCGCTCGCGTTGCCACTTCGTCGATCCACTCCCCCAGGT